>Ga0193716_1000454_pt1 | contig 24994 bp, 14 predicted proteins | sample U2c1metaG_FD_145901 | JGI IMG/M metagenome (GOLD analysis project Ga0193716, IMG submission 145901) | Soil microbial communities from a riparian zone of the East river system, Colorado, United States - U2c1 | ecosystem: Environmental > Terrestrial > Soil > Riparian zone | place: USA: East River...
CAGCCATCAAGTCAGATGAGTTATACCCCCAGAACTTGAACCCATTCCCACCTCCGTCGAGCTGCTCGTCAATGGTGTCATCCAGCCCACCGGTAGCGCGGACGATCGGGACAGTCCCGTACTTCAGGCTGTAGATCTGGTTCAGTCCACCGGGCTCGTAGCGTGACGGCATCAGGAACATATCTGCTCCGGCCTCGATCTTATGGGCAATAACATTGTCGAAGTTCACCTGTACCCGGACCTTGGATGCGTAGCGCTCAGCCATCTCAGTCAATAGTCGCTCGTAGTACTCCTCACCGGTGCCGAGCATTAACAGCACGATGTCTTCCTGTACCAGCCGATCCAGAATGTCCACGATGAAATCGAAGCCCTTTTGTGTGGCGAAGCGGGAGACGATGCCGATCACGGCAGTATCGTCACCAACGTCCTCCAACCCGAAGGCATGGAGAAGATCGCGCCTGCACTCTTTCTTGCCGGCGAGCTTCTCAACAGAGTAGTGCGCTGCGATGTTGGGATCGATTGCCGGATCCCACTCCTCGTAGTCCACGCCATTCAGTATCCCAAAGAGATCGCCTTTACGGCGGCTTATTGCTCCTTCGAGGCCGTTGCCATACTCCGCCGTCTGGATCTCTTCGGCGTACTTCCGACTGACCGTAGTAAGGGCGTCGGCGTAGACAATGCCGCCCTTCAGGAAGTTCACTGTGTCGTTATGCTCCAACTTGTCGAAGGTGAACATGTCCCATGGCAGCAGCAGGGTCTCCATGGTCCGTGGCGGGAACCAACCCTGATAGCCGGCATTGTGGATCGTCAACACCACAGGAACACGCCGCAGTACGGGATCGAAGTAGTACGTGGAGCGCAGGAACACGGCTAGTATGGCCGTTTGCCAGTCGTGCACATGGAAGACGTCGGGGACACCCAGCATCTTGGATGCCTCGATGACCGCGCGGCTTAGGGCGCCGAAGCGCTCCGCGTTGTCGGGATAGTCTCCGGATGGCGTCGAGTAGAAGCTCTCTCGGTCGAAGAGTTCGGGACTATCCACAAAATACGTCTGCACACCTTCTGCCAACCCGCCATCCAGAATACCGACGAAGCGGTTATAGGTAGGAAACGGAACCGTAATGCTGGCTATCACCACTGGGGCATTGGGTGCGGCCTTGGCCACTTGGCGGTAGTACGGCAGAAAGACGCTCACCTTGTGTCCCAACTTCGCCAGTGCTCGAGGCAGGCTGCCGACTACATCGGCGAGACCTCCTGTCTTGGCCCACGGAGCGCACTCCGATGCTGCAAATACAATATGCATGTTGCCGTCCTTATCTTCTGAATCAAACAGTTAGTCTATACAAACAAGTGCGGCGACATGCCGAACCCATATTGGATGCATATGAAACGTAAGCCGAAGCTGGGACAGAACTTTCTTGTGGACGATGCCGCCCGTCATGCCATTGTCGACGCTCTCGGCGATCTGAGCCAGCGTACCGTCATTGAGATCGGACCGGGCAAAGGAGCGATCACGGAGATACTCGCGGGCCGATGCCACAGGCTGATCGCATTGGAGCTGGACCGTTCGCTGGCGCCCGAACTGGCCTTTCGCTTTCGCAACCAGCCGCAGGTGCAGGTCATCGAGGCAGATGTGTTGAAGACCGGCCTGCGCGCGCTGGTGCCCGTGGGCGAGACGGCTGACGTGATCGGAAATCTGCCTTACTACATCACCTCGGATATCTTGCTGCACCTGTTCTCCGCGGGGAGCGCCGGAACTGTGGCCCGCGCTGTGCTGATGATGCAGCGCGAGGTGGCCGACCGGGTCTCGGCTGCTCCGGGAGTGCGCGACTATGGGCTACTCTCGGCAACAGCGCAGATGAATGCGCGGGTTGATCACCTCTTCACATTGCCACCGTCTGCCTTCTCTCCTCCGCCGGAGGTCTACTCCACCGTCCTTCGGCTGGAGTTTGCGCCACGCTTCGCCGAACTCGGCGTGGATGCCGTGGGCTTCGACGTGTTCCTGCACAAATGCTTTGCCCAGAAGCGCAAGACACTGCAGAACAATCTTCGTGCCGCCGGATACTCTCCGGAGCAGCTCGCCGCAGCATGGCCCAACGGTGTGCCGCTACAGGCTCGTGCAGAGTCGCTGGCGCTGGAGCCGATGGCAGAGTTGTATCGAGCGCTGGCATCGGCTTCACCGTCCCCGCTGTTGCTTGCCGACTCCACTCACCACACAAAAATCCGTCAAGCCCCCGAAGCCGAAGATTAAAATCAATTACCTCCTAAGAATCACAAAACAAACAGCTTATCCTCCAGAAAAATCTACTCAAAACTGCCGATTAGTTTTACTCAGCCAGGTATACTGAATACAGAGATCAAAGAAAGCCCCGGTCCAACACCGGGGCATTTCTATTTAAAGAACTTACGGAGATCTAAACCCTTTAGAAAGACGAATTTAGCCGTAACCCCTTTATATGGACAAATTTGGCGACAGAGTTCATCTCATCTATCAGAAAACACGATACTTACGCCAAGGTACCCCCCGGGGGGGTACCCCCAGGAGTGACCATAACGGGGAGCGAGTACCTCGTACTTAACCGGCTTCTTTCGCGTGGTTGGAACAGAACAGGCAGCGACCAGGTGGACAAGCTAGTCGGGGGTGGAAAGGTCTCGGGTGTATTCGTCTGTGGTGGCATGGGTGTAGTAGACGATGCGGTCCCGCCCTGTGGCCTTGGCTTTGTAGAGGGCTTCATCGGCGCAGCGCACCATATCTTCGACGTTCATGTTAGGCAGGCCCATCCACACTACGCCGAAGCTGGAGGTTACCCGTATAGACTCCGAACCGTAGACGAAGGGTTCTTGTGCGATGGCCTGCTGGAGTTGAGTAAGACGCGAGAAAGGGTCGTGGATGGGAAGGCCCGGTAGCACAATGAGGAACTCCTCCCCGCCGTAGCGGCCAACCAGGTCGTAGGGACGGATGTTATCGACCATTCTCTGGGCGGTGTCGCGCAGGATGGAGTCGCCAGCCAGGTGGCCGAAGGTGTCGTTGATCTTCTTGAAGAAGTCGATGTCTGCCAGAACGACGGCGAGCGCCGAACCCTCGCGAGAGGCTCGGTCCATCTCGCGCTCGAGGATTTCGAAGATCGCGGATCGGTTCCAGAGGCCAGTGAGGGAGTCGCGAGTGGCCTGCTTGCGGAGGGCCTCGCGAGCAGCGACCAGCTCAATCTTTTCCGCCTCGAGTTCCCTGGTTCGCTGGGCGATCAGATGACGCAATATCTGCTCCTTTCTGACAAGTCGCCGGGTTCGCCAGCGCCAGAGATGACGGCCAAACGCAAAGGCGAGGAAGCCAAGCAGGAGATAGAAGAGCGGCGTGCGCCACCAGGGAGGACGGATTGTGAACTCGAGAGACAAGACCTCGGATTGATTATGCTGGTTCGGATCCACTGCCTGTACCTCGAAGCGATAGCTTCCTGGGGGCATGGCGGGATAGTGCAGCCGATGTTCGGTGGTTTGATTCCAAACCGGCTCCAGCCCGAGGAGGCGATAGCGAAATTGCATGGAGCCCAGACGATCGAAGTTGAGCGAGGTGAAGGCGATATCGAGAGGAGCATCAAGCCAGCGCCAGATGCTCCGATTACCGGTGAGACTGAGGGTTCTGTCTCCAAGGGTGGCGGATTTGAGGGAGAGTTGCAATGGAGATCGAACAAAGAGATGCTCAGGATGGAGAAGATGGACCGCTCCTCCGTTAACTCCGACCCATACGGATCCATCGTAGTCTGAAAAGAAAGATCCCTGGTCGGTGTCGTTGGAGATGAGACCGTCCTGGTTGGTGAGCAGCTTCCAGTTGACTCCGTCGAAGACGGAGATGCCGAGATCCGTTCCGATCCAGAGCCAGCCGCGATGATCGAAGCGAACGACCTGAATATCACTGGAGACGATCTCTGGAGGAGTGATGATCGCGAGGATATGCGCCTGGTCACCATCGACACGAAGGTGGAGCAGACCGGAGAGGCCGCCCCCGATCCAGAGCGTACCGTCGGAGGCGGCGGCTATGCCGCGCATCTGGCCACGGGTAAGGCTCTTGTCGATGACGGTCTCAGTCCAGTTGTCTCCGGTAAACCGATAGAGATGCCTGTCGGAGAGGAACCAGAGCCGGCCACTAGCATCTTCAGTCGCATCGGCAAAGCCGTCGGTCGAGACGTGTGGGTCGTTTACCTTCTCCACGGAGGGATTTCTATCAGGTGTACGGATGACATAGAGGCCATCACGGCTGCAGAGCCAAATGCGTTGGGATGAGTCGACAAAGAGCCTGGCTATGTCAGGGAGCCTGGCATGGAAGGTAATGCGCTGGGCAACCGGATCGAAGCGCACCAGACTGCCGGCGACGTAGGCTATCCAAAGCGCACCGTCCTGCGATTGCGCGAAGCCTACGGCCTGACGAAGATCCTGGTTGGTAAGCGCAGGGGGCGTCACGATGCGTTTGGCGGCATCGTCGAGCTGGGTGACCTGATACTGATCTGCAATCCAGACTCGTCTCTGACGATCACGAAAGATGGGCCAGACTGTGTCATTGTGCAGGCCTTGCTGCATGGTCCAGTTCTCGACCTCGCCGTAGCCAAGCCAGCGATAGAGACCATGGCCGCGGGTGCTGATCCAGATGGAGCCTTGCCGATCTCGAAGGATGGTGCTGATGGCGTCGAAGGCCAGGCCGTTGGCGCGATCGAAGGTTTGCCAGCTGCGCTCATTCTCATTCCAACGCGCGATGCCAGTGTCGGTCTGAGTGAGGACATCGCCGCGGGAGTCTTCGGCAAAGGTGAGCAGTCCCGCTCCTGCATAGGCGGAGAACAAAGTGGGAGAGATATCGCGTTCGACGAACCGGCTGGCGTCCGGAGCAAGGACGCGAATATGTTTGGCGCTGCGGCTCCATAGGGAGCCGCGTTGATCGCGGTAGAAACAAAGCCACGCCTCCTGAGAGACGCCCTGTTGTTCGCCCATGACCTGGACCTGAGTACCTTTTACGCGGCAGATGGCGTCACCACAGCCCAGCCATAACACGCCGTCGGGAGCGACGAAAACGCTGTGGAGCTTCGCCAACTCGGAGTGTGCTGCGGTCTGCCGGGCATCGAAGTACGGAGCGACCTTCCACTGGTTCTGTGGGCCGGTCTGCTGAACAAGCATCAAAGAACCGCGATTGAGAAAGAGAATATGTTGGGGATCGAGAGAGGTGAAGCGTTGACCGACTCCTAATTGGAGGGTGATGGAGCCAGTGGGAATGGCTTCAAAACGATTGCCTGAAAGGAAATATATATGGTCATTGGTGGTGATCCAGATGCGGCCAGAGGCATCCTGAAAGAGCGAGAGGATCAGGGTCTCCTGAATGCCATCCTGCGCGCCGAAGCGATGAAACTCGGAGCCATCATAGCGGAAGAGACCGTTTTCCGTGGCTATCCAGAGGATCCCGGCCTCCTCCTGAATGACCTTGAAGACGTCGAGATTGCGTAGACCCTCGTCCTGGCCATAGTGGCGGAAGGTGAAGTGTTGCGCGCTGGCATCAGCCGATCCAAAGAGAATGAGCAGCATAGCGACAAGGATCCATTGACCGCATGGCAAAGCATGTCGCCGAACCTGTCTGCTGGAGCTGATCAACTTATTTATCTCAGAGGAACACCCTGATTCTACGAGCGAACGCCGCTGCAGTGTTGCGGCATTTGGGCGCTGTATCTAGATTGTCAGCTAACTTAGATTGTTGATGCCACGAGAGAGCGGCTCGTCTGTAAACTTGGTTGAAGCAGGTACGCCGGTCATGGGCTTGATGGAACTAGAGACGACGCAGGACCCTATTGCGCTATTCCGAGTATGGATGAAGGATGCGGAGGCCGAAGAGCTGAACGATCCGAATGCGGTGGCACTTGCTACGGCAACGGCGGATGGCGGACCCAGCGTGCGGATGGTATTGATGAAGCAGCTGGATGAACGGGGATTCGCCTTCTATACGAATTCAGAGAGCCGGAAGGGCGTGGAACTCGTATAGAAGGCGAATCCCGCAATGTGCTTTTACTGGAAGAGTCTGCGACGGCAGGTTCGGGTCGAGGGTGTGGTGACAGAGTTGCCGGCGGCGGAGGCGGATGAGTATTTTCATAGCCGATCTAGGATGAGTCAGCTAGGGGCCATGGCTTCGGAGCAGAGTCGTCGATTAAAGAGCCGAGAGATGCTGGAGGCACGGGTTCTTGCGTGGGAAGCACAGTATCCAGAGGGGATTCCTCGGCCTGAGTACTGGAAAGGGTATCTCCTATGGCCGGAACGGGTGGAGTTTTGGGTAAATGGAGCTGACCGATTGCATGACCGTTTTTTGTTTTTGCGAGTGGAGGATGGCTGGCTGAAGGAACGATTGTTTCCTTAGAGAAAAGACGTTTGAATAAATTCGGTTTGCAAAGGCTTGTGCTACAAAGTATTTTGTTTGAACTAAGAATGAAGTCGATATGGAGGAGAAGAAGATGAGTCAAGAGGCTGTAGGTCGGCGAGCATTTCTGAAGGGCGCAGCAGGTGGGGTGTTGGGTTCGGCGGGGTTGATGGCGGGGATGCCGGCGTTTGCGATGGATTTTGACGCGGCGCATGTGATTCACGAGGTAGCGGAGCCGGGGCAGGACGCGGAGGCCAAGCCGAAGCATTCGATCAAGTTTGCGGTGTGCGGGATGAGCCACGACCACATCTATGGGATGGTAGGGGCTATTCAGCGCGGCGGCGGGGTGCTGGTTTCGGCTTATGGGGCGGAGCCGGATAAGATAGCGGCCTTCAAGAAGAGATTTCCTGACGTGAAGATGGAGGCTTCGGAGGACGCAGTTCTGAACGATCCTTCGATCCAATTAGTGCTGAGCTCGACGATTCCCGATCAGCGAGCCGGGTTGGGTGTTCGGGTGATGAAGAAGGGCAAAGATTATCTGAGCGATAAGCCAGGGTTGACGTCATTGGAACAGCTGGCCGAGGTAAGGAAGACGATCGCTGAGACAAAGCGGATCTACGGGATTCTTTACAGCGAGCGGTTTGAGGTAAAGGCGGCTGTGAAGGCCGGAGAGTTGGTGAAGGCGGGGGCGATCGGGCGGGTGATCCAGACGATCAATATCGCTCCCCACCAGATCTTCCAGCCGGTTCGCAATGGGGAGGCATATGCCGGAGGGGCTGGGCAGAGGCCGGACTGGTTCTGGGATACGAGCCGGTATGGCGGGATTCTGAACGATATCGGGTCACACCAGGTGGACCAGTTCCTCTACTACACAGGATCGACGGAGGCGGAGGTTGTGGCGTCGCAGGTGGCAAATGTGAAGCATCACGACCACCCCAAGTTTCAGGACTTTGGCGACATGATGCTGCGAGGGGATCGTGGGTTCGGGTATGTACGGCTGGATTGGTTTACGCCAGATGGATTGGGAACGTGGGGAGATGGACGGCTGTTCATCCTGGGGACGGATGGGTACATCGAAGTGCGGAAGTACACAGACGTTGCCCGGGAGAAAAAGGGGAACAATCTGTTCATCGTGGATAAGGCGCAGGCACGGTATATCGACTGCAACAATGTGCCTCTGCCGTTCGGGCCGCAGTTTGTATCGGACGTGGTGAATCGGACGCATACGGCGCAGGACCAGACGCAGGCTCTGCTGGCGGCGGAGTTGGTGGTTCGGGCGCAGATGAAGGCCGTGACGGTTACGTTGAAGGGGTAGCACTCGATTACGGGTCTTCGCGGATGGGGAGATCCGTAGTCGTTGCTTAGCGGAGTTGAAACTCGGGGCTGCCCATGACGAGAGCGGTGAGGAGGTTCAGGGTTTCGGTGGGTGAGGTAGCGGGAGTGGTGAGTTGACCGATCTGCGTGTGAATGAGCCGGTTGGTCTGGGGGGAGACCTCTCCGCCTATAAGTGTGGATTCGAGAACGTGCAAGGCTACATCGGAGTCAGTGGGCAGAGGAACATTTGCGCCTCCTGTGGTGAGGGAGGCTTCGGCATACTTTGGACGGGTGGCACTGGATGCGTTTTGGGAAGGCAATGTCGCCGTTGGCTGGGAGAGCAGGCCTAGAGCGAGAACGTGGGTGGAGTCGAACTTCTGGTTGCCAAATTTGTTGTTGGTCAGGGCGTAGGCGAAGTTAAGACGATCGATAAGGCCGCTCGCGTTCATCCATCGATCGGCGGTGACGTAGTAGCCCGTAGGCGGCAGGGCGAAATAGAGCGGCATGCCCATGGTCCGGATGGTATTGCTGAGTGCGTCTGGGCTGACAGGATCGGTGGCGGTGGTACGGAAGGCTGAGGCCAGGAACTCCATGGGGGTCTTGACCTTGTTGCGGAAGTATTTTCTGGAGTTGAACTCGGGCGATCGGACGAGGGTGCGAAGGATGGCCTTGATGTCGCCGTCGGTTGAGAGATAGGTGGCGGCCATTCGGGCTACGAGGGCGGGTGGGGGCTCGTCGGCTACGAAGCGCTGGGCTAGTTTGTAACTGATGAAGTGCGCTGTCTTGGGGCTAGCGGCGAGCAGGGTGAGGGCCTGTACCCCTTCGTTCATGCCGGCAGGAAGGTTTGGGACTGCCGAACCCAAGTCAGGCGATGAAGCCGCCGAACCTGTAGCGCTTGGAGCACCGGGATCTGCGGCTCCAATGGTGTGGCCGAGCCACTGTTTAGTGCCTGGCTCGTGGCGCTTGGAATCGAACTGAAAGGGGCCGCCCTGGTTGGGACGCTCGACGGTCCAGCCGGTGAGGATAGCGGAGAGCGTGGTTACATCGGCTTGGGTGTAGCCTCCGTTGACGCCCATGGTATGGAGCTCCATGATCTCGCGACCGTAGTTTTCGTTGAGACCGCGATTCCCCTTCTTCGAATTGGGATTGGTGGGGCTGACACCGTTAGCCAGGGAGTCGGGGCCAATCGACTGCCAATTGTCGAGGTAGACCATCATGACGGGACTAGTGGCCGTGGCGAGAAGGAGATCGCGGAACTTGCCGAGAGCGTGTTTGCGGATAGCGTCGCGCTCGTAGCTGGTGGTGTACCACACGGCGGAGTCTTTGCCGATGTAGACGTTGAAGTGATTGAACCAGAAGTCAGTCATCACTTCTTGGAGCTGTCGCTCGGAGAGGATGGCGCGGACGAACTTGGCTTCCGTGAGTTCGTGGATAGTCAGGAAGGAGGCTCCGATGTTGGCACTCATGCCTCTGAAGAGTTCTCGCTCGTGAGGGGTGAAGTCATTGAGGATCAGATTGTGGAGGTCGCCGGCCAGATAGGAGGTGAAGGCGATGCGCTCGGGTACGGGGAGCTTGATGAGGGCGGCCATACGCTGGTTCTTCGGGAGGGCGTAGAGATCTTTCGCAATGCGGGCTGCGGTGGCCTGATCTGCCTTCTTCTGGGCGGCTAGTTCTGCGTCCGTGGGTTGGTGGAGGATCAGTTTTCCGTCCGGGCCGAGCTTCTTCAGGTCACTGTCGCGATTCAGCTTGAAGACAAGAACCTCGTAGACGGCAGCGAGACCGGGGTCCGAGGGGTAGGGGCGTCTGCCGTCGCCTACGGCCTGAACGGTGGGGCCATCGGGGAAGGTGAGAAGGGCTTGATCGGGGGCCATGCCGAGGGTGGGATAGTCAGCGAGGCGGCGGTCGACGACTGGATCGTTGATGCTGGCTGGGTTTAGCTGCTGCTCGAACCATTTCTCTGGAGTCTGGGCGAGGACTTTTTCAACGTCTCCGGGACGGGGGCCGAAGGTGAAGCGGTTGAGGAGCTGGACTACTTTTTCACGCTGCTTGAGTGAGGTCAGAGGGGCCGTTTTTTGGGGTATGGGCTGCTTTGGTCTGGCGGTGTGGGGGGATTTCATCCGCGGAGCTTCGTCCTGGGCGGAGAGAGAAGGCGCGAGTGCAGTAAGGATGAGGACGGCGGGGAGGAATCTACGCATGAAGGGGCCTCGCTCTCCCTGTTAGACCTTGGTTCGACGGGGGAAGTTGCGTTTTCTGGCATCGCATCGTCCTGATGGTATTCCACGATCATCTATTTCCTAGAGGGGTACTCCCCCTCCCCATACTTGGACGTAAGTTGCTTTTATTCAATAGCTTATGGACTATACACCATGCAAAGTCGTCATTCTATAAGGTTTACGCCTAAATTCCTCTCCCAGCTTGAGTTACCGTCTTAAATAAGAAAGCCCGGGCTTTGGCCGGGGCTTTCTTGACTCTGTATCTATTGTAACGGATGAAGGGAAACTAGTCGGCACGTGGATGTTATCTGTTTCTATCAAGTTAGCCAGTTTGAGGGTTGACAGAAAAATTGCGTGTCTTTGGGATAAAGAGAATAGCAACGGCCAAGGCGTGGATTGATTGTTGGAAAAATTTCCGGCGGTTGTGACTAGTCGAGACCTCGGGGATCCTTCGCTCCGCTCAGGATGACGGCGAAAACAAGTAACAACAAGAATCCAACTCGGTGACTGCAATGCTGGATGGGTTTTCAGTTTTTTGTTGTTTGCGTGACCAAGGTACGAGGTTGGGCTGGGGTGCGCAGGCGTTTGAGGGTGATGTATCCGAGGCGGGCCAGGAGGAGGAGGGTCAGCACGGCTGTGACCTTCCAGGGGGTGCGGACACCGGTCTTTACCAGCCACCAGAAGTGGATGACGGCGGCGATGGCGGCTACGTAGACGAGACGGTGCAGGCGTTGCCAGTTCTTGCCCCCGATGGCTCGCATGATGAAAACCGGGGAGGTGATAGCGAGGGCGAGGAGGATGACCCAGGCGAAGAAGCCTACCTGGATGAAGCGGCGCTTGAGAAGGTCGTCGAGGATATTGGGCCAGACGACCTTCCACTCCGTGACAACCGCACCGGGATGGCCGGTGCGAATGCTGGCGAGGACGGTGGGAAGGTCGTAGCCGGAGAAGAGGAAGACGTAGGTGGCCAAGTGAAGCGTCGCGTAGAAGAAGGCATAGAGACCTACGAGGCGGCGGAAGCGGATAAGCCAGGCGATCTTCGGCGAGAGGCGGCGGAGGGGTGTGATGGCGAGGGAGGCGAGGAGGAGATAGATAGCCCAGTCGCCCGTGAAGTGGGTGATGTAGTTGACGGGGTCGGCATTGAGAGCGAGGGCACCGGAGGTGTAGAAGTGCAGAAGCCAAGCGAAGGGGCCAAGGAAGAGGATGTGGAGCAGAACTTTGAGTGCGATGATGGCTCGTTTGGGCATGGGCTAGCTTGGGTCTTCAGTTCTCGGGATTCCGTCTTCTGTTTCGACCCCACGCCGATCTTGAGCCGGGCGGTGGAGGTTTTGGAGAGAACGAAGGTTGGAAGAGGGCGCAGCGAGTAAGTCAGTGAACCACTAGTAGAATTTTTTCAGGTCCATGCCATTGTAGAGGCTGGCTACCTGATCGGCGTATCCGTTAAAGGGCAGGGTTGGAATGGTCCGGGGAAAGGCGGAGCTGTCAATGCGGCGTTCGCGGGCCTGAGTCCAGCGGGGGTGGTTCACGGATGGGTTGACGTTGGAGTAGAAGCCGTATTCGCTGGAGTTGATCTGGCTCCAGAGGGTCTTGGGCTGCTTGTCGGTGAAGTGGAATTTGACGATGGACTTGCAGCTCTTGAAGCCATACTTCCAGGGCATGACGACTCGGATGGGGGCGCCGTTTTGATTAGGCAGCGTCTCTCCGTAGCAGCCGAAGGTGAGCAGGGCGAGGGGATTCATGGCCTCGTCGAGGCGGAGGCCTTCGGTGTAGGGCCAATCGTAGCCGCCAGGGAGGTCGGGCATCTGCTTGCGGTCGAGCAGCGTGGTGAACTGAACGTACTTGGCGCCGGGAAGAGGCTCGCAGAAGTTGATGAACTCGGAGAGGGAGTAGCCGTCCCAGGGGATGACCATGGACCAAGCCTCGACGCAGCGATGGCGGTAGAGGCGGCTCTCGAGGGGACGGTACTTCATGATGTTGTCGATGTCGAGGGTCTGGGGCTTTTTGACCAGGCCTGTGACCTGCACGGTCCAGGGACGGGTGCGGAGGGTGTGGGCATGGTTGGCGGGGTCGGTCTTGTCCGTGCCGAACTCGTAGAAGTTGTTGTAGCTGGTGGCCTTGTTGAAGGGAGTTTGATTCTCGGTGGTGGTGTATTTGCTGGGGGCCGCCTGTAGCTTGTCGGCGGCGTGGACAGTCTGCGATGGGTTCAGCAGGGACGGCAGCTGCGTGGCAGCGATAGCGCCCGCGCCGAGGGCGGCGGCTCCGGTGAGGAAACGGCGGCGGTCCTGTTGGAATCTCTCGGCGGCGTGCTGGGGTGTGATGTCGGAGGAGCGGAGAGTGGAGTCGAAGCTGGCGGACTTGCGGACGAGCATGTAGCGGTTCCCTTCCTTGCGACCGAGGCTGGATGTAAGACTCGGCTATGGTGCTACTGGTTAGATTACGGCGCTGCCTGAGGATTGGATGTGTCGAAGTCGAGGATTGTCGCAAGACAAAGATGGGGGAGTTGGTGCAAACTGTGTGGATGATAGACAGTGCGCAGAGACGACAACTGATGGATGCGGCGGATATGTTGCTCGATGCCCGGAGGACATGCAAGCCGATCATGGACCTTCCAGTGGATTTGCGGCCGACAACGCTGGAAGAGGCGTACTTCATCCAGGACAGGATGTCGTGGGCATATGAAGCGATTGGGGGATGGAAGATCGGAGCCCCTACCCCGGACGCCACGCCTTCGTTCGCACCGATGCCTGCGGCGTGGATGTCGTGCAGCGGATGCGAGATGCGAGGCCTGACGCATCGGTATCGAGGGCTGGAGGCGGAGATCGCCTTTCAGATGGGGAAGGACTTGCCTCCGAGAGATACACCTTATACGCGCGAGGAGGTGATCGCCGCAATTGCGAGCTGCCATCCCGCAATTGAGGTGCTCGAGACGGCGCTGGTCGACCCGGCACAGGCTTCCAAACTGACGTCGATTGCCGATCTGGCGATGCATGGCGGGTTCGTGTATGGAGAGGCGGTACAGGATTGGCAGAGTATCGACTTCACGAAGGAGAGCGTCACCATGGCGGTCGATGGAACGGTGAGAGTGGAGCGGACAGGATCGAATACGTCGGGGGATTTTCTGCGACTGCTGCCCTACCTCGCCAATGAGGGTGCGACCCGGACGGAGGGATTGAAGAAGGGCGATTGGATTACGACGGGGAGCTGGACCGGCAATACGTTGGCGACGGCTGGGGCGACGGCAGAGGCTCGGTTCTCGACGGCGGGACGAGCTTATTTCCGGTTCGCTTGATGGTAGATGCATGGAATCGCTAGTGTTTTCGCGGTTATTGACGAGTTTGCAAACAGTAAAGTTCGCAGCAATATTAGGCATCTTCGGGCTGTAGTGAGGAATCTCAATTTACAGGCGGGCTCTCCGTCTCAGCGAGGTACTTTCCGTGGCACGTCCTTATTGGTCTGGGCAGATTCAGATATCGCTTGTGTCGTTTGGAGTGAAGCTTTTTGTGGCGACCGAGGCGAAGAGTGAGATTCGCTTTCATCAGATAAGCCGGAAGACGGGCGAGAGAGTTCGGCACCAGAAGGTGCTGGCGAGCGCGGTCGAGGATAATCCGGGCGAGGCGGCGGATCCGGTAGAGAAGGACGAGATCGTGAAGGGGTATGAGTACCGCAAGGGCGAGTACGTCACGATTGAACCGAAGGAGCTTGAGCAGCTGCGGGTGCCCTCGAAGCATGCGATTGAAGTGACGCAGTTTGTCGGGTTGGATGAGTTGGATCCCGAGTATCTGGAGAAGCCCTACTTCATCGTCCCGGAGGATGATGTGCAGGCGGAGGCGTTTGCGGTGGTGCGCAAGGCGTTGCAGAAGACGAAGAAGGCAGCCCTGGGAAAGATTGCGTTTGGTGGGCGCGAGCACGTGATCGCCATTACCGCGACCGATGACGACCAGCTGGGCGGGATGATGGGGTACACGATGCGGTATCAGGAGGAGCTGCGCGATCCGGTGGAGTACTTCAAGGAGATCAAGAAGGTGGCGGTGAATGCGGAATCGCTAGAGCTAGCGATGGATCTGATCAAGCGGAAGGCTGCAAAGTTCGATCCGAACAAGTTCAAGGATGGGTATGAGGCTGCGGTAAAGGAACTAGTGGAGGCGAAGATTCGCCATGCTCCTGTGCCGAAGGATGAGGAGGCTGCGCCACGGCGTGGGCAGGTGATCAACCTGATGGATGCGCTGCGGAAGAGTGTGGGCAGTGAGACTGCAGCTGCACCCTCTGGGAAGAAGAAACCTGCTGCCTCAGCGAAGACCCCGGCAGCAGCAAAGACGGCTGGAGAGAAGGGTATCTCGCTGGTGAAGGGTGCTGCCGGTCGGAGGAAGTCCGCGTAGCTGAAGCAAATGGTCAGTAGGGGTTTGCGATGGCTGGGGTCAAGAAGACGGCTAAGAAAGCTGCGGCGAAGAAGCGATCAGGTGACGCGGCAGCAAATGCTGTCGATGAGCAGCTGGCGCGGTATCGAGCGATGCGGGACTTCAAGATTACGGCTGAGCCTAGTGGGGGCTCTGCACAGAAGCCTAAGGGTGGACTGCCATTTTGTATTCAAAAGCATGCGGCTTCGCATCTGCACTATGACTTCAGACTGGGATGGAATGGGGTGCTGAAGAGTTGGGCGTGCGCGAAGGGGCCTAGCTACTTTACCGGGGACAAGCGACTCGCAGTGCAGGTGGAGGACCACCCGATGGAGTATGGGGGATTCGAGGGGATCATTCCTGCTGGGCAATATGGCGGCGGGACCGTGATGCTTTGGGATCAGGGGACGTGGGAGCCGCAGGCCGGGCATACGGATGTCGACGCCGGACTGCGGGACGGGAGCCTGAAGTTCGTTCTGCATGGGACGAAGATGAAGGGCAAGTGGGCGCTGATCCGGATGGGTGGGAAGTGGGCAAAGGAGAAGAAGCCGAATTGGCTGCTAATCAAAGAACATGATGAGTTCGAGCGGGGAAAAGACGATCCCCCGGTGACGGAGGAGGAGCCTGACTCTGTAGTGACGGAGCGCTCGATCGAGCAGATTGGCCAGAGCGAGGACCATGTCTGGAATTCGAAGGATACTGCCGGTACGGGGAAGGCGTGGTATCGGCAGGAGGCGAAGGAGGCTGCGGCGGCGGCCGGATCATCGACTGTCGGGAAGAAGTTCGAGATTGTTCCGCGACGTCCTGCTTCGACCAGGCGAGCTGCGCAAATAAGTAAGACGCGGGAGCTGGCTGAGAGACTGAAAGGACTGCCATCGGAGAGTCAGCCAGTATTTCTTCCGCCCCAATTGGCTTTGCAGTCCATGACTCCGCCAGCCGGTGAGGGGTGGCTGCATGAGTTGAAGCTGGATGGGTACAGGATGCAGGCACGGAAGGATGGTACGGGTGTCCAGATGTTGACGCGGACGGGGCTGGATTGGACGGCACGGGTGCGCGCGGTAGCGAATGAGGTCTCGAAGCTGGCGGTCGAGAAGGTGACGCTGGATGGCGAGGTGGTGGTACTGGCGCCGAATGGGACGACAAACTTCGCGGATCTGCAGGCGTCGATGCAGGAAGGGACGAAGAATGTGTTGACTTACTTCTGCTTCGACCTGCTGCATGTGGATGGACGGAGTGTCCGGGAGCTGCCGTTGCAGGAGCGGAAGGCTCTGCTTGGAGATGTGCTGACGGGAGCGGATGAGGACCTGCTACGAGTGAGTGAGCATCTGGAGACAGATGGGAAGGAGCTATTTCACAAGGCCTGTGAGCTTCATGCTGAAGGGATTGTTTCGAAGAGGGCAAAGGGGAGGTATTCGGCGGGGCGAAGCGGAGACTGGCTGAAGATGAAGTGCCTGTACGAGCAGGAGTTTGTGGTGGGGGGATACACGCTGCCTTCGAACGGGATACGCGGCGTGGGGGCTTTGCTGTTGGGGTATTACAGAGACGGTAACTTGATCTATGCGGGTCGGACGGGAACAGGATTTACGCAGAAGACCCATCGGATGCTGCGGGAAAAGCTGGAGGCGCTGGAGCAGAAGACAACACCGTTCGCGCAACTGCCGGGTGACGCGAAACGAGGCGCAGTATGGGTGAAGCCGGAGATGGTCGTGCAGGTTCGCTTTGCCACATGGACCGCGGATAACCTGGTCCGCCAGGCGGCGTTTCTCGGGGTGCGGGAGGACAAGGCCGCCAAAGAGGTTGTGCGGGAGGATGTTGTCACTGCGCCGAAACCCAAGGGGTCGGGACGGCGGAAGACGGGGGCTTCGCATCATGTGGAAGTGAGCGCCAGCGTGGCGGCGAAGAAGGTCGCGACGAAGGACATCGAACATGCCCCGGTTCGATTGACGCATTCTGAGAAGGTACTGGACGTAGAGTCCGGAATGACGAAGCAGATGCTGGCGGATTACTACTGGGCCGTAGCGGAGTGGATGTTGCCCCATATTGCAGACAGACCTGTGAGTCTGGTGCGTTGTCCGGATGGCGCGGGGAAGCCTTGTTTTTTTCAAAAGCATGTGACCTCGATGCTCCCGAAGGGGATTGGCAGTGTGGATGTCGCGGACAAAAATGGGAAGGTGGAGCCGTACATCACATTGAACACGGCTGAGGCTCTGGCGGGGCTCGCGCAGATGGGTGTTCTGGAGATTCACCCGTGGGGGTCGCGAAACGATGATCTGGAGCGGCCAGATCGTTTGATCTTCGATCTTGATCCGGATGAGGCGCTGGAGTGGAGGACGCTGGCGGATGCTGCGGGGGAGATTCGGGCTCGGCTAAAGAAGATGGGGCTGGAGAGTTTTCTGAAGACGACCGGAGGCAAGGGATTGCATGTCGTGGCACCGGTGAAGCCTGAGATGGAGTGGCCCGAAGCGAAGGAGTTTGCACATCGGATCGTGCTGGCGATGGAGAAGGCGAATCCGGCGCTGTACCTGACGAAGATGACGAAGTCGGCGCGGAAGGGAAAGATTTATCTGGACTATCTGAGGAATGAACGGGGGGCTACATCGGTTGCTCCGTATTCGCCGCGAGCGAGGGTGGGGGGACCGGTTTCGATGCCGCTGAGTTGGGCGGAGTTGAAGTCGAAGGAGCGGCCGGTATTTCGCGTGGCGGAGTTTGCAGAGTGGAGGGCACGGCTCAGGAAAGATCCGTGGAAGGGCTTAGAGGCTGTGAAGCAGAGGGTGACGAAGCAGGCATTGGCTCAAGTGGGGTAAGCAGAGCAAGGTGGTCTTGTCGAGTTTTCAGTCAGTCAGTAAGACTGATGTTGGAATGGCTTGGATCTAACCTCATGACGAGGCATTTCGCAGCGCCGCCAGCTTTGAGGAATTCGCTTAGGGTGACTTGAACGACGTGGAAGTCTCTTGATTCGAGTTGAGCGCTCAGTTCCCTGCTTATGTCGTTGAGGATGATAGTGCGGTCGATGTTGATGGCGTTGCAGGCAAAGCGGACAGCGTCGGCTTCGTTGACGATGATTCGTTTGCTGGATGGATAGAAGGCTTCGATTTTAGCGCATGAGGTAACGTCGAAGGCTTGCGGGTAGTACATGATGTAGCCGCCTTGAAGTGGGGCGAAGCAGGTGTCGAGGTGGTAGAAGCGTGGGTCGATGAGATGGAGAGAGACGACTTCGACGTGCCAGGCTTTTCTGAGATAGGGGTGGCTGGTGGGAGCGGTGCGAGGTCCGTGACCTGCCCAAAGTCGGGTGCCGTCGGTGGAGAATAGGGCGTCACCTTCTCCCTCGAATGGTGTTTCGCGGGGGATGCTGAGGACGATATAGCCAGCGTCGTGGAACCAGCGGTGGAAATGCTGCTCTTCAGCCTGACGCTCGGGGTGGAAGAAGCTGCTGAGGACGACGATGCCGTTGCGTTCCAGACCGGCGTTGGCGGTGAAGACCATATCGGGAGAGCCGGTTTGGGGCTCTACGAGTTCGACGTCGGCTACTTCGGTGATGGCTTCATAGAGATTTTGCCACTGCTGTGCCGCGCGAGTCTGGGAGGGGGCATGAATGTTGCCGGCCATCCAAGGGTTGATGACGTAACTGACGTCATAGAGCTTTGGCGCGCACATGAGATATGTGGGCTGAGCCGTCGCTACGGCGACGGGTGGAATGACGTTGGTGAGTTCAACGGGCTGGGTGCTCATCCTGTATCTCCAAGACGAGCATGACGGATTGCGGAAACCCTCGTCAATACTAATGATTATGCATATCTTGATGCATAAAGATGCATAGATCAAAGTGGCCGCAGACCTCACCCGCTAGAGGTTGCCGCGAAGTTCCTGCTCTCTTTCTATGGCTTCGAAGAGGGCCTTGAAGTTGCCTTTGCCGAAGCTGCGGGAGCCTTTGCGTTGGATGATCTCGTAAAAGACCGTCGGACGGTCCTCTACCGGCTTGGTGAATATCTGGAGCATGTAGCCTTCGTCGTCGCGGTCGACGAGGATGCCCAGCTTCTCCAGTTCTTCGATAGGCTCGTCGATCTTGCCGACTCGATTCTGCAGCTCGGTGTAGTAAGAATGAGGCACTGTTAGAAATTCAACGCCTTGCTGCTGCATCTTCGCGACAGTGTCAACGATGTTTGCCGTGGCGAGGGCGATGTGCTGGACTCCGGGGCCCTGATAGAAGTCGAGGTACTCCTCGATCTGAGACTTGCGGCGGCCTTCGGCTGGCTCGTTGATGGGAAACTTAACGTAGCCGTTGCCGTTGGCCATGACCTTGGACATGAGGGCGGAGTATTCGGTGGAGATGTCCTTTTCGTCGAAGTGTTGGTAGAGACTGAAGCCCATGACGCGGGCGTAGAAGTCGACCCACTCGTTCATGGCGTTCCAGCCGACGTTGGCAACCATGTGATCGATATGGAGGAGGCTGACGGGGCGCGCGACTATATCGTGTTTGATGGCACGATAGCCGGGGAAGAAGGGGCCGGTGTAGTGGGTGCGATCGACGAAGGTGTGGATGGTGTCGCCGTAGGCGGCGATGCTGGAGGTGGTGACGCTACCGTGACTGTCGGAGAACTCGGTGGGTTCCTGGATGCCGCGGGCTCCGCGGCTGGTGGTCTCGAGCCAGGCTTGGCGGGCGTCATCGACCCAGAGGGCAATGGCGTGGACACCATCACCATGGATGTGAACGTGGCGAGCGATCTCCGAGTCGGGGTGGAGGGCTGTGGTGAGAACGAAACGGACCTTTCCCTGCTGGAGGACGTAAGAGGCTCGGTCGCGCTGGCCGGTCTCGGGGCCTGCATAGGCGACCAACGACATTCCAAAGGCGGCACGGTAGAAGTAGGCAGTCTGGCGGGCGTTGCCTACGTAGAACTCGACGTGGTCGGTACCTTTGAGGGGTAGAAAGTCGGTGGGAGCTTGTGTTTCGATCTGGGCGGGAGTGGCCATGGAAGTCTCCGGTTCGTTTGATGCAGGACGAGGATATGCCGAAGTGGAGGTGTTGGCTAGGGGCGAGCTGGAAGGATCGTGGCACGGCATTCGCCGAGTCCGATGCGGGGGTGGCCGGGGAGTTCGCAGGTGCCTCGGAAGATGACCTCGTCGCCGTCGGCGAGGAAGGCACGGACTTCGCCGGTGGGTAGCTTGAGGGGTTGAACCCCGTTGTGTGTAAGTTCCAGGAGACAACCGGCGGCTGCCTCGGTAGAGCCGGAGATAGTGCCGGTGGCGAGGATATCTCCAATTTGGAGGTTGCAGCCGTTGCTCGTGTGATGCGCGATGAGTTGGGCCGGAGTCCAGTACATATCCTTTGCATTGTTCTCGCTGAGGAGAAATGGATTCAGCTTATTGTCTCGCATTGTCTTTGTTGCTATCAATACTTCAAGTTTTACATTCATATTTCCGTGGGTCTGGTCGGCCGCGGAATAAAGGTATGGGAGAGGTTTGGGATCGCCATGCCGGCGGCGTGCGATGGGAGCGCGGAAGGGCTCGAGTACAGCCATTGGAGTGACCCAAGGGGAGACCGAGGTGGCGAAGCTCTTGGCCAGGAAGGGGCCGAGGGGCTGGTACTCCCAGGATTGAATGTCGCGGGCGGACCAGTCGTTGAGCAGGCTTAGGCCGAAGATGTGCTGGGCTGCTTTGGCGATAGGAATCGGGGTTCCGAGAGGATTGGGCTGCCCAATGTAGAGGGCGAGTTCGAGCTCGTAGTCGAGGGCCTGGGTGGGAGCGAAGCCGGGGCTGAGTTCGTGACTTGGCGGACGGGTTTGGCCGTGGGGGCGCTGGATGGGGATACCGCTGACGAGGATGGAGGAGACTCGTCCGTGGTAGCCGATGGGGATGTATTTATAGTTGGGCAAGAGGGGTTGGTCGGGGCGGAAAAGGCGACCTACGCGAGTGGCGTGGTGGATGGAGGAGTAGAAGTCGGTGTAGCTGGGGATGTGGACAGGTTTGAGCAGGGTGGCTCCGGCGATGGAGTGGAGGGCAGCTTCGGCGGCCTCTCGACGCGAGGGTTCCGCATCGGCATGTAGAAGGACGGTGAGCGTCTCACGGAGGAGAGTCCAGGAGCGCGGGCCAAGAGCCATGAGAGGGTTGAGGACGGGGGCCCGACACGCTGCGGCGATGTTGGGTGAGAGGAGATTGGCATCTGCACAGGCGTAGAGGTCGAGGAGATGCGTCCCGATGGCTACGCAAAGATGAGCTTGACCGTCGATCTCGAAGACACTGTAGGGGAGATGGGTTAAAGGAAAGTCAGCAGCAGGGTCGTTGGCAGCAGCCAACCAACTGAGGTGGGGAGGATGGCTTCGCTTGCCCATGGGGCATCATAGTCCCAATCGGTGTGGCTACTCCACTATGCTGCTCACAATGGCCCGTGAGCAGCCTGGCGACAGTACGGGTTATGAGACTAGCGTAGCAGCCGTCTCTTTAGAAGCGTCCGATCGTTGTGCTGGCTTTTTCCCGAAGCGGACGAGGAAAGTTTTAAGAATGACATAGAGCACGGGGATAAAGAAAAGATTGAGAACCGTGGAGAGGACCATGCCGCCGACGATCGCTGTACCTACAGAGTGACGGCCATAGGCTCCGGCACCGGTTGCGAAGTAGAGAGGACCAACACCAAGGATGAAGGCGATGGAGGTCATCAGGATGGGACGGAGTCGAAGCTCGGCCGCTTCGATCGCAGCGTCGATGATGGACTTGCCCTGCTCGAGGAGTTGCTCTGCGAACTCCACGATAAGGATGGAGTTTTTAGCGGAGAGACCGATGAGCATGACGAGACCAATCTGCACGTAGACGTCGTCGACGAGGCCACGTGCCGCGACGAGGCTGAGGGCACCGAGAATCGCCATTGGGACGGCGAGCAGGATGATGAACGGCAGAGCGAAGCTCTCATATTGCGCGGAGAGGGTGAGACGAGGAGGCCGAGACCGAAGATGATACTAGCTTTGCCTGCTGACTCCACTTCTTCAAGTGCGAGACCGGTCCAGCTGGAGGTCATGCCTTGAAGCTTGTTCTTATCAAAGAGCTTCTGCATGGCTTCGAGACCCTGACTGGAGCTGAGGCCGGGAGCGGCGGAGCCGTCGATCTCGGCTGAGCGGAAGAGGTTGTAGTGGTCGATAACCTGCGGACCCGAGGTCTCCGTGATGGAAGCGAGGTTATCGAGTGGGATCATCTTGCCGCTGTCGGAGCGAACGTAGTACTGCCGCAGGTCCTGCGAGGTGCGGCGGAACTGCTGATCGGCCTGAACGTAAACGCGGTAGGAACGATTGTTGAAGTCGAAGTCGTTGACATAGCTGGAGCCCATGAAGGTGCCCATGGCTGCGGTGATCTGGGTAAAGGGAACGCCGAGGGCCTTGGCCTTCTCTCGATTAATGGTGACGAGGAGCTGAGGATCGTTGGCGGTAAAGGTGGTGTTCATGCCGGTGAGGCCGGAGCCGGGGGCGCGAGCCTGGCCAACGATGGTGTGAGCTACACGGTCGATGTCGTCGAAGGTGTTGCGGCCGCCGTCCTGCAGGATGAACTGGAAGCCTCCGACGGTGCCGATGCCGGCAATGGCGGGAGGCTCCGCCGCGAAGGCGATGCCGCCGGGGACGCCGAAGAGCTTAGGTCCGACATCTTCGACGATGGCGCGTGCGGTGAAGTTGGCTCCCATCTTAGTGCGCTCGTCGATGGGTTTGAGTGGAGCGAAGATGAGGCCGGAGTTGGGTGAACTGCCACCGGAGAGCGAGAAGCCCATAACGGAGAAGGTTCCGAAGACGCCGTCATTTTTGCGAACGAGATCGGCGACGCGGTCCGCGAACTCAGAGGTGTAGCTGAGCGAGGCTCCGGGCGGCGTCTGCACGATGATGAGGAAGTAGGACTGGTCCTCCTGCGGGACGAAGGCCGTTGGGACATGGTTATACATGTACCCGGTGGCTGCGAGTGCCGCAAAGAACAGCACAAGCATGGCGTAACGGATGCGGACCACGAAGGTGACGGCGCGGGCATAGACGCGGATGATCCATTGGATGAACTTCTCGATGGGGTTGAGGATCAACCCCATGAGGCCGGTGTGCTTCATCTCTTGACGCAGCAGGATTGCAGCCAGGGCCGGCGAGAGCGTAAGTGCGTTGAAGGCCGAGATAGCGATGGAGAAAGCAATGGTGAGGGAGAACTGCTTATAGAGAATGCCAGTGGTTCCCGGGAAGAAGCTGACGGGAATGAAGACGGAGATGAGCACAAGCGAGGTCGCAATGACGGCGCTGGTAACCTCAGCCATGGCGATGCTGGTCGCGGCATGCGGATCGGAGGAGGTAGCCTCCATCCCCTTGGCGACAGAGGATTTCTGCACGGTTATGACGTCAGGAGCGTAGGGGTCGGGTTCGCTCAACTCTGAGCGTTCGGGGATGATCTCCTTGCCGGAGAGATGGCGCTGTACGTTCTCGATAACGACGATAGCGTCGTCGACGACAAGGCCTGTTGCCAGAGTTATGCCGAAGAGAGTGAGCGAGTTGATCGAGAAGCCGAAGATCTTAATGAAGGCGAAAGTACCGATCAGCGAGACAGGAATCGTGACGGCAGGGATGATAGTGGCGCGCCAATCCTGCAAGAAGAGGAAGATGACGATGATGACGATGATGACGGCTTCACCGATGGTGCGAACGACCTCATCGACGGATTCGCTAACGACGAGGGTGGTGTCGACGGCGATGATGTACTTCATCCCGGGAGGGAAGTTTTTCTCAAGCTCGGTGAGCACGGCGCGGCAACGCTTGTCGACGTCGAGAGCGTTGGCGTTGGAGAGCTGTTGGACACCGACGCCTATGGCCTCTCCACCGGAGAATTTGAGGTCGGTATTGTAGGTTTCGGCGCCGATCTCGGAGTGGCCGATATCCTTGAGCAGCACGATGCCACCGGCGCTGGAGCTGTTCTTGATGACGATGTTGTCGAATTCTCTGGAGTCTGTAAGGCGGCCGACGGCGCGAACGGCCATCTGAAAGTTCTGCTTGGAGTCGGACGGTTGCTGACCGAGCTGGCCTGCCGGGACCTCTACGTTCTGCTCGGCGAGTGCGTTAGTGACGTCAAGAGCGGTGAGACCGCGGGCGGCGAGCCGGTTGGGATCAATCCAGACGCGCATGGCATATTTTCGCTCACCGAAGATGATGACATCGCCGACACCAGGGACACGCTTGAGGGCATCTTTGATATAGACGTCAATGTAATTGGAGATGAAGGCTTGTGAGAGCGAGTGGTCGGGTGAGATGAAGCCTGCGGCCATGACGAAGTTCGAGTTCGCCTTCGTGATGGTGATGCCGGTATTGTTGACGACGGCAGGCAGACGTCCCTGAGCCGAGGCAACACGGTTCTGCACGTCCACGGCCGCGATATTGAGATCGTAGCCGGTCTGGAAGGTGACGGTGATCGCGGAGGTGCCGTCGTTCGAGCTTGTGGAGCTCATATAACGCATACCCTCCACGCCGTTGATGGCCTGCTCGAGAATGATGGTAACGGCGGACTCAACGTCCTTGGAGTTGGCTCCAATGAAGTTGCTGGTGACTACGACCTGCGGCGGCGCGAGCTGCGGATAGAGCGAGATAGGAAGAGTGGGAATGCAGACAGCGCCGGCAAGAACAATGAGCAGAGCGCAGACCGTGGCGAAGATCGGGCGGCGAATGAAAAAGTCTACCAAGATTACCTCTAACCGGGGCGGCTGGCCCGGGGACGAAACAAACGATCAGGCGGCGCTGCGTACAGCGCCACAGTAACGGACACTTCGAAGCCGTCTCAGCCCAGAGGCTTGACGGGGGCACCTTCCTGAAGGAATTGCAGACCGGACAGAATGACTTTGTCACCGGGGTGAAGACCACTGAGGACGGGGTAGGTGTTGCCTACTGTTTCGCCAAGCGTGACCGGCACCTGATGGGCAGAGTATGCATCGCCCTTCTGCGCAGCGACGTAGACGAAGGACTGGCCTCCAACCCGGGTCACGGCGAGAACAGGAATGACCGGAGTAGGATTGGTGTTCCAGGTAACACGGGCCTTGACGAGCTGTTCGGTGCGCAGCTTCTGCCCGGACTTGGGAATCTCTGCCTTGGCGAGGATGCTCTGCAAGCCGTTGTCAACCTGCGGGGAGAGGAAGGTGATGGTGGACTTGGCAAGGATGTTGCCAGCGGTATCGAGGATCTCTACAGGCAGGCCAGTGCGGACCTGTGCTGCTCGTTCGGTTGGGATGTAGATATAAGCCTCGAGCTGTGTATTCTCGTCGACGGTGGTGAGTAATGTAGTGGGAGATACATAGTCGCCTACGTGGACCGGGATATCGCCGACGATACCAGCGAAGGGTGCTCGGATCTGATAGTAGGCAAGCTGCTGTTGCTGCGTGCCGGTGAGAGCCGAGGAAGACTCATAATCGGCCTTGGAGTTCTCATACGCCTGCGTGGCCTGGTCATATGCATCGCGGGAGACGACACCGGATTCAAAGAGCTTGCGCTGGCGCTCAACCTGAATCTTGTTGTAGTCGTAGAGAGCTTTCTTCTGCAACTGAGTTCCCTGTTGGGACTGGACGGTGGCGGCCTGCTTTAGGGGATCGATTTGCATGAGCAACTGGCCAGCTTGGACGGTGTCGCCCGATTTCACAAGAATCCGGGTGAGATTGCCGTCGACCTGCGGCTGCATGGTGGCGGAACGACGACTCTTAATGGTCG
>Ga0193716_1000455_pt1 | contig 24990 bp, 16 predicted proteins | sample U2c1metaG_FD_145901 | JGI IMG/M metagenome (GOLD analysis project Ga0193716, IMG submission 145901) | Soil microbial communities from a riparian zone of the East river system, Colorado, United States - U2c1 | ecosystem: Environmental > Terrestrial > Soil > Riparian zone | place: USA: East River...
GGACGCGGTGTTATTGATAAGCGCGGCAAAATCCACGATGGCCAGTTGGGCTATTGTGGCCAGAGAGGTTGTCCCGGATTGGTAGGCCAGAAATTTCCCGGAGGGTGAGAGGCGGCCATTTGTATAAACCTTTCCTTTGTCTCCCAGCAGCAAACGCAGGTGATGTCCATCGTGGTCGGCTATGTAGATCTGGCTTTCGAACACCCGGTCCGGATGTTCGCTGGAATCGATCTCGGCGCTGATCAGGAGGTGGCTGCCATCGGGCGTATAGTCGACATTGTTATAGGAATAAAAGCCGGATGTGACGGCGGCGGGGATAGAACCTGTCTGTAAGGACTGAACGAACCACTGTCCGAAAGACATGTCGGTATTGACTTCCGTCTCATCCTGGAAACTGAGTTTGGTCACGACCTTTGCCTTCCTGTCCGCAACATCATTGTCGAGCCAGGCTCTTATCTCATCGGTGTTGCCGTCCGGATCGGCTTTGACGGTAGCGGGACGAAGTGAAGTATTGTTGTCTGTGCCGGGTTTTTCGAAGGGCCAGGCGGGCAGGCTATGGTGTGGGTTCAAAAGAGAATCTTTGATCAGCTCCTTCAGGCTAATGCGGGAAGAGAATAGGATTTCTTTACCGTCGGGTGACCATTTTGGTGAGGAGGCGCCATACCGGAAATGGGTGAACTGTATGGGCTCGCCTCCCTGGAAGGAAAGGAGGAAGATCTGTGCCTTGCCATCTACCGAGCGGACAAAGGCCAGCTGTTTTCCGCCCGGGCTCCACGCGGGCTGAGATGCATTTTCTTTTGTAGTCAGCTGCCTGGGGGGCAGTGATCCATCTGTTGGTGCAAGGTAGATCTGTGTTACGTATTTATAATCCCATTTGGAAGCTTTTGGGTCGGTATCCGGTTCGATGCTGGTGACGGTGAAGGCGGCCTGGGTGCCTTCTTTGTTTAGTCGAATTTCGCCGACGGACTTTATTTTCAGGAGGTCTGTGACTTTGATGGGTTCTTTGGCGGATTGAGCTTGGGACGTTGAGGCGGCCAGGAGGAGGAATAGGAAATGGATGGGTCTGATCATGCGGTAGATTTGATGTCTCAACCTACACATTTTTTTTCAAAAAGCAATTTTGCTGAATGGTACTCCTATTGTCAAACCGATGGATGTTCTCCCGGGTAAACCGCGTCCGGTCTGCACGGTATGGCTGAGGTCGAAGAAGCGTACCTGGAATTCAAAATTACAGACCGGCTCCGACTTTTTATTGATCAGCACTATTGGCACACCGAGGATGCCGTTGAGCGCATGATAGGGGCCGAAATTCTGTTCGAGGTGTGCGCTGATCCCGAAATGGGAGGTGGGAGGAAGGTAGCAGAACTGACCTTTTAGCGTGGGCGTGAGAAAATTGCTATAGGCTCCGATGTACGCCCACTTGGGGGAAGTGACGGTTTCCAGCTGGTAGCCATTCCTTGCGTTGTTCAGTTGCAGGTCTCCGGCGATGGTGAGATAAAAGCGGCCCGACCTGGTACTCTCCCAGAGTTTTGTATGGGTGAAATTGAGCCGCAGGGGCCAGGCGTGCCGGGTTGTGGGGCTGTCGACCCGGGTAGGAGCGACCGGGATGTTCTCTGTGATCAGGGGAAAATAGATACTGACGCTGGTCCAGCTAAGCGTGACGTCCTTATAATTTTGTGATTTGATCAGCATTTCCGATTGCTGAAGGGCCAAGGCATAGTAGTATTCGTCGCGCAGGTCGGTGTTGAATTGTTGATGGGCGGTGTCCGGTTCGAGACTGCGCAGGATGCGGGCTCTTTGTGTGTTCATAGCCTGTGTTTGAGCGGGTGTGCAGCGGGCATGTCCTTTTGTGATCCATGTTTGTTTGCTAAAGAACCCGAACCGGTTGTCGAATGGTCTGTTTGAATAAGTGGCTGCGAATGCGTCTGCGACATTGGCTTGTACTCCTATTGTGGTGAAAGCGCCAACGCGCTGGTCCGATCCTTTCGGCTGGTAAAGGCTGTGATTGACGGCTAGCGTACCGGTGGCGGCATTGAACAGCACGGAGTTCTTGTACAGGGTAAGGTCGTCGGGCGACGACAGGTAGTAGCCGATCTTATTGGAGAGAAAAATATTTGTTGCCCTGTTCGATATGGGCAGGGTGTCGGTGGATTGAGCCAGCGTGCGGCTTGCTATGAGCAGGAGTATACCGATAATCTTCATAACAATTCCTTATCCAGCCCCCATTGCTGCAAGATGGAATTGGTAAAAACCTTTCGCGTGTCACCATCGAGCAGCTTGTTTCGTGCGCTGATCCAGGCATCTGCATCGGCGCCGTACATATTTTTTATGCGGGTGAAGTCCAGCTCGTTTACCTTTCCCCAATGGAAGGTAAAGGGAATGCCTTCGTCTTCGAGTTTTTTCCAGACGGCAGTGTAGAAGGCGTAGGTCGCGTCTGAAAAGGCTGCATCCAGCTCGAGGATACAGGTGAAGGTGAAGCGGGTAAAGGCGAGAGTGGCCTTGGATTTCTTTATAAAACGATAGGCGAATAACCCGGAAAAGGGACCGTTGGATTTGTTCAGCGCGAGCAGGATGTCGGTCACTTTGCTGATCTGTTCAATTGGAACGCCGATGGCTGCGCTGAGTAATTTGCCGTGCAGGGTTGTATTATCAAAGATCTCGCTGAGGATGCCGAATTGTTTTGCATAGGGAACGAGTGCGCCGGCGAGCAGCTTGTTTACGAGGGTGGGAACCAGCCCCGGCAGGCCAAGAGTAAGCTTGCCGATGAAACAGGGAGCGTCGTCACCGGGTCCGAGGCCGGCGGCATTGTGAACGGGTGGCTTATACCCGGCGCGGAAGGGTCTTTTGTACATGGTGATCACGTAGGCTCCGTTGTCGAGGTCATAGGGATTGATAAAAACGGCAAAATGATAGGGCCGTTCGTTGCCGCAGGGCAGCTGTGTTGCGGTGCTGAAGTCGAGCGTTTGCATCAGCTGTTTGAGGCTGTCGTCGTAGGGCATACGCGACATATAGGATTCCAGCAGAAAGATATCTTCTGTTTCGATCATCACGCCATGGATGATCCCAAAACTGCCAAAGCTGACCAGAGCGGCATGGAAGAGGTCGTCGTCCTGTACCAGTTCGGTCTGCAGGTTCTTTATAAAGGCGGGGGACACTACGGGGTTGGATGCTCTTTCGAGCCAGATGTGCCGGGTTGGGCTGACGATGATGTGGAGTCCTACGACAAAATCCTGTACGGCTCCTACGTCAAACGCTGAGCCATGTGCGCCCGTAGCGGTGACCCCTGCTATTGTCTGCCCGTTGCTGGCGCCGGAGGTCTTCAGGGACAGGTTGCGGAGCTTCAGGAACTTGCTGATCTCCCATACGCCGTTGCCGCATTGGGCGAGGAAGATCTTTTTAGAGTCACCGGTGTAGGCGGGATTGAGACTTTGCTGGGAGATCTCAAACATCATGTTGAGTGGTTTTGTATCCAGCATAATGCCTGCGTCGGCGGTAGCAATCTTTGTCCAGGACCAGCCGGAGCCCAGGGCCCTCAGGGGGACCTTTGCCGCGATGGCGTCGCCGATGATCTGCTGAAACCCTTTGGTGGTATCGATATAAGCAGCAAGCGGGCTTAGCTGAGGGTCATTACCCAGCTCGTAAAGGTCTTTTATTTGCTGTGTAAAGGTCTCATGCCTGTTTTGCCAGGTGTTGAAACCGGTTTTGATTATTATCATGATCGGCGTTTTATCGTTAGAGATGACCGGTTACCTGGCAGGGCTTGCTACACTTCCATTCAATCCTCATCGGGCACCAGATGCCCAGCGTAAGTACTGTGATGAGGGAGTAACCGAAATTGTTCTTTACCTGGACGAGGGCGACCCCGTTGGCGTTGAGACTGTCGCAGATGGGCGTAGTGATCTCTTTCGGGTTCTGCACCAACCCCCAGAAAAAGGAATGCGCAGTGACCGAGTTGAATTCGGCGCCAGGCTGCGCATGGGTGTTTATACGATAGCTATAACAGCTGCTGAGTAAAAGCAGGCTTGCGGCCAGGGGTAGCCAGGTCCGCAAGCGGTTCAATACGGGGGGATGTTGCATATTACATGGGATTACATAAATATAAGTGTAATTCGGTATATGTGCAATCCCCTGTAAGTGGTATTCTATTTTTCGAGGAAGTTCCTTAGTCGTCCGGCGTCAAATTGCTGGGTGAACTGGCTGTCCAGCGCTGCTGCTTTAGCGTCATCGGGGTTATATCTCCAGCATACGAGGAAGAATTGTGGTTTCTCGCTGCTGAGGTCGGGGTTGGCGAAGGTAGTATTCAGGCGTACGAGCATGGTGGCATTGTCCTCTTCAAAACCCCGGAAGTCAGCGGCTTTGCCGGTTACGAAGGCTTCCTTGTTCAGCCAGGCGGGGGGGGTATGCAGCAGGCTATCTATAAGGTGGATGGTGCTATCGAGACCGCCTGTATGTTTTTCGATGCTGGCTTTAAGGTAGTCTTCATCGTTTATGTAATTCTTCAGGAAGAGACGGATCCTTAATTCGCGTTCGACTCCGGAGTAAGTATTATTGATCTCGCTGATGGCGCTGTTTTTCTCGGCTTCCTGTATGGCTGTGCTACGGACGGGGCTTTGTTCTTTTATCCGGTTGATCAGACGGGTTTTTGTAGCGGTGAGCTCGGCGCCGGCTTCCTGCAGGTATTCCTTCCGGGTAATAGGGGTATAGGGAAGACGGGTATTATCGGCGCAGACGAGCCAGAATTTGGTTGTTGCAGATGTGGCGGGTTTGAGACTCATGAAGTCGTGACCGTTGACCCGTACAGAATGTAACATCGGGCTGATGTCGTTGGCCATGATCAGCAGGTCGGCTGTGCTGCTGGTCGCTTCGTCGTTATAGAAGCTGCAGGATAGTGCAAAACGTGTCAGTGAAGCAGTGCCTGATTTTTCAGGGAAGTATTCTCCGTGCCAGACTGGGTTGAATTGTCCTATTGCAAGAGTGGAGTCCTGAAGGAAACCGGCGAGGGTTTCGGTGGTGCTTTTCATTTTATCCAGCGTGTTGCGGGAGATGCGGCCGTTGATACGGTCCTGTTGTTTTTTCCATTCAGGCGTCCGGTCACCGGGTTGGTGGGTCAATACAGAGATAAAGGTTAAAAGGGCGTAAAAAGAGTTCATGTTACTTGCTTTCTGTTAGGGTTTAGGACGCAAGTTTTTCGGGATATAGGGAAGAGTCTGAGAATACAGTGTTAGGTGGTATATATCAAGGGCTTTGCCAAAAATGTAAGCTGGTGATCAGCAGTCCTTTGTGATTAAGAGTGACTTTTAGAGTGTTCCCATTTTTGGAGGCTTTAGCCCTTTATTTCCGTATTTGGGTGACATAAATCACCGATTTAGGTGTTTTTATAATATGCGATAGGTAGTTTCTTTGTACTCTTGTTTCAAAGCGACTAAAAATCAACGTATGCATGTTGTAAAGAAAATCAGGCCTATCGCTCCCAAAAGCTATCTGTTCTTAGGAGTTCGAATGGTCATCCATATCTCCGGCGAGCGGACGGACAACCAGCTTTGCCTGATAGAAGGGTTTATGCCGCCGGGTGGTGATAATGGTCTTCATGTGCATCTTAACGAGGACGAGTCTATGTATCTTATCTCGGGTGAGCTGGAAGTGACTGTGGGCAATCTGGATTTCAGGATGAGGCCCGGGGAGAGTTATTTTGTGCCGCGTAATACACCGCATCGTGTTCGCAATGTCGGGGTAACAGAAGCGAGGACTTTACTCATCGATACGCCGGGTACGTTTAGCGATTTAATCCGTGAGGCCGGGGTTTTGCTGACAGGTTCGGAGATGCCACAGTTGCCGCCACCGATGGAACAGGGGATGTCACAGTTGCTGCCACCGACGGAACAGGAGATGGCGGAGCTGCGGGTGCTTTCGGAACAGTTTGGTTCTTTGATTTTGATACCGCCTTTCCAGGAGGGCACGGCGGAGTTTAAGGGCAAGCCGCCAATTTATAAAAAAACAGTATTCAAACGTGAGGTGGAGACGTATATGTTCTTTGGCGTTCCAACGGTGATCCATCTGTCGGGGATCGAGACGGGCAATGAGTTCTCGATGCTTGAAAGTTTTATTACCGGTGGCTGTGACAGCGGGCTGCACGTGCATGCCAATGAAGACGAATGTATCTACCTGCTAAGCGGTGAACTGGAGGTGACCATCGGCGATAGTAGCTTTACGCTAAGAGCGGGGACCAGTTGTTTCGTGCCCCGCAATATGCCTCATCGTCTGCGCAACAAAAAGGCAAAGACCGCGAGGGCCATACATTTGAATACACCGGCAACACTGGACCCCTTTATCCGGCTGGCGGGCATCCGTATCAAGGGCCCGGGTGAAGTGGTTGCAGCCTATCCTTCACCAGACCAGATCGGGCCGATATTATTGCTGAGCGAGGAATATGATTTTCATATGCTGATACCGCCGGGAATGTAGTACATTAGAGCGTATGAAGCTCCGTTATTATCCTCTTCTTCTGATCTTTCTGTCTGCCTGTCATACCGGTGATAAGAAATCTACCAAATACAAATCATGGGCCGTCTATGGCGGCAGTGCCGACAATATTCATTATTCGTCGTTGACGCAGATAGACACGACCAATGTCGGTCTGCTGAAAGCGGTTTGGGAATATCATACGCGGGACGGCGACACTGTCTCCCAGATCCAGGTCAATAGTATCATTATCGACAGTATCCTCTATGGGGTAACGCCAAAGCTCAAGGTATTTGCGTTGAATGCGGCTACGGGTGTGCAAAAATGGGTTTTTGATCCGGCGCGGCCTGTAAATGGGGACACGCCGAAGATAGCGATCAATGCCTGTCGGGGATTGGCCTATTATGATGGGGGGGCATTGGATCGGCGGCTATTTTACTCTGCCAATGGCTGGCTGTATTGTATCGATGCGGTGACGGGTGAGCCCGTGGCTGGTTTTGGTGAAGGGGGGAAGATCGATCTGCACAATGACCTGGGGCGTGAAGTAAAGGATCTTTTTGTTGCCGGTACTACTCCGGGGATCATCTATAAGGACATGATCATTGTGGGCGTCAGGGTCGCGGAGGAGGCGGCTGCGGCTCCCGGTCATATCCGGGCCTATGATGTACATACTGGCAAGCTGCGGTGGATCTTTCATACCATACCTTATCCCGGCGAGGAAGGTTATGACACCTGGGACGATAAGGAAGCCTATAAACATATTGGCGGGGCTAATTCCTGGTCGGGGTTTAGCCTGGATGAAGAGAATGGGATCCTGTTGGCGCCGGTGGGATCGGCCAGCTATGATTTCTATGGAGGCAAACGGCTGGGGGATGGTCTTTTTGCCAATTGCGTGCTGGCATTGGATGCGGCTACGGGCAAACGGATCTGGCATTTTCAGACGGTACATCATGATATCTGGGACCGCGATCCGCCGACGCCACCCATTCCGGTGACGGTAGAAAAAGACGGTAAGCGGGTAGATGCAGTGGTGCAGACGACAAAGACGGGCTTTATCTTCCTGCTGGATCGGAAGACGGGGAAGCCGCTGTATCCGGTAGAGGAAAAACGGGTGCCCGACACCGGTGGATTGCCGGGGGAAAGGCTTTCTCCTACGCAGCCTTATTCTACGGGTTTGCCTGTCATTGCGAGGCAATCGATTTCGGAGGCCGGTCTTAACAGGCTGGTGCCGGACAGTTCCTATGAAGACATCAGGAAAAGGCTGGCGGGTTACAGGACCGGAAGCTTGTTTACGCCTCCTTCGAAAGAGGGGACGGTCATCTTTCCCGGCTTTGATGGTGCTGCCGAATGGGGTGGGCCGGCTTTTGATCCGCAAACGGGCTTATTATATGTCAATGCCAATGAAATGCCCTGGATATTGACGATGATCGATGCGGTGGCTCGGCCGGAGGCAAATCGTTCAACTACTGTCGGGGAGGCCGGGAAAACTTTGTATACTGCCGATTGTATGGTCTGTCATGGTCCGGGCCGGAAGGGTGGGGGGAATTTCCCTTCGTTATTGGGTGTGGGGAAAAAATATACGACGGATCAGTTTGTTACTCTTATATCTTCCGGCCGGCGGATGATGCCGGCTTTCAAGCAGCTTAGCCAGGGAGAAAAAGAGGCGCTGGCTGCCTTTATACTTGAGCAAAGAGCGCAACAGAAAAAACTATTTGTGAATACGCCCAAGGCGCCGGAGGACCCATACTACCGGTTACCCTATAGCGCTACTGGGTACAACAAATTCCTGACCAAAGAGGGATATCCGGCTGTCGCTCCGCCCTGGGGAACGTTGACGGCCATCGATCTTAACCGGGGCGTCATTGCCTGGCGGGATACGCTGGGGGACTATCCGGAATTCAAGGCAAGGGGCATACATACCGGGACGGAAAACTATGGCGGGCCTGTGGTTACGGCTGGTGGGCTGCTTTTTATTGCCGCGACCAGCGATGCTAAGATCAGGGCTTACAATAAAAGGACGGGGCAGCAGCTTTGGGAGGCTGATCTTCCGGCGGCGGGCTTTGCGACGCCATCCGTGTATGAGGTGGGGGGCAGGCAATATGTCGTCATTGCTTGCGGGGGCGGGAAGCTGCATAAGAAGTCGGGGGATTCTTATATGGCGTTTGCGCTGCCGGATAAATAGCACTGCCGGTTGGGGAGGCGCTATGACGGCTTCGCTCTGAACCGGACAATTTGATGAGTTGTACGTCTACGAACAGTTTCGTACTAAAACCGAACACAAGATAAAATCCTGATGGCGTAAGGTCCTGATATTCAAATGCAGATTTTCTGGCATGCCTTGTAGGCGTGTTTAGTAAAACTCTGCGATATGAAAAATGCAATTTTATTCTTTTTGGTAGCCTTCTTTTTGTTGCCTGCCTGCGGGTCGGTAGCTCCTTTGAGATCGATGGAAGCAAGCGTCAATATCCGTGTGGAATGCAATGACAACCCGGGTGTCCGGCAAACGGTGCTGCAGATGCTTCGGCAGGCGAAGGCCCGGGATGTCACGGAAAACAAACAGACCTCCGGCTTGGAGATCAGGGCATCCTATTATCTGGAAGACAACCGCCCCGATAAACTGGGTGAGATAGCCGATCTGATAAGGATGCAAAGCGGGGTTTTTCTTGTAGAGATGATGGAAAATCATAATTTGGTAAAACAGGTGCGTTAGACATCCTTTCATAGAAATTCTGCGTTTTATGTAATTTTAAACAAATTAATAAGCGATGAATTTTATGAATTACCCGAAGATGGTCTTTAGCAGCCTGGTGATGGCTTCTCTTTTCACTGCCTGTAACAATGCCCCTAAGCAGGAATCGGGGGCGCCGGTGGTCGACTCCACTGCTGCAATGAAGGAAGAAACGATCACTTTTACATCGGATTCTGCCACTCTGCATGCTTTTGTAGTATATAATGATTCTGTCAAGGGTAAAAGGCCGGCTGTGCTGGTCCTCCCTGAGTGGTGGGGGTTGAACGACTATCCGAAGATGCGTGCCCGTGAGCTGGCCAAGCTAGGTTATGTGGCTATGGCCGTAGATCTTTATGGCGATGGGAAGGTTGCCGACAATCCTGACAGCGCCAAGGCTTTTGCCACTCCTTTCTACATGCACCCGGAAAAGGCAAAGGCGCGGATCGACTCGGCTATTGCGAAGATCAGGAGCTATGACATTGTCGATGGGACCAAGATCGGTGGGATCGGGTATTGTTTTGGCGGCGGCATGCTGATAAATACGGCCCGGTTGGGTGATGATTTGAAAGGCATTGTCAGCTTCCATGGAAGTCTGATCGGAACTCCGGCACGCAAGGACCTTTTACGCACCAGGATGCTGATCTGTCATGGGAATGCGGATAAATTTGTTTCACCGCAGGATGTAGCGGCCTTTAAGAAGCAAATGGATTCTATTGGCGCTAATTATACGTTTGTCGGCTATGACAGCGCTACGCATGCGTTTACCAATCCTGCGTCTACTGAGACGGGGAAGAAGTTTAATATGCCGATAGCTTATAATGCGAAGGCTGATTCGGCATCGTGGGATGCGATGAAGAACTTTTTTGCGGATCTTTTTAAATAGATTTCTGTTATAAAAGGCCTGCCGTACCGGCAGGCCTTTTGTTATTTAAAGGAGCTGCCGTTTTCGGCTACCCATTTCAGGAGGGCGTTGTTTTCATCCCGGAGGTCAAGCTTGCGGCAGATCGCGTGCCGGTGGTTCTTGATGGTAAAGCGGCTAAGATGCAGGGATTCTGCTATTTCGAGGGTCGTCTTCTTCTCCTTGATAAGCTGCAGGATGCGTAATTCTGTTTCGCTAAACAACGTATTGGGCTGAAGAAAAGCCTTGCCGGTGTGATTGGTAGCAGCGATGCGACTGATGACCAGCTGGACTCCGGCAAACAGCTGCATTTCGTCGATGGGTTTGATAATATAATTTGCGGGGTGGGCCGCTGCCGCCTGCTCGATGATATTCCGGGTCTGGTAGGAGGTGATAAAGATGACCTCGAAGGCATAACGGCGGCGCAGCTCATTTACCAGGTGGATGCCGGTCAGCTCTTCTTCGAGATGGATGTCGCAAAGCAATAAATGCGGCAGCATCTCCGGCATGGCCGTTCGCACTTCAGCTGCGCTGACGGCGATTCTTGTCTCACAGGCAAAACTTGTCTGAAGTTGTCGCTCGATAAAACGGGCAATGATGATCTCATCTTCTATGATCAATATTCTTGTCATGTCGTCAGACGGGAATTGTGAAGGAATAACTCAGTCCATTATCTCTGTTGATTGTCATTTGTCCGTTCAGCTGCCGGGTAAGGTCCTTGATGAGTGGGACACCCATGGTAAACTTATCCGTGTTCTCCTTTTCCTTTCCTCCGTTGCCATTGTCCGAAAAGACAAATTGCAGCAGATGGTCACTCAGGGATACGGCCTCCACGCAGATGCAGGGGTCGGGGTGGTCATGAAAGGCGTGTTTGAATGTATTGGTGAACAGTTCTGACAGGATCAGGCCAAATGACAAAGTATGTTTATCGCTCAATTGAATACCGGCAGGGATATTTTGTACGATGCGGGTCTTTTCTTTTGTGTCGTAAATCTTCTGAAGATGGGTCGCCAGCTCAGCGACGAAACCGCAGAGGCCGATGCTGCCTCCTTTTTCAAAGTTGAATAATTTTTGATTCACGAGCATCATGGCCCTGATCTTTCCGATGTTGCCTTTCAGGATATCCCGGGAGACACCGTCTTTGACAATGGGAAGCTGCAGGCTGAGCAGGCTGTACAGGAGCTGAAGGTTATTCTTTACGCGATGGTTCAGCTCGTTGATGAGGGTTTCGATCTTGGTATTTCTTTCGGCAAGCTGATGTTTCTGTTTTAACAGTCGTTTGTTGGAGATCTTTAGCTCTTCGGTCCTTTCCTCTACCTTTTTTTCCAGAATGACTTTTTGGTGCTGCTGCAACTGGGTCAGTTCCCGCAGGGCTGCCTGTTTGTCTACTTCATGCTGGCGCATCTCTTCTTTTAATCCAGTGGAGAAGAGCAGGAATACGCCAAGGATCCCAATGCCGCCGATCAGTGGAGCGACGGCCAGGGAACGTTCGTGACTGAAGATAGAATTGAACGTAATGGACGTTCCGGCAAGGCCGATAAGCAGCAGGCCATAGGCCAGGTAGCGCTGAGCGGAATTGAGGTCCCGCCAGCAGGTCCAGATGGCGCTGATGACAACGGTCAGGAAGATCGGATGTTCCCAGAGATTGATATTGTTGGTGAGGTTGTAATTGCCGGTCGTATAATCTATGATAAAATAACTCAGTGATGAAGCTAACAATAGGGCTGGTATCCATCTTACCCAGCGGTAATAGTTGGGATGGTTTTGTCTTATCCGCCAGAAATCCCGCAACAGGAGGAAGGCCCCCATCAGTCCAAGGTCAAGAAACTGGATATTAAATAACCAACCTGTGGGTGGATCGTCGGGGAAGAACCATTCTATAAAGTATCCGGCAGAGCTGACCACATACAGACCTACTCCTCCGATGAATAGGAGGAGCCACAAATAGAGTTTATGCCGGGTGACGATGAAAGACAAAAGAGTGTATAAGAAGAACAGGCAGATTGCTCCCTGTAATGCTGAATCCGTTGACTCTTTGAAGCGTAGTTTTTGAAAATATTCCCGTTTTGTTTGCAGGGCAAAGTCAAAGACGGGCTGATAGTGTTTGGTATGATGGACCTGCAGGAGTAAGGTATAGGCTTTTCCAGGCTCGAGTGGAAGGATGGTATACAACCGTCCGTCCGATTCAATGATCTCGCTGCGTTTGCGAAAAGCTCCGGCCTGTTTATGGGTGATCAGGGAATCGCCCTGATAAAGATAGACGTCGACATATGTGAGATTGCGAAAGAAAAGAACGCGGTCCGGATCGACGGCAGCGCTATCGGTGTGCAGTTGGGTCCTTAGCCAATAGTAGCTTGTGGATATTCCGTGGCGCAGGGAATCCAGCGGTACCATTGCAGGCAATTGTTGCAGGACGGCGTCGGCGGACAGTGACCCGTTCCGGTCTTCGAGAACAGAGAAATGCGGTTGAAGCATCACCTGTTGACCGGCGAGTAGGGGTGTTGGGGGTGGCAATGCGTCGGCATTACTTATGCCAAAAAACAAACATGCCACTATCAATAAGCAGTAGGGTTTAAAGAATCCGAGCGCCATCTCGCCTAAAATACGACAAATTAAGGGTCCTAAAAGGGTAGTAATACGTAAAATTACGAATTTAGACCCTGGGGTCTGGGTTCAATAGTCTCGTAATGGCACTTATGGCCAGTAATTAAGATATATTACAATTCTATAATACTTTAATTCTTAATGTGTATAAATTACGCTTAATTTGATTTTAATGCGCTATTAATAGAGAGATAATATTCGCCTTTTGCGCATTGACTAATTTACGGCCTCTTAAAAACAGGTTGTATGAAGGCAATTTTTACCAGCGTTTTATTCGGCAGCGGCATTCTTTTTCTGGCCAGTTGTTCAAAGTCTCATGATCAGCAAGTTACTATCTCCGACCAGCAATTCACTGCGGGGAGCTATATACAGAACGGGGACACCCTTAATTCCAAGAATGGCAGTAATGGCCGATCTGTCAAGGGGACTTTAAAATCGGGTCAGACCTATTATCTATGCAGTCTTTATGCAGATGCAACGATCAACAGCGGGGATACGCTGGTCGTGCAGAATGATGTCAAGGTACTGGTGGTCGGACCTAAGACGGGACCCGGCGCCATCGGTTTGCAGGATCATGCTCCAGGTCTTGTCATCAACGGCACTTTTCTTTGTCTTGGTACAAAAGACAAACCGAACTGGTTTACTGTAGGGGATGCTTCGTTGAAATCCGATCCTTCAAAGGATCCGCAGGATCCAAAATCTGACCCGGCCTTTAAGGGCTATTGGGGTGGATTTCAAGGCGGCAGCGGTTGCGGCGATATTATCATCAAGTGGACACATATTGAATATACCGGTGGGCTCGCTCCATTGAGCGGACCCAAACCAGGATCGGCGCGGTATGGAATCATTGTAGCGAATTCAACCGGCACCAACAACTTTGTGCTGGAAGATAGCTGGCTTTATGGCTGCGCCAATGATGTGGTTCGTCCTGCCGGCGGAAAATATGAGATCTTCAGGAATACGTTTGAAAAGATCGGTCTGACAGCGGGTGAGTGTGTCAACGTCAAGAGCGGCAGCATCGGTGACATTGGTTATAATCTTGTCGTCGGTGGTACGGGGAATGCGTTCAAGGCTGCGAATGCGGGTGGACTTTCCCCACAGGCCCAAATGATCTGTTATAATAATACGGTGATCACGACGGGTTATCGCCAGGCGAAAGCCGGGGAAGGCGGCTCTATTGACTTTGAGCAGGCTGGAAGAGGGCTGGCTTACAACAATATCCTTGTCAACTGCGCCTATGGGCTTGGTATCCGTGGGGGCGGCGGTGCTGTACCGATCGCCGATACGGCCAATATCCGGTATGGAAATACTTACAACTATGGCGACATCACAGACTTTACGAACCAGTTCTTGCCGGTAGGGTTTATCACGGTGCAGCAGGCTTCGGATATCAATGGCGGGAATGCAACGACACCGGGTGCGAATAATCCGAAGTTTGTGAACTATCCATTGCCTGCGGCGGCGGGGACGAATTTCAGCGCTGCGGATTATGTGGGAAGCTTTAACTTCCATCTGGCTACGGGTTCGCCTGCAATTGGGAAGGGAAATGTTTCTTTTGCTGCGGTGGCGGTTGTCAAGAAGGACCCGGTATTTGGTGTTACGGAGATCACGGCTCCCGGAAAGGATATGGGTGCTTTTCAGACTGACGGTACAGGTAATCAGCATTGATAGTGCGGCGCATTATATTTATTTTATTGTTACTCCCTGCGACCGGGTTAATGGCGCAGGGAGTAATTCGTTCTGATACGGTGCGGCGGGACAGCTTGCCAGAGGTCACGATCAAGGGATTTAAGGATGGGGGCACTTTGCAGAATGCGATTCGTCTTCAGAAAGCTTCCGGTCTGATCATCGATATCATTCCGGAGGAAGCTATCCAGCGCAGCACCGATCTTACGGTTGCGGATGTCACCCGTCGTGTCAACGGGCTATCGGTTACTACGGATAATGCCGGTCAGTCCAGCCATACTATTATCCGGGGCATGGACCCAAAATACAATTATACCCTGGTGGATGGGATCAAGATCCCGAGTCCGGGTGACCGAAGCCGTTATATACCGCTGTCGCTGTTCCCGGCCGACATGGTACAGCGGGTGGAAGTATATAAAAGCCTGACACCGGACATGGAAGGGGATGCCATCGGGGGCGTGGTCAATATGGTGTTGCGGGATGCGCCGGAGAGTCCATTTTTTAAGGTGAGGCTGATGAGTGGATATAATCAGACTTTTTTTGATCAATCCTATCTGGCGTTCAATAGTCGTGTGGTGGAGCGGAAAAGCCCATATGAGCTGCATGGGCCGGGCTATCAGGCGACCGGGGCGGACTTTACAAAGGACAACCTCTCCTTCAACCATAAAAAGCCGATGCCTGATCTGTTGGGCAGTCTTACCTGGGGGCGTCGTTTTGCCCATCAGAAGTTTGGGTTGCTGATGGCTGCAGACTACCAGGATATCAAAAGGGGCTCGCCCAACTACTTTATCCCTCAGAATAATGAACCCGGTCTGAATAATACACCGGGCCTGACGGATTTTTACAGCAATAATTATTCGACTACGCTTATTCGTCAGGGTGTACATGCGAAGATGGATTATGTATTCAACCCGCGAAACAGCATTGGTCTTTATCAGTTCTATACCAGCCAGCAGGACATCGAAAGTCGTTACAGGGTCGACACCAGTCTGAGTCTGGGGCGCACCGGGCCGGGTACGGGCAGGATCACCTTTTCGGATCGTTCGCGGATCCATCTGCAGCATATTTATAGCAGCAGTCTGCGTGGCAATCATATCCTAAGCCCTCATTTTTCTGTCCGGTGGACATCGGCCTGGTCGGTGGCGACCGGTCTTTATCCCGACTGGTCGGAACTGTCTGCCGGGACGGCCCGCCTGGAAGGTAGCAATGGCAGCGTAACGCAAACTCCCTTGTTGCTGGATGGGATGACGCGTACCTGGCTCCGCAACCGGGAGCGTGATTTCTCCACTTATGTATACCTGGATTATCACCGGACGGTGGGGGATCATCAGCTGTCGGTCGGTTTCGGTGGGTTATATAGGGATAAGGAGCGGGATAATTTTTACAACAATTATATCTTTCAACCTGCCATCACAACTACGCAGGGGCAACCTTTTACGGATATCTACCACGCGGAGTGGACCAACAACAATGGCCCGCAGAATCCGCTTGGCGCGGTGGCTAATCCCAATACCTATGCCGCGCATGAATATATCGGCGCGGGTTATGTCTCGCTGCAATGGAAAGGGAAGAGGGCTGAGTATGTGGCGGGGGTAAGGTATGAGGATACCAGGCAGGCGTTTGTTTCTTCGGTGGACCCCACGGTCAGCTATGGTAAGGAAGGTTCCATTCGTTATCATGACTATCTGCCTTCGGTGCAGATGAAGTATCGTGTGGATGAATCGGGGAAGGAGCTGTTGAGGGCCTCCTGGTATCGCAGTATTTCCAGGCCGGCCTTATATGACGTTACCTTCTATTCGATCGAATATGAGGACTACCGGGAAGCGGGTAATCCTTTTCTCCGGCGATCGCATGCGGACAATATCGATCTGCGTTATGAATATTATCCCGGGGGGCTTGATCTCTTGCAGGGGGGGATTTTTTACAAGCATATTAGCGACCCTTATGAACGCACGCTGCTGAATGCCAACGACGAGCTTTATCCCATTGCCAGCCAGGGCTTGTCCTATACGCCGGCCGGTGAGCTTACGGCCCAGATGCGGAATGCTGAGGCGGCCAATGACTATGGACTCGAATTAGCTGTGACAAAATATTTTGGTCTTTTTGGAGTACAGGCGGACTATACCTATACCTATTCGCATATCGGGCAGCCGGCGAAATTCAAGACGAGGCAGGACCCTGCTGATCCGTCGAGCGATCTGGTCACTGTCTCTCGCACCGAGTCGCGGCCACTTCAAGGTCAATCGCCGCATCTGGGGAGTCTGAGCTTTTTGTACCAGGATGGTCGTAGTGGATGGAATGCGCGGGTATCGGCTATTTACACTGGCCGGAGGATCTATTCCGTTTCGGGATGGTATGACCTGGACTACTGGCAGCGGGGATATACGGTGCTGGATGCGTCTGTGGAGAAGCGGTTGGGGAGACGGGTGCGGGTTTTTGCGAAGATTAACAATCTCTTTAATACGACGACAACGGTGGATTTGATGAAGGCTAATCCTGATTTTGCGTCGAAGTTGTTGCCGGGGCAGCAGCGGGCGGATCGGATCACTGTGATGAGACAGGTGGATAGGGCGGTTTATTATGCGGGGGTGCAGTGGAGTTTGCGTTAGGTGAGGGTGGTTGCGGCGGCTGATTTGAGGGTGGTTGCGGCGGCTGGTTTGAGCGGCGGGGCATTGGGCGGCTATTGGGCATGGGAATTGCAACCATGGGTTATATGGCGATCCCTGTTTTGGACGACGAACTTCACTGGTATAAAGATGCGATCATTTATGAATTGCATATCAAGGCTTTCTCTGATGGCGATGCCGATGGCATCGGGGATTTCCAGGGCCTGCTGCAAAAGCTGGATTATCTTCAGGACCTGGGGGTCACGGCCATCTGGCTGCTGCCTTTTTATCCTTCCCCGCTGAAGGATGACGGCTATGATATTGCCGACTACTACAATATCAATCCTTCGTATGGCGACATTCCGAAGTTCAAGCATTTTCTAAAGGAGGCACACCGGCGAAATCTCAAGGTAATAACCGAGCTGGTCCTCAATCATACTTCTGACCAGCACGCATGGTTTCAGCGCGCGCGACTGGCACCAAAGGGATCAAAAGAGCGAGATTATTATGTCTGGACGGACAATTCTGATCAGTACAAAGACGTCCGAATCATCTTCCAGGATTTTGAATCTTCGAACTGGACCTGGGATCCTGTAGCAGAGCAATTTTACTGGCATCGGTTCTTTCGTCATCAGCCCGATCTCAACTACGACAATCCGCTGGTACAGGATGAAGTTCTTAAGATCATCGATTACTGGTGTAAGATGGGCGTGGACGGGTTTAGGCTGGATGCCGTTCCTTACCTATACGAACGTGAAGGCACCAATGGCGAAAACCTGCCCGAGACACATCTCTTTTTGAAGAAATTACGCAGTCATATCGATGCGAACTATCCCGGAACCGTGCTTTTAGCCGAGGCCAACATGTGGCCGGAAGACTCTGCTTCCTATTTTGGCAATGGCGACGAATGTCACATGAACTATCATTTTCCCGTAATGCCGAGGATGTTTATGGCATTGCAGATGGAAGATCATTACCCTATTACGGATATCTTCGAACAGACACCGGAGATTCCGCCCACCTGTCAGTGGGCTATCTTCCTGCGCAATCATGATGAGCTTACGCTGGAGATGGTGACGGACGAAGAGCGGGATTATATGTATAAAGTATATGCGCGGGATCCCAAGGCGCGGATCAATCTCGGTATCCGGCACCGGCTGGCGCCTTTGCTGGACAATAGCCGTCCAAAGATAGAGTTGCTCAATTCACTGTTGTTCGCGCTGCCAGGAACGCCCGTGATCTATTATGGTGACGAGATCGGCATGGGGGACAATTTCTACCTGGGTGATCGCGACGGTGTACGGACACCGATGCAGTGGTCTCCGGATCGCAATGCCGGTTTTTCTGCGGCCAATCCCCAACGGCTTTATCTGCCGCTGATACTTGACCCTGAATATAATTATGAGTCTGTCAACGTGGAAACGCAGCGCAGCAATACCTCTTCTTTGTTCTGGTATATGAAAAGGATCATTTCCGTCCGGAAGAAGTTCAAAACGTTTGGGCGCGGCAATCTGAAATTCGCGAGTGTCGAAAACCCAAAGGTGTTGGCTTTTACGCGGACCTATGAAGAAGAGACGCTGCTTGTCGTCGTCAATCTCTCGAAATTTTCACAGGCGGCGGAAGTAGACCTGCTGGCATATAAAGGATATGTACCGGTGGATGTGTTCAGCAAAAATCGCTTTCCGGTGATCCGGGATGACGGTCAGTATTTCTTTACGCTGGCGCCGTATTCCTATCAATGGTTCATATTGGAAAAGGCACATCCTGAAATGGATGAAGACAAGCCGCTGCCTTTGCTGCTGATCCGGCAGTGGGATGGATTGATGGAGGGGGCTGCGCGCAAGCAACTGGAGAATAGTATCCTGCCGCGTTATTTACAGAAGGCGAAGTGGTTTATCTCCAAAGAGAGGAATGTATACCAGGTGACGATAACGGATTTTATAAAAGTGCCACTGGCGGCTGCGGCAAAGTCGATGGGTGTTGAAGTTGAGCGGTCTGTTTACTGGCTGCTGCTCGAAATAGCCGGTGACGATGGAATACCTGGTCTTTATCAGCTGCCGCTGTGGCTGATCAATGAAGGCGCAGCCATGCGGCTTGCCCAATTCTATCCTGAAGCTGTCATTGCGAGCATCAGGTCCGAAGAAGGAGATGGGATCCTTGTCGATGCTTTTTTTACTATGGAATGGCAAAACGCTTTGTTGCAGAAAATGGCGGCTCACCGGTCGGGTCATACGGCCGGAATGCCTATTGAATTTGACGGTAGTGAACGGCTCAGGAAATTTTTGGCAGAAGGGAAAGAGGTTCCTCCCAAGATACATACCTCCGATCTGTACAATACTTCCATTACCTATGACGCCGCCTATTTTCTGAAAATGTACCGTAAGGTTGAAAGGAACATGCATCCTGATCAGGAGATCACCCGTTTCCTTTCAAAGCAAGCCAACTTTCCATATCTGCCGGCCTTTATCGGCTCTGTCGAATGGAAAGACAAAAGGGGTTGTATGGTGCTGGGGCTGATGCAGGAGATGATCGAGAATCACGGGGACGGCTATGGTTATTTTCTGGAAAGGATAGCCAACTATATCGAAAGGATCCTTGCCGGCGAGAAAAATGGACCGGTCGGGCAGGAGCAGCTGGGGACGCTGGCTGCGCCACTGGCTTTTGATAAATTGCCGGAGGGTCTGCAGACATTGCTGGGCTCGCATGCAGCCGAGCAGGCGCGGCTTATCGGGATCCGTACTGCGGAAATGCACCAGGCGCTGGCTTCCGGCACAGGCTTCAAGGACTTTAAGCCTGAAGCTTTTTCGCTTCATTACCAGCGTAGTTTGTTCTCATCGATGCAATCGCTGGTGCGCGAGACCTATCAGAACCTGGAGCGGAATAAGAAGGCTTTGCCTGCAGACATGCAGGAAAGGATCGACCGGATCATGGCTTATCGTCCTGAGCTGCTTTCCACTCTGAAAAAGATCTATGTAAAAAAGGTTGATGCGCAGAAGATCCGCATCCATGGGAATTATAATCTCGGGCAGATATTACTGACGGGGAAGGACCTTGCCATCAATGACTTTAGCGGCGATCCATCGCTGAGCTACAGCGAGCGTCGGCTTCGTCGTTCGCCTTTTGTGGACATTGCTTCGATGGTCGTTTCTTTCTATGAAGTGGCGTTCGATGGGTTCTGGCATGATGCGCAGCTGCATGAACAGGATGCAAGGCGTCTCTTGCCGATGGCGGCCTTCTGGGCCTACTATAACAGTGGTTTTTTTATCGGCGCGTATAAGGAGAAAATGCAGGGCTCGCCGATCATTCCCGCGTTGCAGGAGGACTTCGAGACGATGCTGCAATATTATCTTGTACAGAAGGCTGTTACGATCTTTAATAATTATCTGAAGACGGATCCGCGGCGGGTGGTTATTCCGCAGACGTTGTTGAGGAAGGTGCTGAGTCCGCAGAATGAGGGGATGCAGGCGACGGTGAATGTGCCGGTGACGCCGGGTAATGTGGCGCCTGTTTCGGCGGCGCCTGCGCAGGCAATGTCGGTGCCGGTGGTGGTTCCGGTTGGGGGTTAGGTCGAGTTGCCGGGTGGGTGGTGCTGCTGAACTGGTGGTGTTGCGGCTTAGGTCCAGTCCCATACCACGAGGTCCCATTCTTCGTCGTTCTCGTGGTGTGTATCGATGACTTTAAATCCTACTTTTTCATGGGCTTTTGATGAACGGGGGTTTTTTGTGGAAATCTCGGTGATCAGCATGGAATACTTCGGGGAGAACTGTTTGCGGTGGTACTCATACAACATCTCTACTACTCCCTGGCCGCGATAGTCCTTGTCGACGCAGATCTGTCCCATGAAATAGACGGGGTAGTCGATGAGTGGCCGGCCTTTGTAGTCGACAGTTGAGACATAGTCGACTGTTCCTGCCAGTGGGGGATAGATCGTGACACATTCTTTTGTCAGCGTGATCGCATAGCCTGCGAGCTTATCGCCGTCCATGACTATAACGGAGGGGACTAATACGTGCAGGGCGTATAGGGTCTCCTGCGGATAGACCCAGGTGACAAAGCCTTCTTTTGCCTTTGTTTCGGCGGATATATTGGTGGACAGGTTGGCGGCTGACAATAGTGCGATTTGTTCCAACTCTGATTCTTCAGTAACTAGTTTGGCGGTTAGCATATCGGTGCTTTGCTTAAAATAAGGAGGTTTGAACGACTGGTGATTGTTTGGGCTGGGTGGTTAGCGCTTTTTTGCGGCGACGGATCATGGAATGGCCGAGGGGTTTTTCGGGTGTTAGGGCGGCGTCGCCGTTTGTTACGGCGAGGTTGCCGTTTGTTGCGGTGTTGCTGGACGTTTCGTTGGCGTTGGACGCTGCGGCGGTGTTGGAAGTTGTGGAGGTTTTGGAAGCTGCCGGGGATTTGGAATTTGCAGCAGCTTTTGCGGGAGGGGTGTAGCGAGAGGCGTTCCATTCTGCTTCTGCCCCGATTCCTGATTGTCCGCAAAATGTCCCGTCTATCGCATAGACTTCCGATTCTCCGTACCGTGACGCCACCACCACGTGTGTTCCGTAGGCCGCTTCTTCGAAGAGGTTCTGTGCCAGCTCGGGTTTATTATTATCCTGCGAAAGATGTGCTAGGAGCAGGTGACTCATAAAGGCCGGGCGGTGCCGTACGAATAATTCCAGCGCCTGGTGATTGGACAGATGTCCTTTTCCGCCGCGGATGCGGTTTTTCAAGGGCCAGGGATAACGACCTTCTTCCAATAGCTGCTCATCATAGTTGGCTTCGAGAAATGCGGCATGGCATAACTTAAAATGCCGGGTGAGATTGTCGCAGACATTCCCGATGTCGGTGAAGACGCCGATATGAATGGGAGTTCCGTCTTCTTTTTGGGCAGAGATGACGAAGCTGTGCGGATCTATGGCGTCATGTGTCTTGGAAAATGCCAGCACGTTGAGACTGCCGATGGAGACCGGTTCGGATGCGGCAAAAGACCGGACCAGGTGGCCTTCCAGTGTCAGCTGTCCCTGTGACAGCGTATTTTCGGTGATATATACGGGTAATTGATAGCGTTTGGAGAGGACTTCCAGCCCGCGGATGTGATCGTCGTGTTCATGTGAGATAAAAACGCCTTTGACGAGGTCCATGGATAGTCCCAGGCGGCGCATGCGTCGTTCTGTCTCACGGCAGGAGAGTCCTGCATCGATCAGAACGGCTTCGCAGTCATTGCCGATGTAATAACAATTGCCGTTGCTGCCGGAATTTAAAGAGGCGATGTAGAGTGACATGAGTTGGTGCAAATTTACTATATTTAACGAAAGCTTGCCTATGCGTTTTATCACCAACCGTGTTTTTGCGGTTATCGGCTTTTTGCTGGTTATTTCCGGTGTTGGCTGGGCTCAGGCGGGGAATGAGCAATTCCGTCCGCGTTTCCATTTTTCTCCGCATGAGAAATGGATGAATGATCCCAATGGGCTGGTTTATTTCAATGGAACTTATCATCTTTTCTTTCAGTATTATCCGAATGACATTGTTTGGGGACCTATGCATTGGGGGCATGCGACGAGCACGGATCTGATCCATTGGACGCAGCAGCGTATTGCATTGTATCCTGATAGTTTGGGGTATATTTTTTCGGGGAGTGCGGTGGTCGATTCTTTCAATACGAGTGGATTCGGCGGGCAGGGCGAGGGATCGGCGCAGGAGTCTAAAATACCCCTGGTGGCTATTTTTACGCATCATGATCCTAAAGGGGAGAAAGCAGGCAGTCATACGTATCAGTATCAAAGCCTGGCCTATAGCCTGGATGGTGGCGCTTCCGGGACCCGAGTGTGTCCTGGCATGCGGGCGAAAAGAAATGGGTGATGGCGCTGGCGACGAAGGACCGGATCAGTTTTTATTCCTCGCCGGACCTAAAGGACTGGACAAAGGAAAGTGAGTTTGGGGAGAGACTTGGTGGGCATGGCGGGGTATGGGAATGTCCGAATCTTTTTCCGTTGCAAGAGCACGATCGGCAAAATGGGGGGGCTGTGGCGAATGGCCGCACCTGGTGGGTGTTGCTGGTTAGCAATAACCCGGGTGGCCCCAATGGCGGGTCGGGCACGCAATATTTTATCGGCGACTGGGACGGGCATCGGTTTAGCCCCATCGATACTATTACGCGCTGGATCGATTATGGGCCTGATGATTATGCGGGTGTGACCTATAACAATACCGGAACCAGGCGGATCTTTCTAGGCTGGATGAGCAACTGGGATTATGCGAACCAGGTGCCCACCGCGACCTGGCGGAATGCTATGACGATACCGAGAGAATTAGGGCTGCGGCGTTCGGGAGGAAAACTTTACCTGGTTTCGCAGCCGGCGAAGGAAGTGTATCAGCTGAAATCGGAAATTCGAAGGGATTCAGGGTTGTATATTTTGAAATTACCACCAAAACCGGCGCGGGACTTTGCGATCCATTTTGCCAATAATATGGGGCAGGAGTTGGTAGTCGGGTATGATCAGTCGGCCAACCAGTATTATATTGATCGCAGTCGTTCGGGGAAAGTTGACTTTCACCCGGGGTTTGGGGCGAGATATACTGCGCCAAGGATCAGCACCGATAAAACGATAACATTGACCATCGTAATGGATGCTTCTTCGGTCGAGTTGTTTGCTGACAATGGGCTGACCGTTATGACGGCTGTTTTTTTTGCTGAGCAGCCGCTTAAAATGACTTCGGTCCCCGCTAAATAATAAAGGCGGTCCCGGAGGACCACCTTTAGAAGTTTTTTGCGAATTTGTTTCTTATTGCACCAGCAGTTTCTGGGTAGTAGTCGTCGAAGCGCTGGTCACTTTCACGCTATATATTCCTTTTGCCAGTTTGCTGACATCGATCGGTATGCCCAAGGCTTGCGAGTATATGGGCACGTAAGGATAAAAATTGTTGTTATCCAATGAGACCTCAAAACCGGCGGGAGCTGTTACCGTAACAGAGCCTAAAATTCCTTCGCTGCGGTAGCGGGGGCACTGAACAGATATAACAGTTGATATAGACCTGTGGTCGATTCCCGGTATAATCCCCGCCTACGACGAGGCTGGAGCCTCCGGAATTGGGACCAAAGCCGGCAATCCCGCCCGTATCTGTAGCTCCCCACGCGTACAAACGGAAAGTTGCAGCACCCACGGACTGTAATTCGAGGTAAGGCCGGCAATTTAGTTGGGGTTGGGGAATACTGGTGTCAGCGGCGGTAAAATGAATGCTGTCCCCGATCCGGGATCGGGGCTCAAATATACAGAAAAAGGTGGTCGACGGGACCACCCTTTTTAGTTACGCAAGTTGCAAATTAGAAAGCTTTTTTGCTGTCGCCAACGGTTGTGCGTTTTGGCGGACTTTTTACATATTTATCCAGCCAGGCATTCTCTTCGTAAAGCAGGTGCAGCAGGTTCTCTTTGCCGCGATAGCCATGAGCTTCATAAGGAAGCACCACATACCGGACTGTTCCGCCGTGTCCTTTGATGGCGTTGTACATCCTTTCGCTTTGGATCGGGAAGGTGCCGGAGTTGTCGTCCATTTCACCGTGTACCAGCAGCAGGGGAGTAGTTATTTTATCGGCGTAGTTGAAAGGGCTCATGTCATAGTACAGCTGCGGGTCCTGCCAGTAGCTGCGGTCCTCATTCTGGAACCCGAATGGGGTGAGGGTCCGGTTGTAAGCGCCACTGCGGGCGATGCCTGCTTTGAATAGTTTGGTATGTGCCAGGAGGTTTGCTGTCATAAACGCACCATAGCTATGACCACCTACCGCCACGCGATTGCTGTCTCCGACGCCCATGGCTGCGAGTTTTCGGATAGCGGCCTCGGCGTTCATCGTCAGTTGGTGAATAAAGTCGTCGTTTGGTTTTTTTGCGGTGTCTGTGGAGACGATGGGCATTTCTGCGTTGTCGAGAATGGCATACCCCTGGGTCACCCAGAAGACCGGCGAGCCCCAGCCCAGAACGGTGAACTTGTCCTTGCTGCCTCGCACCTGTGCGGCGTCGGCTGCG
>Ga0193716_1000456_pt1 | contig 24921 bp, 18 predicted proteins | sample U2c1metaG_FD_145901 | JGI IMG/M metagenome (GOLD analysis project Ga0193716, IMG submission 145901) | Soil microbial communities from a riparian zone of the East river system, Colorado, United States - U2c1 | ecosystem: Environmental > Terrestrial > Soil > Riparian zone | place: USA: East River...
TCTGATCTCCACGCTGTGTGTACACGCGAAGATCAACGAAATGGGCTTTATCGAGACTCCGTATCGTAAGGTATACGACGGTAAGGTCGATCTGAAGAAACTGACCTACCTGAGCGCAGAAGAGGAAGATATTGCCAAGATCGCGCAGGCGAACATCGCGCTGGATGAAAAAGGAAACTTCGTCGAAGAGAAGATCGTTTCCCGCCAGACCGGTGACTTCCCCATCCTCGATAGGAACGAAGTAGAATACATGGACGTGGCGCCAAATCAGATTGTAGGTTTGAGTGCTTCTTTGATTCCCTTCCTGGAACATGATGATGCCAACCGTGCGCTGATGGGATCGAACATGCAACGTCAGGCTGTGCCCCTGATCCGTCCTGAAATGCCGATCGTCGGTACAGGGCTGGAAGCAAAGGCTGCGCGTGACGCCCGTATCCAGATCCACTCTGAGGGTGAGGGTATCGTCGAGTTCGTGGATGCCAACGAGATCCATGTTCGCTACGACCGGAATGAACAGCAGAAACTGGTCTCTTTTGAAGAAGACCTGAAGATATACAAGCTGACCAAGTTCATCAAGACCAACCAGGAAACCTGTATCAACCTGAAGCCTGCCGTTAAGAAGGGCCAGAAGGTGAAAGAAGGGGACTTCCTGACCGAAGGTTATGCCGTACAGGATGGCGAGCTGGCGCTGGGTCGTAATCTGAAAGTGGCCTTCATGCCATGGAAGGGTTACAACTTCGAGGATGCCATCGTTATCAGCGAGAAAGTGGTGAAGGAAGATCTGTTCACGTCCGTTCATATTTCGGAATATGAGCTGGAGGTTCGTGATACAAAGCTTGGTGAAGAAGAGCTGACCCCGGATATTCCCAACGTATCGGAAGAAGCCACCAAAGACCTGGACGAGAACGGTATCATCCGTGTCGGCGCCCAGATCAAGGAAGGCGATATCCTGATCGGTAAGATCACTCCGAAAGGGGAAAGTGATCCCACTCCTGAAGAAAAGCTGCTGCGTGCCATCTTCGGTGACAAGGCCGGCGATGCCAAGGATGCCTCTTTGAAAGCTCCAAGCGGTACGGAAGGTGTGGTGATCAGCAAGAAATTGTTCCAAAGGGCTAAGAAAGATAAGAATGCAAAGGTTCGTGAGAAGGCTGCCCTGGAGAAGATCGAAAAAGTACACGAGAAGAATACGTCCGATCTGATGGACGTGCTGTTGAGCAAGCTGACCGTGTTGTTACAGAATCATGTTTCCGCCGGTGTCAACAACAACTTCGGCGAAGTACAGATAGGCAAGGGCGCCAAGTTCACTGCCAAGAATTTGTCTGGCATAGATTACCTGAATGTCAACCCATTGGGTTGGACAGGTGATAGCAAGACCGATGAAGGCATCAACGTACTGCTGCATAACTACAGCATCAAGTACAATGAAGAGCTGGGTCGTTACAAGCGTGAGAAGTTCAATATTTCCATCGGGGATGAATTGCCTGCGGGGGTATTGAAGCTGGCCAAGGTGTATCTTGCCGTCAAGCGTAAGCTGAAGGTAGGGGATAAGATGGCGGGCCGGCATGGAAATAAGGGAATCGTTGCCAAGATCGTACGTGCGGAAGACATGCCATTCCTGGCCGACGGAACGCCGGTAGACGTAGTATTGAACCCGCTGGGTGTACCTTCGCGTATGAACCTGGGTCAGATCTATGAAACGGTACTTGGCTGGGCAGGTGAGAAGCTTGGTGTGAAATTTGCTACTCCAATCTTTGACGGTGCTACTGTAGAAGAGATCGCTGAACATATCGAGAAGGCTGGTTTGCCGAGTTTCGGTCACACCTACCTTTATGATGGTGAAACAGGGGATCGCTTCGACCAGAAAGCAACGGTAGGGATCATTTACATAATCAAACTGCATCACATGGTTGATGATAAGATGCACGCCCGTAGTATCGGACCGTACAGTCTTATCACGCAACAACCATTAGGTGGTAAGGCCCAGTTCGGAGGCCAGCGTTTCGGAGAAATGGAAGTATGGGCGCTGGAAGCGTATGGTGCCTCCAATATTCTCCAGGAATTATTGACCCTCAAGTCGGATGATATCATCGGCCGTGCGAAGACCTATGAGTCTATCGTGAAGGGTGATAATATCCCGAGGGCGGGTATACCTGAGTCCTTCAACGTGCTTGTGCATGAGCTGAGGGGATTAGGGCTGGATCTCAAGTTTGATTAAATTAATATCAGGCTCCGCTAACTGATGAATAATACGAAAGCCATTCCGGGAGACCGGGATGGCTTTTTTTATTAAATTCACATTGATATGCTGATACTTGGAATTTCGGCTTTTTTTCACGACTCAGCCGCGGCGATAGTCCGGGATGGAAAGGTTCTGGCTGCCGTGCAGGAGGAGCGATTTACCCGGATAAAGAACGATGCGGCCTTTCCCATCCGTGCTATTCAATACTGTCTTGAATTTGCGGGGGTGTCACTGGATGACCTGGACGCCCTTGTTTTTTACGATAAGCCTTTATTGAAGCTGGAACGTATACTTGAATCCTATCACAGCGAGGCGCCGGCAGGTTTATTTTCGTTCCTAAAATCCATGCCTGTCTGGATGAAGCAGAAGATGATGATGAAAAAGATCATCAGGGAGGAGTTATACGAGCTCCAGCCTTTCGACAGGAAGAAGCTCAAATTGCTTTTTTGCGGGCATCATCTTTCACATGCGGCCAGCGCCTTTTATGTTTCTCCCTATGAGCAGGCTGCTATCCTTACAATCGATGGAGTGGGAGAATGGGCTACAACTACGATCGGAATAGGAGACGGGAAGACCATCCGTACTCTCAAAGAGATCCGATTTCCGCATTCGCTGGGTCTGCTGTATTCGGCATTTACCTATTACTGTGGATTTACGGTCAATTCGGGGGAATATAAGCTGATGGGGTTGGCTCCTTATGGCAACGAGCGGTCTTCGCGGTTCAGGGAGTTCAGGGAAAAGATCACCAGTCATCTTATTACGATCTATGAAGACGGGTCGTTCTTTCTGCACCAGGAGTATTTTGACTATCTGACCGGGCTGCGAATGACCCATAACGGGAAATGGAAGGATCTGTTCGGGTTTGGACCACGGGAACCGGAATCAGCGTTGGACCAGAGTCATTGCGATCTTGCGCTGGCGATACAGAAAGTTACAGAAGAAGTGGTGTTGCGACTTGCAGCGACGGCCCGGAAGCTGACGGGTTTGACCAGGATCTGTCTGGCGGGTGGTGTGGCGTTGAACTGTGTTGCGAACGGGAGGCTGCTGGATGAGGGGCTTTTCAAGGACATATATATTCAGCCGGCTGCCGGGGATGCCGGTGGAGCGCTGGGCGCAGCCCTGGCGGCGTATCATATCTATTTTGATAAGGAGAGGACAGTGGATACCGGAGGGGATGGCATGGAGAATAGCTACCTGGGGCCGGACTTCCCGCTGGAAGTGATCCGGAAAGTATGCAGGTTGAATAAGGCGGTGACCAGGGAGTATCCGAAGGAAGAGGAACTGGTCGCGGCCATTGCAGGAGCACTGAATGAGGGGCAGATCGTGGGATGGTTTCAGGGCAGGATGGAATTTGGGCCAAGGGCTCTGGGAAACCGGAGTATTCTTGCCGATGCCCGAAATGTTGAGATGCAAAAGAAATTAAACCTGTCTATAAAGTACAGGGAGAGCTTCAGACCTTTTGCCCCGGTATGCACTATTGAAAAGGTGGACTATTATATCGAAAAAGCGGTGGAATCGCCATATATGCTGCTGACGAGAAGGTTGAACTCTTCCTTTTATATGCCCATGCCGGAGAATTATGCTGCGCTTGGGATGAAGGAAAAACTCGGACTGGTGAGGAGCCGGTATCCTGCCATTACCCACGTAGATATGTCGTGCAGGGTACAAACGGTCTCAAGAGTGGGCAATACGCGATTGTGGAAGCTGCTGACGGCCTTCGAAGCGCTGACCGGCGAGGCGATGCTGATCAACACGAGTTTCAATGTGCGGGGTGAGCCGATCGTCTGCAGTCCTGAAGAAGCCTATCATTGTTTTATGCACACGGAAATGGATGTGCTGGTGATGGATTCAGTAGTCCTTTTTAAGAAGGATCAACCGTTGGGTGATGCCGTCCGAAAATCGTATGCGAGGGTCGACTAAAGGGAGAAATTTGGTATTTTTAGTAAAACTTGTCAATATGGAATTTTTAAGGGACCTCTGGCTTTTTCTAAAGGAAAGAAAGAAATGGTGGCTGGTGCCACTGATGGTCCTGCTCGTGCTTATCACACTATTTATCGTACTGGGCGGTTCGACGGCTCTTGCGCCTTTTATCTATACTCTTTTTTAGACAGCCATGGCTAAAAATTATAAGCCTAAAGAAACGGTGCTTGTTATAACGGTAGGGTTGCTTCTGCTATATATTCTTTTCAGGAACAGGATCTTTCTTTATTCTGCGGTGGTCGTTGGGCTTGCCGGAGTTCTTTCTTTTTACGTAAGCGAGAAGATCGACTGGGTCTGGAATAAGGTGTCTGTTGTCATGGGGGGAGTCAGCAACAGGGTACTGCTCGCGCTGGTATTCTTTTTTGTTGTTATGCCAGTCGGGCTGATACGGCGCTTTTGGAAAAAGAAGAGGCTTACCTATTTCGACAGGGGTAAGACGACTAATTTTTCCGAGCCGGAGAAAGGCGGGGAGCGGGTGTTTGGGAAGAAGGATCTGGAGAATATGTGGTAGGGGATCAAGTGGGTTGAAGGGCGGGCTTTTTTGAGCGGGCCAGGATGCGGTCGCGCAGGCGCAGGAAGGGTTTTTCCACGATGAGATGAAGGAGCCAGCCGCCGACGAAGGATACTATGACGCAGATCCAGAAGATGGTATAACCGTCTTTTTCAAAGCCATGTTTTTCGAGGAAGAGGTGGACGAGGTGATTTATTTGTTTGTGAGTTAGATAAATGGAATAGGACAGTGTAGCGATGAGGCTTGTGATCCGGGAGGAGTGGCGGTAGAGGAAACAGGAGGGGCTGAGGGCTGCGAGCACGAGGACGCCATAGGCCAGCGAGATCAGGGGATAACCAAAGATCGCGCCTTTGAAGCTGTATTGATTTTCATCGTGGGAGATCCACCAGGCTGCGGCCAGCAGCAGGAGGCCGAGAACGAAGATGCGATTGCCGTGTTTTGTGATGGACGACCAGCGGGCGGGCTGGAAGTGGTAGAAGGCTGCGAGGGTGACTCCGGCAAGGAGGCCATCGAGGCGTGTATAGGTGGGGTAATAGATATAACGGTAATAGGCCGGTCCGAAGCCTTCGTGATCAGGGTTTTGCAGATGGGGGGCTACGAAATGGTACCAGCTGAAGAGGCGGGCGGCAAAGCCAAAGATGAATAGGGCGGGGAGCAGCCAGACGGCTGAATGGGTGGTTGGCCGGGATGCGGTGGTGGGCGCCAGCGCGGTGGTGGTTGGTTTGATGGCCGTGAGGCCGATAATGAAAAGAGGTAGTATAAGATAAAACTGTTCTTCGATACAAAGCGACCAGGCATGGGAGAAAGCTCCGTGGTGTGCAAGGTCAAGGCCGAAGTTCTGGGTGAAGGTAAGGAAACGCCAGAGTGGTGGCAGCTCACCTCTCTCCTTAAACCCGGGGATGGCATAGTACAGTGCGAGGACGAATAGATATGCCGGGACTATTCTTAAGAAACGTTTGAAATAAAACTCTCCATAAGAAATGGGCAGCTGGCGGGCGATCCTGCTGAAGAGCTGTCCGCCGATGAGAAATCCGCTAAGCACAAAGAAGAGGTCTACCCCAGTCCAGCCGAAGCTGCCTCCATATTCATAAAGGTGCGGTGGGAAACCGGACATGACAGAATAGTGATAAGCGAAGACGATGATGATGGCCAGCGCCCGGAGATGGTCCAGGCCGGCAAAACGATTTACAGAGGCGCCAGTTTGCAAGGGAAAAGAAAGGGTGAGATGATGAATAAGATACTATCTCTAAGATAGCAGGAAATTTTTCAACTCTTCATAGTGTGCTGTTATTTTTTTGCTTTGTTTTTGTTTGTTCAATAATGGAGCGACTGTAAGGGGTAACGGTATCTTCTCACCGATGACGGGTTCTACTGTATCATAGAATTTTACGGGGTGTGCTGTCTCAAGAAAGATTCCTTTGCTGCCGGGATGGTTGGCCAGGTATTTTTCCAGTGCAAGGTAACCGACGGCTCCGTGTGGATCGGGGAGGTAGTGGTGATTGGTGTTGAGGTCTTTGATCGTTGCGACTGTTTCTTCATCGGTAATGCTGTAGGCGGTGAGGATCTCGCGGATGACGGGCAGAGTGGTGGAGAGACCGGGTGCGGGGGTGCCGGGCAGCTGTTTGCCAAAAATCTCCAGGATGCGGACGAAGTTGCTGGGGTTGCCTACGTCCATGGCGTTGGAGAGTGTGGGGCGGGCCAGTTTGGACCGGTATTGGCCGGTTGCGAGGAAGAGGGGGATGGTGTCGTTGGCGTTGCAGGCGGCGATGAAGTGGTTGACGGGCAGACCGGCGCTCCAGGCCATAAGGCCGGCGCAGATGTTGCCGAAGTTGCCGCTGGGGACGCTGACGATGGGGGGGGCTCCTTTGGCGGCCCATTGCTGCCAGGCGAAGAAGTAATAGAATTGCTGGGGCAGCCAGCGGGCGACGTTGATGGAATTAGCGGAGGTGAGGAAGAGTTTTTCCTGGAGGACAGGGTCGGCAGGGTCGGCGAATGCATCTTTTACCATCTGCTGGCAGTCGTCGAAGCTGCCGTCGACTTCCAGTGCGCTGATGTTCTTTCCCAGCGTGGTGAGCTGTAATTCCTGTACGCTGCTGACCTTTCCGGAGGGGTAGAGGATGACGACATTTACACCTTCTACCTCATAGAAGCCGCTGGCTACGGCGCCGCCGGTATCACCGGAGGTGGCGACGAGGACGGTTACGGGCCGGTCGTTGCCCCGGACGAAGTAACCCAGGCAGCGGCTCATGAAGCGGGCGCCTACGTCTTTGAAGGCAAGCGTGGGGCCATGGAATAACTCTAATGCCCAGGTATTGTCAGTAACGGGCACGAGGGGAAAATCAAAGTTGATGGTTTCTGCGACGATCCGGCGAAGCTCTGCTTCGGGAATGGTGTCGCCGGTAAAAGGGCGAATGACCTGATAGGCTATCTCCTCGCGGGACATGGTGCCGATATTATCGAAGAATTCTTTTGGCAGGGTGGGGATGGATTCGGGGAAATACAAACCCTTGTCCGGAGCCTGGCCACGGATGGTGGCCTCTTTGAAGGTGACGCGTGTGGATGGGTTATTGAGACTATAGTAGAGCATGATGGTTCGATTTTAGAGACGGGGGCTGCATAATTATATGGGGTTAAACGACTTTTACCCCTTCCTGATTGATAGTTGTGACATATATATGATGGTCCAGCCCGATGCGGGTGTAGATGTCATTCATTATTTTCTCCAGTGCCCCGGCAGTAGTAAGGTCTTTGCTAAGCATAAAGATAGAGGGCCCTGAGCCGGAGATACCGCCGCCGAGGGCGCCGGCGGCCTTGCATTTTTCCTTGATCTCGTCGAAGCCGGGGATGAGCATGCTGCGAACGGGTTCGATTATGACGTCTTCGAGTGACCGGCCGATGAGGTCATAGTCTTCTTTCATAAAACCGGCGACGAGGCCTGCGATGTTACCCCATTGGCGGATGGCGTCTTTTAGCAGCACCTGTTTTCGGAGGATCTGCCGGGCATCGGATGTCCTCACTTCGATCTGCGGGTGTACCACGGTGACGTGCAGGGCCGGAGCCGGAATGGATATGATGTCGAGCGGAAAGATGCTACGGATAAGCGTGATACCGCCATAGATGCAAGGGGCTACGTTGTCGGCGTGTTTGACACCGGAGGCTACCTTCTCACCAAAGAGGGCAAAGCGGACGAGGTCTTCTTTGGAGAAGCGGTTGCCGAGCAGATGATTGGCGGCGACTACCGATCCGGCTGCGCTGGCTGCGCTGCTGCCGACGCCGCTGCCGGGTTTTATCTGCTTGTTGATGATGACCTCAAAACCTATAGGCTGGTCCAGCTCTTCGAGCATGGCAAGCAGGGGTGCGCCGGCGGTGTTGTGGGCCGGGTCTGAGGGTAAGGGAAAGCCATTTTTACTGGTTATGATGATTCCGGGCTCGTTGAGGAGACGGACTTCCATAAGATCGTAGGGCTTATTCAGCGCCATTCCCAGTATATCAAAACCACAAACGAGGTTGGCTACTGTGGCGGGGCATTGTACGGTTACCTGTTTCATTTATCAGGAGTTGATGATGCGTAATATATCTGCAAATACACCGGATGCTGTGACTTCCGCACCGGCGCCGGCGCCTTTTATGACGAGGGGCTGCTCGGAATAACGGTCGGTATAGAAGAGGACGACATTGTCTTTTCCATACAGGTGATAGAGGTTGTGCTCGGGGCCGATGTGCTGCAAGCCTACGGAGGCTTTACCATTGTCGTAACGTGCAACGAACTTCAGCTTTTTTTCTTCCTTTGCGGCCGATTCGTAGAGTAGCTGGAAATGGTCTTCCTCCTTCAGCATGGCTTCATAAAAATCTTCCACGCTGCCCTGCATACAGGAAGCCGGCATGAAGGAGGTATTGGTAATGTCTTCCATTTCTGTCTTTTCGCCCGATTCGCGGGCCAGGATCATGATCTTGCGCATGACGTCGGTACCGCTGAGGTCGAGACGTGGATCGGGTTCGGTGTAACCTTCCGCTTGTGCCTGGCGGACGACCTGGGAAAAGGGGCGTTCGCCGGTGTAGTTGTTAAAGACAAAGTTAAGGGTTCCGCTGAGCACGGCTTCGATGCGATGTACTTTGTCTCCGCTGCGCAGCAAGTCGTTGAGGGTGCCTATGACGGGAAGGCCGGCGCCTACATTGGTTTCGAACAGGAAGCGGGAATTGTATTCCCTTGCCAGGTCCTTCAGCTGCCGATAATTTCCATAGGGGGAAGCGTGATGCCATCCACCCATTTGTCGAGTGACATGGGGGAACCGTTCTCGAGTTGGTCCTTCCAGGTCCTGAGGTCGATGCCGTCATTGCTGAAGACCATTTTGCGGCTGTTGGCGAGGCCAATGACCCTGACCTGGATCCGCATCTGCTGTTGCAGGAAAGACTGCTGTTGCTGCAGCTGATCGAGCAGGCGGCGGCCTACATTGCCTGTGCCGGTGACAAAGAGGTTCAGCTGCCGGTAAGAGGTCTCGAAGAATTCTTCATGCAGGACGTTTAGTGCCTTTTTGACGTCGGCGGTAGCTATGACGGCGGAGATGTTTCTTTCCGATGAACCCTGGGCTATGGCCCGGACGTTGACGCCATTACGGCCGAGGACTCCGAACATTTTGCCGCTGACACCCGGATGGCTCTTCATGTGCTCGCCTACCAGGGCGATGATGGAAAGGCCGGTCTCGATGATGAGGGGTTCGACGGTGCCGGCGGCCAGTTCGGGGCCGAAGGTATTGTCTACTACTTGTTTGGCTACTGTGGCATTGGATTCGTCGACGCCTACACAAATGGAATGTTCCGAGGAGCCCTGTGTGATGAGGATGACATTGATCTGCTGGCTGGAGAGGGCTTCGAAGAGCCTTTTCGAGAATCCAGGGATGCCGACCATGCCGCTGCCTTCAAGGCTCAGCAGGGCAATCTTTGCGATGCTGGAAATACCCCTGATGCTGGTGCCGTTGTGGGATGCTTCGAGTTCGATGACCGTCCCGGCATCCGCAGGGGAAAAAGTATTTTTTATCCGGACAGGGATGTGTTTGCGCATGACCGGCTGGATGGTAGGCGGGTAGATGACCTTGGCTCCGAAGTGAGAGAGCTCCATCGCTTCCTGATAAGAGATATGTGGGATGAGCTTTACGTTGGACACGAGGCGCGGATCGGCTGTCATCATCCCGGAGACATCGGTCCAGATCTCGAGCACTTTGGCGTCTACGGCTGCGGCCAGGATTGCGGCGGTATAGTCAGAGCCGCCTCTGCCCAGCGTAGTGGTGATGCCTTTGCTATCGGCGGCAACAAAACCGGGGAGAACAAATAGTTGTGTAGTTGGAGAGCCTTTGATATAATCGAAGATCTGCTGATTGGTCTGTGTAAAGTCAACGGCTGCATGGCCGAAACGGGAGTCGGTAAGAATGAGTTCGCGGGAATCTTTCCATTGGTGAGGGATCTCCAATGATGTGAAGCGGGCAGCGACGATCAGGGAAGACAGCAATTCTCCATAGCTGACGATCTTGTCCTGGGTGCGGACCGACAGCTCGCCGAGGAGGAAGATGCCACTGCAGATGTCTTCGAGCTCGTTGCAGCGGGTTTTTATGAGGCTGAGTGCGCTGCTCTGGCGGGTGATAGGCAGAAGAGCTTTGACGGTGTCGAGATGGCGCCGTTCGATCTCCAGTAATTTTTCTTTGTACTCTTCCTTGCCGGCGGCGGCTGACTGGCCGGCATGGATAAGCATGTCTGTGATGCCGCCGAGAGCGGAGACTACGAGGATCGTTCTGTCTTTTGCCATGGCTTGCCGGACCAGCTCTACAACCTTATTTATATTGTCGGCGTTGGCTACGGAAGAACCGCCGAACTTTAGAACCTGCATACTCTATCTTTTTTATAGATTTTAATTAAAATGGCTAGGGGACGTGTTTGTCTCTTTGAGCGATAGCTTGAATAAGCCCAGGTGGTGATATGGAATTTGACAACCCTTAACGGGTTGTAATGGTGATAATAGTTGTAATTTGTGCAATCGTTGCACAAGAGGAGAGACAGATATGGTGTAGACTATTGATCACTTTGAGACGCTAAGATATGAGAAATGAATGGAAAAACAAAAACTGGCAGTTTCTTTAGGTAAAATAAAGTAATTTTGAGTCAGCATTGAAGAATTACTGCGTTTTGGATGTATTCTTTGAACAGTATTAAATCTCCGTTATGAACTACTCCGTTATGAACTATCAACCATCCCAGGGGTTGCAGCAATTTAAGAATCTGGTCGGTATCAAGTTTCAATTATACAATAGTTTATTTACCTCTCTTCCTTTTCATCGTATAGAGAAAACGGGGATCATGTTGTCGCTTCTGCTGACGATCTGTGAGGAAGGGTATATGAAGAAACAGAGCCCTGAGCAGATCTTAGAAGAATTTTTCAGAAAGCATACTGCACTGCCGGGTGAGCGGGAGAGGGCGGATGTCCTTTTTCGGTTTGTACAGTATGTCGAGCGGCAGATCGTGCTGTTCGATGCGCTGGAGGATGCCGCATTCCGGCATGTGAATGATATGAGCGGGGCGGGGACGATGAAGAATTTGTTATCGGAAATCATCAGGACGAACAAGGAGGAAGAGCTGACGGAGAAGCTGAAGGATTATTCAGTGCGGATGGTGCTGACTGCTCATCCGACGCAGTTCTATCCGGGTCCGGTGCTGGGGATCATCAATGACCTGTCGCGGGCTGTGATAGAGAACAATGCGGGGGAGATCAATCTTTACCTGCAGCAATTGGGCAAGACGCCGTTCCTGAAAAAGCAGAAGCCTACACCATATGACGAGGCGATAAGTTTGATCTGGTACCTGGAAAATGTGTTTTATCACGCCGGTGGAAGGATCATTTCTTCTTTGCGGGAGACCTTCCCGCATGTGCTGAGCAAGGAAAACCCGGTGATCAAGATGGGTTTCTGGCCGGGTGGTGACAGGGATGGGAATCCCTTTGTCAGGGCGGAGACGACGCTGCGGGTAGCGGAGGCTTTGCGGGGAGCGATCATCCGCTGTTATTATTTCGATGTTCGGCGGCTCAAACGGCGGCTCACTTTCAAGGGGGTCGACGTCCTGATCGCGGAACTGGAGCAGAAGTTGTACAACAACATCTTTATCCCCAACCAGCGGACGGATCTTACCAAGGAAGAGATTCTGGAAGTGCTGACGCAGATAAGGGAGATCATTATTTACCAGCACAATAGTTTGTTTGTAAACATGGTGGAGAACCTGATCGGCAAGGTGATGATCTTCGGACTTCATTTTGCCACGCTGGATATCCGCCAGGATAGTTCGGTACATGGGGCTGCGCTGGCGGCTATTGCGGCTAAGGAGCAGCTGGTGCCTGAGAATTATGCATCAATGCCGGTAGCCAAGAAGATGGAACTGCTGACGAAGCTTCATGGTCAGGTGCAGCCATCTCTGTATGAAGATGAGCTGATCCGGGATACGCTGGAGACGGTGGCTGCGATGAAGACGATACAGGCGCTGAATGGGGAGAATGGCTGCTGCCGTTACATTATCAGCCAGTGCAGCAGCGCCTTGAATGTACTGGAGGTGATGGGCTTGTTGCTGGTGGGTGGGTTTAGTAAAGATTCGCTGGCGGTGGATATCGTACCGTTGTTCGAGACGGTGGATGACTTGCGCGAGGCGGCAGCTGTGATGAAGGAATTGTATGAGACTGCGGCATACAGGAAGCACCTTGTGCGGCGCGGGGATACGCAGACGATCATGCTGGGTTTTTCGGATGGCACGAAGGACGGTGGTTACCTGATGGCGAACTGGGCTATTTATAAAGCAAAGGAAGAGCTAACAAGGATATCGAGGGAATATGAAATTGATGTGGTCTTTTTTGATGGTCGTGGAGGTCCGCCTGCGCGGGGTGGTGGTAAGACGCACCGGTTTTATGCTTCTATGGGCAAGAACATTGCCAATAAGCAGATACAGCTGACGATACAGGGGCAGACGGTGAGCTCGAATTTTGGGACGATAGATACGGCGCAGTTCAATATCGAGCAGCTGTTGCATGCGGGAATCTCGAATGATCTTTTATCTTCCAAGGAGGTGACGCTGCAGACGGATGAGGAAGCATTGCTGCAGGCCCTGGCGGAAGAGAGTTATACCGCGTATACGGAGTTGAAGGATCATCCTTATTTTTTGCAATATCTGAATGAAGTTAGTCCGTTGCGGTTCTACAATGAGACGAATATAGCAAGCCGGCCTACGAAAAGAAAGAGATCGGGCAGGCTGGAGTTTCGGGCAGGCTGGAGTTAAAGGATCTGCGGGCCATTCCTTATGTCGGCGCCTGGAGTCAGCTGAAGCAGAATGTGACGGGTTATTATGGGGTTGGAAAGGCCCTGCAGGTTTTGGATAAACAAGGGAAGTGGAAGGAAGTGAAACATCTTTATGACAATTCTCCTTTTTTCAAGACTTTGCTGGACAACTGTGAGATGGCGATGAAGAAGTGTTTTTTTCCGCTGACGGAGCATTTTTCGCGTCATCCGGTGTATGGTGAGTTGTGGACGCTGATCTTTAATGAGTTTGAGCTGACGCAGAAATATATTTTCAAGCTGTCAGGGAAGAATGAGCTGATGGCTGATTACCCGGTAGAGCAGTTGTCGATACAGATGCGGGAGCGGATAGTGTTGCCGTTGAGTACGATACAGCAGTATGCGCTGACGAAGTTTCAGGCGCTGGAGAAGAGCGGGGATAATAAGCCGATGAAGGAGGTTTATGAGCGATTGATCATGCGGAGCAGTTTTGGGATCATCAATGCGGCGAGGAATAGTGCGTAGCATTTGGGTGCGTAGCATTTGGGTGCGTAGCGAGTTTGCGCGCTGCTTTTTAGGTGCGTAGCTTTTTTGCCGCATAAGCAGCCGGGCTCGGCCAGGGCCCGGCACCTATGCGGTGGTTAACGTAGGATTTTGGATCAGGATAGGTTCATGGTAAGTGTACGAGTCAACATTTCGATTTTAGTATCTGTTTTACGTATAAAGCGTATAGATCTGCGGGCATATAGGACTGGACGATACGCCATTCCACGACGTTGCAACGGGATAACATAGATGAGAACGAGAAAACGAAGATGTTCTCGACGGCGTTGCGCACCAGTGTATTTCCTTTTTCATAGAGCTTTTCAACCAGGCTCATACATTTTTCCACCATTTTAAAGTCGTGTTCGAGGGCCATGCGTTTGGCATAGTCTGCCAGTACCTGTATGGACTGGTAAGCTGTGGGTTCGGCGCCAGTCTGAGAGATTTCGAGCTTTACTTCAGGCAGTCTGAAGGTGATGAAGTTGGGGACTTCGTATTGATTTAGCATGGGTGATGATTTACAGTGCAGGATAGGCCAAAAGGAATGCCTGATTGTTTAATTGATTGATAATGAATTTATTGTGTATTCTGCGTGTGTTCAAAGCCATACCGAAATGAAATAATTTTCCAAAACAGAGCGGTTTTGAAGGAAAGGGAGTTTGTTATTTGTTTGATTATGAATGCTTTGTGAATTTGGAATGAGTCTTGGCATTATAGATGAAAAATAAATCAAAATGGAAGAAGACTCAGATGGCCCGGTTCAGGTGCGAATCGCCCTGCCCAAAGACATAAAGTATGTTTATCCTATATTGGAAGAGATGGAACGTTCGGCCAAGACCCGTGGTACGGGTATCGCCAGGCGTACGCCTCAGTCGTTGTGTAAGAAGATATATGATGGGAAAGCGGTTATTGCGATCGCTGACAATGGTGAATGGGCGGGGTTCTCGTATATAGAAACCTGGAGCAATGAAGAGTTCGTTTCAAACAGCGGGATGATCGTCAATCCGGCTTATCGTAATAAAGGGATTGCTTCGCTGATCAAGCACTCGGTGTTTGCTTTGGCTCGTAATCGTTATCCTTCCGCGAAGATCTTCAGCATTACGACTGGCGCGGCCATAATGAAGATGAATCACCGGTTGGGTTTTGAGCCGGTTGTTTACTCCAGCATTACCAAGGATGAGAAGTTCTGGGATCAGTGTAAGCATTGTGTGAACTATCAGATATTGGAGAATAACCGTAGAGAGAAGTGTCTTTGTACGGCGATGTTGTTTGTGCCGGAGGAGGTAGAAGCAAGCGTTCAATAGTGAGTTTTATAGTTTCTGAGGCTATCCCGGATATTGGGGTAGCCTTTTTTATTGGTAATAACTTATGAAAAAAGCCATCCGTTTTGGATGGCTTTTTTACTTATGAGCTGACTTGGATTTGAAAGGAGTTAGAACCGGACGATCAGGTCCATTGAAGCTGTCCTTTGATCCTGGTATCTGAAGTCGTCGTAAACTTTGGCGCCTTTTTTCCAGGCTCTTTCGTAACGAACTTCCGGACGGATGAACATCCAGGGGGTCAGGTATTGTACAAAGCCGATCGTGTGGCTGGTATACAAGCTAGCAACAGCGGTGCGCTGGCCTTGTGGGTCATTTAACAGGTCATTACGGATGGACAGATAGTTCATCTTGCCTATCTGGATATTGAAGTAGTTGACTGCGCCTACAGTGGAGGAGATACCAGGGATGATAGCGCCTATACCTACGTTGGTATAATAGGACGCTGGGGGACCGTCGATGGCCGAACCACCCAATGCGGCGTCCTTCTGCCACATGTAGTAGAACTCGGTTTCCATGTGAACCTTGGAGCTAAAGCGGTGGCCCCAGGTAACAACGGCCATTTGGAGGTTGTCGTGTTCATCCTTGAATTTGCCGGCACCGAGAGAATTGATACCGCCCCAGAGGGAGTTGTTGTTGTTCTTTGCTGTCCAGCGGACCAACGCCTGGCCATTGACCTGAGAGGCTTTGATCCAGGGCGCCATGTCGTTGCCACCATGGACTCCGAGTTCTAACTGAACGGTTTTGCTCAGTTTGAAGGTAGCCTGAACGCCGGTAAAGGTGTAGGGGTCGACGGTGAACATTAAAGAATGGCTGTAGAGGTAGTTATCCGGAGCCAGTTGGGCTTCGATGTCAGGAGGAGAAATGAATCGGCCCACTTTTAATACCAGGCCCTGTGCGACGTGGGGAATGTATAATAAAGCATAGGCTTCAACGGGATCATAACCATAGAGGTTATTGTGTTTCAGCAACTGGTTGCTGAAAATACCTTTGGCAGTGGTATACCGGTAGTCCATGCCCCATACGTTGGAGAGGCGGAAGCCCCAGTCTACGTGGTCGGTCTGGACGGTGTTGGGTTGTCTTTCGATCCGCAGTACTACCTGATCGAGTTCGAAGTGATTCGGAACGATGCCATAGGACATCGGTACGTTGGAGCTCTTCGAGGAACTCCAGTTGAAAGACGGGTTAACCCAGCCATATATTTTGATCCGGCTTTTGTTGTTGGCCATGCCAAGAGCTTTTTGCAGCGCGTAGTCCGGCGCGTCTGCTGGTGCGCGTCTGCTGGTGCTCCGATGATGGGTGCTCCTGTCCAGTCAGCACTGGGAAAGGGAGGGGACGAGAGAGGAGAGGGAAGGGCCCTGGACGAATCTTGTGCGAAGCCCCTGGTGAGCAGGCCTGCCAGTGCGGTAATGAGTAAGAAATGCTTTTTCATCTTGTGAAATTTAAATGTGATCGGCATTTACCCAAAAGCATGCCTGCCACATACCCTAAGAGTAATATGACCTGTAATGCAATGCTGTGAAGGGTTTTTGCCGAAAAAAAAGTCAAAAGACAAGGCGAAAAGCAGGTGTGCTTACCATACCGAAATGATATAATCCTACACCGAAATGGAAACCAAAAACCGGGCAGAAAGTTTTGTCTTCCGGGAGCATTTTTTTTGAAAGCCGCTACGGATCAGGTGTTTATTAAAAGTGAAAATATAGCATTTGCATTTGGTATGAAGTTGGAGAAAACACCTGGTATGACAGCATCGAATATATTGGTGATCGATGAGGGGGCAGCACTGCATGACCTGTTGCAGAAATTTGTTATTCCTGAAGGATACAGGGTTCTTGAGGTGGCAGATGGACGATCGGCTGAGAGGGTGATCGCGCGGGAGGACGTTGATATTATTGTGTGTGATGTGAAGCTGCTCCCCATGATAGCGGTATCGATCGAAAAGGCTCTTTTGCAGCGTAGGATAGCACAGCTGGAGTCGGCGATGACGATGGGGCAGCCGATGTCGGCCTTTGATCTGTCGAGTGTGGAGAAGCTGCATATTCAGCGAGTATTGAATTATACTCATGGCAATAAAGTAGAGGCCGCGAGGCTATTAAATATCGGATTGACGACAGTCTACCGGAAAATTGAGGAGTATGGACTGGGGTAATGTCTGTTTTTGCTGGTTTTGAGGGTATAAACTACATATGTATATTTTATCTATTTGAAAGGTATTTTTTCAAATAGGTAGGGTCTTTTTGTCGAAATTCGGCTGTAAACGGGTGTGGACGCGGGGTATGCCTTCTGGTATATTATTGGTTGGAAAAGGTGCAAACCATACAGTATATGTTTAAGAGAATTTTTGCGTGCGCCTATTTTTTTCTATTATTTTTTGATGGTTATAGCCAAGATACTGTGATCCGCAGCCTTCCTTCCCCGCTCCCCGCTCCACCCTTCCCTACTTCCGATTGGGACGGCGCGCCCCTGGTAGGTATTGATGGCACGACGCCTAACTATCCTTTGCAGAAAGCGCTGGGACTCACCAAAAGCAAGATAAAGATCTATGGCTGGGTGGATGTCGGCGGAGACCTGAGCACATCTAAACATTCCAATGCCCCCACCTCCTATGATCTATTCCCCAATTCGGTTAATCTCGATCAACTGGCGTTGAAGATCGATAAACAGCTTAATACTATTCAGACCGATCATACCGACTGGGGATTTCTCGTCACCACTATTTATGGAACGGATTACCGTTTTACTACCGGGAAAGGTTATTTCAGCAACCAGCTGTTTGTACACAACAACAAATATGGCGTCGATCCGACCGAAATGTACGGGTTATTCTATTTTCCAAAAGTAGCCGATGGTCTCATCTTAAAAGCAGGCCGGTATGTATCCCCTGCCGATATTGAAGCACAATGGCCAACCGATAACTATCTCTATTCCCATTCCCTGATGTTCACCGCCGACCCCTACACTTTCACAGGTGTGCAGGCCACATTTAAATTAGGGTCCTACTGGCAGCTGGAAGCGGGTGCCCACTTTGGTAATGATATGGCGCCCTGGAGCAAGTCGGCGCAGCTGAATGGATTGCTGATGGCCAGGTGGGTATCGAAGAACAACAACAACTCGCTCTATGGGGGCATCAATTCGCTGGGCAGCGGCCACTACACTGACCAGCACGATGACCTGCAAATGGTGGTGGTCACATGGGGGCATAAGTTCAATGAAACGTTTCACATGATGACCGAAGCCTACTATATGTGGCAATTTCATTCCCTAACCGGTGGTTCCGTGATCACGGGTCCGGGAGAGCCTTACCAGGAAGAAGTAGGCCCCGGCACACCCATACCGGGAGTAGCGCCAACAGAAGGTTTTGTCAATTACTTCCAGATCTTGTTATCAAAAAAGGATTACCTGTCCATTCGTAATGACCTGCTGAATGATGCGAAGGCAAATAGGACGGGATTCAAGACTTTATATACGAGCCATACTATCGGGTTCGTACACGTTTTTACCGATTGCATCCGGATACGGCCTGAGGTGCGATATGAGCGGGCTTACGCCGAAGGGGTGACGCCGTATGATAATGGTACGAAGAAGGACCAGTTTACCGCGGCGATGGATCTGATCGTGCGATTTTAGAGCGAAGGGGATGGGGGCAAGCGATGGGGATGGGGGTCAATAGAATGGGTGGTCAATGTGGGCAGAGTCAGAAGGAATAGACTGCGGCAAAAAGGAAACTTGCGGAAGTACGAGTGGGGGCGCCGTCGTGGTGTATGTAGATGGGTGTATTGGCGTTCTCCAAGCGAAATTCAGGGATAAAGGTGAAACCGTCGACCTTGAAGTTGGCTGAGAGGGTAGTGGCTACGAGGCTGGCAGGGGCCGGAAGACAGGCACCCTTTTCGTCGTTGAAATATTCTGTGCGTAGGGTTAGGCCGTACCAGCTTTTGGGGTCGATGTTGAGATAGAGGGCAGACCCCCACCAGCAATGGGAGGATGCGTATTTCTCGCTGGCCAGGCTGGACTTGTTGACGCTGCCGTTAAATCCAAGGCTGAGGAAGGTGCTGGTCCTTGCCGTTAGTACGAAATCATACTGGTGAGTGCGGTCGTCTTCGATGTCACGTCCGCCAACATAGTTAAGACAGAGTTTTAGATTGTCGCTGGGGGCGTAGCTGTATTGGGCGAAGATGTTCTTGTTATTGTGCCCTTCGGAGGGGATGCTTCTGTAGTCGTTGGGGTTGGCGATGCCGATCATCAGCCCGCTTTTTCCGGCAGTGAAATCTGCTTTGACGCCGGTATGCGAGAAGGGGCCGTTGGTGAAGAGATAGGACATGCTGTAGTTGCGGTTGGCGGCGGCATCGGGGGATTCATAACAAAGGTGGGTGGCCCAGGTGCCGGCGGTGACCTTTAGCCAGTTGTTGACCGTATAGCTGATATACAATTGTTTGATGGCCTGGGCGATGCCCTTATCATTATAGGCAAAATCTCTTTGCCGGGGTCCGACTCCGAGGTCGGCGACCATGTCTACCCGGGCAGTTTTGTGTTCGAGCTTTATGCTGGCCATACCGAGGTTGAATTGGTTATGGGAGTTGGTAAAGCTGGTAAAGTTGTTTTTGTCTGTTCGGGCGAGGTCATAGCGATAATAGAGGTCGGCGGAGCCGGTGATGCTCAGGGCGGGGATGGAGTGTAGCGGCGTGGAATCACGGGGTGTCTGGGAGAAGGTGGCGAACGTAAGTGTCGTTGCCATAATGGAAAGCAGGAAATTTCTAAGCATCGGTGGATAATTTTGGTTAAATGGCGCTAAAGAGTGACTTATATCAGGCTAATTTAACCAATAAGTTAGTCCATTGACTTTGAATATTACATGTATTTGTTTTTAATATGAAAGAAAATTACGTATAAAATCTTATCATATAGATAATTACGTACGTATTTTGAAGAAATTGGAGAATTGAGAAATCGAAGTTGTCTAAAAAATGAGAGAAATATTGAATGAATGTTTGGGGGCGGATGCGGGGCGTTGGGGCGGGGGAGTTGAGTGTTGGCGGTAATAAGAAAGGCCGGCTGTGGGGCCGGCCTGGGATAATATAAGTTGCCTTTGTTTAGAGGGCGATGATGCTTTGGTCTTTTCTTTCGAGCAGGGAGGCGCCGACGAGGTATTCGTCTACTTTGCGGGCGCATTCGCGGCCTTCGCTGATGGCCCAGACGACGAGGGACTGGCCGCGGCGCATATCACCGGCTGTGAAGACCTTGGCGATGTTGGTCACGTAGTTCTTTTCGCTGGCTTTTACGTTGCCTCTTTCGTCGAGTTCGACGTCGAGCTCTTTGAGCAGGCCGTGGTGCTGTGGGTGGACGAAGCCCATGGCGAGGAGGGCGAGCTCACAGGGGAGTTCAATTTCGCTGCCGGGTACTTCTGTGAATTGGGCGGCGCGGCCGTCCTCGGTCATTTTCCATTCCAGCTTAACAGTCTTTAGTGCTTTGAGGTTGCCTTTGCCGTCGCCGATGAATTCCTTTGTTGCGATGGCCCAGTGTCTGTCGGCTCCTTCTTCGTGAGAGGAGGAGGTCTTCAGGACCATAGGGTAAGTGGGCCACGGCATAAAGTTGGTGCGGGCGTGGGGTGGTTTGGGCATGAGCTCGAACTGGGTGACGGACGTGGCTCCGTGGCGATTCGAAGTGCCTACGCAGTCGCTGCCGGTGTCACCGCCGCCAATGACGACGACGTTCTTGCCGGAAGCCCAGATATCTTCTCCGTGGACGGGTAAGGAACTGACGCGTTTGTTTTGTTGTTTGAGGAAGTCCATTGCGAAGTGGACGCCTTTCAGGTCGCGGCCGGGGATGGGCAGGTCGCGGGGGATGGTGGAACCGCCTGCCAGCACGATGGCGTGGTATTCGCGCAGGAGGTCGTTGATGCTAACGTTGACGCCTACTTCGGCATTACATTTAAAAGTGATGCCGGCCTCTTCCATGAGGCGGACGCGGCGGGCGACGATCCATTTTTCGAGTTTGAAGTCGGGGATACCGTAGCGGAGCAGCCCACCGGGTTCGTCGTCTCTTTCAAAGACGGTGACCGTATGGCCGGCTGCGTTGAGTTGGTCTGCGGCTGCGAGTCCTGCAGGGCCGGAGCCTACGATGGCTACTTTTTTGCTGGTGCGCAGGGCCGGGTGGTTGGCTTTTACGAAGCCTTTATCGAAGGCTATTTCGATGATATGTTTCTCGATCTCCTCGATGGTTACCGGGGGTTGGTTGATGCCCAGTACGCAGCTGCTTTCGCAGGGGGCGGGGCAGATGCGGCCGGTGAATTCGGGGAAATTATTGGTAGAGGTAAGGATCTCGTATGCTTCCTGCCATTGCTGGCGGTATGGTGAATTCGGGAAAATTATTGGTAGCCGTAAGGATCTCGTATGCTTCCTGCCATTGCTGGCGGTATACGGCGTCATTGAATTCGGGGATGACGTTGCCCAGGGGGCAGCCGCTGTGGCAGAAAGGGATGCCGCAGTCCATGCATCGTGCGGATTGTTTGTTCAACTCCTGGCCGGACCAGGTGTTGACGAATTCTCTATAGTCTTGTTTCCTCTCCTGCACGGGGCGTTTGGAGGGGAGTTCGCGGGTGAACTCCATGAATCCGGTTGGTTTGCCCATATTATTACTTTAACTCAGTTTAAATGGTTGCTCTTGCGAGTTTTCTTTTGTCTAATGTCTGCGCACTGTGTGCGCGGAGTCCCCTCCGGGGGCATCCTGAGAATGAGAAGCACGGGGTGGCTGAGTCACACATGAGAGCCGACCCCGCGTTCTCAATTTCTTGTTTGTCTAATGTTTGCGCACTGTGTGCGCGGGGCCGCCTACGGCGGCTTCCAGGGCTTTTTTATAATCCGTCGGAAACACTTTTACGAAATGCTGGATCTGGTTCTCGAAGTCGTCCAGTACAAATTTCGCTACGGTGCTGCCGGTATAGGCATAATGGCGTCCGATCATGTCTTTGAGCTCGCTGATGTCGCCTGCTCCGACGGGGTCCAGTTCTACCATTTCGCGGTTGCAGTTGCGGGCGAATTTGCCGCGGACATCGTATACGTAAGCGATGCCACCGCTCATTCCCGCTGCGAAGTTGCGACCTGTATCCCCAAGGATGACGATTCTTCCGCCTGTCATGTATTCACAGCCATGATCGCCGACGCCTTCGACGACGGCTTTTACCCCGGAGTTGCGTACTGCAAAGCGTTCGCCGGCCTTACCGCGGATGAATGCTTCACCGGAGGTCGCGCCATAGAAGGCTACGTTGCCGATGATGCTGTTCTCTTCGGGGATGAAGCCTGCGTTCTGCGAAGGATAAACGACGAGTCTTGCGCCGGATAGTCCTTTTCCGAAATAGTCATTGGCATCGCCTTCGAGCTCGAGGTTGACCCCGTGGGCATTGAAGGCTCCAAAGCTCTGGCCGGCTGTACCGGTCAGCTTAAAGTGAATGGTATCTTCGGGAAGACCTGCGCCTTTGTATTTTTTTGAGATCTCGTTGGAGAGGAGGGTTCCCAGGGTGCGGTCGGTATTGCGGATCTTAAATTCGGCGAATACTTTCTCCTGGTGGTCGAGTGCAGGTTTTGCCGCTTCCAGCAATTTCCAGTCGAGAACATCTGTCAGGCCATGGTCCTGCTCCTCCTGTTTGTACAGGCCAGTGTACATGGACGCGGGCTCTTTGTAGAGGATCGGAGAGAGGTCCAGCTTGCTGTATTTCCAATGGTTGATGCCTTCCCTGATCTGCAGGCTGTCGACCTGGCCCACCATTTCATCGATGGTACGGAAACCGAGGTCAGCCATTATTTCTCTCAGCTCACGGGTAATAAACTTAAAGAAGTTGACGACGTGGTCGGCGTCACCGGTGAAGCGTTTGCGTAGTTCGGGGTCCTGTGTTGCGACGCCGACGGGGCAGGTATTGAGATGACATTTGCGCATCATGATGCAGCCTTCGACGACAAGGGCTGTCGTTGCGAGGCCCCATTCTTCGGCACCCAGCAAAGTGGCGATGGCGATGTCGCGGCCAGTCTTCATCTGACCGTCGGCCTGGAGTACTACGCGGCTGCGCAGCTTGTTCTTTACGAGGGTCTGGTGAGATTCGGCGAGGCCGAGTTCCCAGGGCAGGCCTGCGTGACGGATGGAACTGAGCGGGCTTGCGCCGGTGCCGCCGTCGTGACCGGCAATGAGGATCACGTCGGATTTAGCCTTGGCGACCCCTGCTGCGATGGTGCCTACCCCGGCTTTTGACACCAGCTTGACGCTGATGCGTGCGGCGCGGTTGGCGTTCTTCAGGTCGAAGATGAGCTGGGCCAGGTCTTCGATAGAATAGATATCATGGTGTGGCGGCGGGGAGATGAGGCCCACTCCGGGTGTGGAGTGTCTTACTTTCCCGATCCACTCGTCGACCTTATGTCCCGGCAGCTGGCCGCCTTCTCCGGGTTTTGCGCCCTGGGCCATTTTGATCTGCAGTTCGTCGGCCATGGTGAGGTAGTAGCTGGTGACTCCGAAGCGGGCAGAGGCGACCTGCTTGATGGCGGAACGCATGCTGTCGCCGTTGGGCAGGGGTTCATAGCGAAGCTCGTCTTCCCCTCCTTCACCGGTATTGCTTTTACCGCCGAGGCGATTCATGGCGATGGCGAGGGTGGAGTGGGCTTCGTGCGAGATGGAGCCAAAGGACATAGCGCCTGTGGCAAACCTGCGATAGATGCTTTCAGCGGGTTCTACCTCTTCCAATGGAATGGAGGGGCGGTTACGCTTGAAGGTGAGCATGCTGCGGAGGGTGGCGGCTTTGTCACACTGGTCATTGACGAGCTTCGAGTATTTTTTGAATGTGTCGTAGTCGTTCAGCCTGGTGGAATGCTGCAGGAGGTGGATCGTATTGGGGTTGAAAAGGTGGAATTCGCCTTTTCTTTTCCATTGGTAGATGCCGCCTACGGGCAGTCTTTCCACGGGGATATCTTTCCGGCTGAAGGCGAAATAGTGTTTGGCCAGGGTTTCCCGGGCTATTTCGTCGAGGCCCATTCCCTCGATGCGGGAAGTGGCGCCGGTAAAATATTTGTCGACTACGGATCTATTTAATCCAATGATCTCGAAGATCTGGGCGCCCTGGTAGGACTGGAGGGTCGAGATGCCCATTTTTGAGAAGACCTTTAGCAGACCGTCGTTGACGGCTTTGATATAGTTCTTTTTCAAGTGTTCGGCGTCGAGTGTCGTATGCAGCTTGTCATTGATCTTCATATCCCGGATGCTGGACAGGGCCAGGTATGGGTTGATGGCTGTGGCGCCGAAACCGATGAGGCAGGCGAAGTGATGCACTTCCCATACGTCACCTGCTTCCACGATGATGCCTACCTGTCCTCTGTATCCTTTGCGGATGAGATGATGGTGAACGGCGGCGGTGGCGAGCAGGGATGGGATAGGTGCGTGGTCGGAGTCGATAGCCCTGTCGGTGAGGATGAGCACTTCGAAGCCGTCTTCTACTGCGTCTACGGCATAACGACAGAGGCGGTCGATCCCTGCTTTCAGGGAACCGGGTTTTCCGTCTGCGCGGAAATAGGTTTGCAGGGTTTTGGCCTGGAAGATGCCCGTGTCGATGCTGCGGATCTTTTCCAGCTCGTGGTTGGTTGCCGAGAACGGGATGTTTGAGAGCGACGCTGTGGCAGGCTAAGGGATCTTCTTCCAAAAGGTTGCTGTTACCGCCTGCGAAGGTCGCGAGTGACATGACGAGGCGCTCGCGAATAGGATCGATGGGCGGGTTGGTCACCTGTGCGAAGAGCTGTTTGAAATAGCTGCTTAGGTGCTGGGGCTGATCGCTGAGGACGGCCAGCGGTACGTCGGTGCCCATGGAGCCGAGGGGTTCTTTCCCGTCGAGAGCCATGGTTGCGATGATGGTATCGAGGTCTTCGGTGGAATATCCGAATGCTTTCTGGTATTTGAAGATCTGGTCGTGTTCGAGGTGGGTGAAGAGGACCCTTGGTTCGGGCAGCTCTTCGAGCCGGATCTTGTATTTGTTAAGCCATTCTGCATACGGTTTCTGAGAGCAGA
>Ga0193716_1000457_pt1 | contig 24873 bp, 22 predicted proteins | sample U2c1metaG_FD_145901 | JGI IMG/M metagenome (GOLD analysis project Ga0193716, IMG submission 145901) | Soil microbial communities from a riparian zone of the East river system, Colorado, United States - U2c1 | ecosystem: Environmental > Terrestrial > Soil > Riparian zone | place: USA: East River...
ATCGTATTCAGTATAGAAGTTGTGGGTTTTTGGTTGTGAGTTGCCGGTTCGTCGTTGACAGATAAGGCAGAGATTCCTCGACAGACGCCCGGCAATCAGGATGAGACAGATGACGGATGGAGAGCGCGCGAAGATTCTGGGGCAATCAGTGCTGCTGTATGACGGCGTCTGTGCGCTTTGCAATGGATTGGTGCGATTTGTGCTGAAAAAAGACGCCGCCGGGACTTTTCGGTTTGCGGCGCTGGATAGCGCTGTGTCACGAGAGTTGGCGGGCTCGCGCAAATGGATGGAGGGAGTGGTCCTGGTTGTGGATGCTTTGGGCGAGGGGCAGCGCGTGTATCAGAGGTCTGATGCAGTGGTGGAGGTTCTGCGATCGCTGGGCGGTGGATGGCGAGTCATGGGCAGGCTGTTGGGCGCCATTCCACATTGGTTGCGGGAGTGGGGCTATGGCGTTGTGGCCCGTGTCCGATATGCGGTTTTTGGAAGGTATGCGGTCTGTCCAGTACCCGATGCCAGTATCCGGTCTCGATTTGTGGTGTGACGGATGCCGGGTAAAGGAGTTTAAGCCCAGGAACCCTGAAGGGGAGCGCCGTGCTGCTAGACTGATATCTCTGCTTTTTTGCATAAATCCCCCTGGAGAGCACCTTGCCGGAGAACTTCCCCACCACCGACGCGACCACCCCAGACAGCACCACGCAAAGGCAGGCGGAAGCGGGCAACTCAAAGCTGCGCACGTCAGCTGCGCAAAAGGGCGCTGCCCAAAAAACCTCCCCTGCGCCGGGGAAAAGAGCTATCAGTTATGCCGACGCTGGCGTGGACATCTCCGCCGCCGACAAATCGAAGCATCGCATCAAGATGCTTGCCCGAAAGACCTTCAACAAACAGGTGTTGAGCGAGATTGGAGGGTTTGGCGGCCTGTTCGCGCTGGACCTGGAGAAGTATCCGAACCCCGTGCTGGTGTCTTCCGCGGACGGAGTAGGGACGAAGCTGAAGGTAGCCTTCGAGCTGGGGATTCACCACACAGTCGGACAGGACCTAGTGAATCACTGCGTAAACGATATTGCCGTGCAGGGTGCCACGCCGCTGTTCTTCCTGGATTATCTTGCCACGGGAAAGCTGGAGAATTCCGTGGTCGAGACGGTCGTGCAAGGCATCTCGGATGCCTGCCGCGCCAATGGATGCGCTCTGATCGGCGGAGAGACGGCGCAGATGCCCGGCTTCTATGGTGATGGGGAGTACGATCTCGCGGGCACAATCATCGGCGCAGTCAGCCGAGACAAGATTATTACCGGGGATGGGATTCAGGTGGGCGACATCCTGCTCGGCCTGCCCTCGAACGGACTGCATACAAACGGCTACTCGCTGGCGCGAAAGCTGCTGTTCGAAGAGGCGAAGTATGGTCCGGAACAGTATGTGAATGAGCTGAAAGACAAGACTGGCGCAGCGCTGATGCGGATTCATCGCAGCTACCTTGCGATCATCAAGAAGCTGACTGCAGGTGAGGTCGTGAGCGGGATGGCGCATATTACCGGTGGAGGCATCACGGAAAACCTTCCGCGAATTCTCCCGAAGGGAATGGGTGCCCACGTCGACCTTGCGACATGGCAGGTTCCACCGCTCTTTGAACATCTTCAAAAGCTGGGGAACGTGGAGCAGGATGAGATGCTTCGCACTTTCAACATGGGGATTGGCTTGATTGCCGTCATTCCCGCTGAGAAGGTGAAGAAGGCAAAGGCCATTCTGAACCGCGCCAACGAACGGCACTGCATTATCGGCAGGATTGTTCGGGGCGAGCGGAAGGTCAGCTACAACTGAGCTTTGTCCCTCACAGCAAATAATCTGCTGAGAAAAGAAATCCGTCATCGTGTCCCTTGCGTACTGAACCTGTAAGCGCAGGTTTCAGGCTGCAGAGGAGACCGATATCGTGAGTAACTTTGAGGAACTCTTTAAAAAGAGAAGTGTGTCTCGCCGAAGATTCCTGAATATGGCGGGGACAGGCGCAGGTGCGGCCGCTGTGCTGACGCTGGCAGAGGGATGCAGTGATAATGGCTCTTCGTCGAATCCAAACCCTCCGACCACGCCACCCTCTACGACACTTACCGACGCGGATATTCTGAACTTCGCGTTGAATCTTGAATACCTGGAAGCTGAATTTTATCTGCGGGCTGTCACTGGTTCGGGACTTTCAACGACGGACGCCGGTTCCTCCCCAGGAACGGTGACCGGCGGAACACAGGTCGCCTTCAAGACTCCGGCGATTCAGCAGTATGCCACCGAGATCGCGAATGATGAGCTGGCTCATGTGCGCTTTCTCAGAACGGCACTGGGCTCGGCGGCAGTAAGCCGTCCGGCAATTGATCTGACCAACAGTTTCAACGCGGCGGCCATGGCAGCCGGCATCGGGCCAACATTCAATCCATTCGCAGACGAGAACAGCTTTATTGTAGGCGCGTTTGTGTTTGAGGATGTGGGCGTCACGGCATATCACGGAGCGGCAGGACTGCTGACGGACAAGAAGAATCTGGCGGCAGCGGCAGGCATCCTCGCGACGGAGGCCTATCACGCGGGCGAGATACGAACCCTGCTGGTACAGCTGGATGTGCCTTACATCACGTATGCGAACCAAATCTCCGCGTTACGTGCAAAAGCCGGTGGCGGTGCAGAGACGACCTTGTCGGCGGGAGCGATCGTCGCCGCAGATATGAACTCGATCTCATACGGCCGCACGACCGATCAGGTTCTGCACATCGTTTATCTCAACGCTACAGCAGGCGTTGTGAAGACAGGCGGATTCTTCCCCAACGGTCTGAATGGAAAGATCACAGCTTCAGCTACCTAGGAGATGACGATGAGCTACGGAGAAGAGAACATACGCAACGCAGTGACCGAGGAAAAGATATCGTCGCGACGCTCCGCCATTCTGATGGGTGGCGCCGCTCTGGCGGGGCTGGCCCTGAGCCATAAAGCGTATGCCCAGGCTGCAACAGTAACGGACGCCGATATCCTGAACTTCGCTTTGAACCTCGAGTATCTCGAAGCGCAGTTCTACACCATCGCAACAACCGGAATGACACTCGAACAGGCTGGCATCTCTACCAAGGGCGGGGACGGCACGGCAGGCGGTGCTGTGACAGTGAAAGACAGTGCCAAAGTAGCCTTTACAACTCCCTTGCTGCAACAGTTCGCAGCTGAGTTAGCCAAGGACGAGCAGAACCACGTGAAGTTTCTGCAATCTCAACTGGCGGCAGCAGCGGTAGCGCAACCTCCGATCGACCTGATGAACAGCTTCAACGCTCTGGCTCAGGCTGCGGGTCTGGGCGCGACCTTCGATCCCTTTGCTAGCGAAACAAATTTTCTGCTGGGAGCCTTCATCTTCGAAGACGTTGGGGTAACGGCTTACCAGGGAGCAGCCGGGCTGATCTCAAGCAAGACCTACCTCGATAAGGCGGTCGGCATTCATAATGTTGAGGCATACCACGCGGCATCGATTCGGACTCGCATCTTCCAGGCTGGAACAGCGGCACAGACGGCGTCTCAGGCGATTGCGGCTACACGCGCAAAGCTTGACGGAACCGGAAACGATGATATCGGCGTGGGGGTAACCAATGGCGCGGCAACGATTGTAAACGCCGACGCCAACGCAATGACGTTTTCGCGTACGACCTCACAGGTGCTGAATATTGTCTATGGAGGAGGTCCGGCAGGCACGGGGGGAGCCTTCTATCCCAAGGCGATGAACGGCACCATCAAGTAACTGATCCCTTCTGAAGTTCATTTGCAAGAGGGCCGGAAATTCCGGCCCTCTTTTCTCGTCCCAGCTAAAAATCTGCATCCTATCTGTCTGTACTGGCAATGCAGAAATCTTTTGTCGATGATGGACTCTCACGACAATCCGACGGGCCTTCCCCGGCGTTCTTCCAATGACGCATCTCAGTCCCTGCGGCCGCTGAAGGCCGGGAATGACTCTCACGAAAGTGACGAGTCGCTGTTGAGGCGCGTCGGCGAAAAGGACCAACAGGCGATGGCCAATCTCTTCGATCGATATGGGGGACTGGTGTACTCCGTCGCATTGCGTGTCTTGAGGGATACGGGCCGCGCAGAAGATTTATTGCAGGATGTGTTCTTTCAGTTGTGGCGAAATCCTGGATCATTCCTGCCGAGCCGAGGATCGCTGGGTGCATGGTTGCTGGTCGTCACGCGTAACCGAGCCATTGATGTGTTGAGACGCAGGCGTCCGACGGAATCGATAGAGGACTATCCAATCTCATCGAAAGAAGATCTGGCCTCGGAGGTGGAACGAGGTGCGATGATGCAGAAGGTAAGGACTGTGCTGACATCGCTTCCACAAGAACAGAGAAATGCATTGGAGCTGGCATACTTTGAAGGTTTGACCCAGACGGAGATCTCCGAACGCACCGGTGACCCTCTGGGAACGGTAAAGACCAGGATTCGACTGGCGTTGATGAGTTTAAGAAAGGCATTGCAGGCATGAACGGCGGCGCCCATATCTCGCAGGAAGATCTCGCTCTTTACGCGATGCAGACGCTTCGCGGCAATGAGCTGGACGCTGTACGCGCCCACCTGCAGACCTGCGCCGAATGCCGTCAGGAGCTGAATGCAATCGCGAGCGATCTGACCGGGCTTGCCCTGGGCATTGAGCAGCAGCCTGTTCCCACGCAGGCGAGGCAGCGCTTCATGGATAGCATTGCTGCCGAAGCCCAGCCTGCAGCCGTCTCCCCCGCTGCGCCGGTAACAATCTCTTCCGCGAAGACTCCCGCAAAGACTCCATGGGTTCCGTGGGCGATGGCAGCCGCGCTGGCGGTCGGAACTGCGTGGATGGGGATGAAGATCAACACGCTGCATGAGCAGTTGCAGCGGCAGTCTCTGGAAGTTGTGAAGTCGACTGAGGAAAACGTCCACTCGCAGCGTGTCTTGAATCTGTTGATGGCGCCCTCGGCACAACGAGTCACCTTAAAGGCCAGCAAGACACCGGTAGAACCGACCGGACACGCGATCTACCTCGCGGATCGTGGGGAGTTAATCTTCCAGGGAAGTAATCTGAAGAACCTGCCTCAGGGCAAGACCTACGAGCTCTGGCTGATTCCCGCAAATGGAAATGCGCCGATTCCCGCAGGACTTTTCCAGCCGGACAAGAGCGGCGACGCCAGCGTAGTGCTGCCGCCGCTTCCCGTAGGGGTAGCCGTGAAGGCGTTCGGAGTCACTATCGAAAAAGCGGAAGGCTCGAGCACACCAACGGCGCCGATCGTACTCTCCGGAGCTCCAAGCTCCGGAGAGTAATGGATCTCCTCAAAAGAGGTGACCCTATTCCGTGCGAAGCGCCTTGATGGGATCGATCCGTGTAGCCCGGCGTCCTGGAATCACACATCCAATCAATGCAACGAGACCAAGAAGCAGCGCGATAGCCACCAACGTGGGCCGGTCATTGGGTTCGATAGCAAAGAGCATGGTGGACAGCAGCCGGGTCGATAGGATCGCAGCGATCGAGCCTACCGCGATTCCAGCCGCGACAGGAGCCATACCGCGCTTGAGCACGTTGAGCAGGATTTCCTCGCGGCTTGCTCCAAGCGCGATCCGAATCCCAATCTCACGAGTCCTGCGGGAGACGCTGAGGCCAAGGGTTCCCGTCACTCCCACGATGGTGATGAAGAGGGCCACGCCGGCAAAGACTCCAAGAAGGATCGAGGTTACGCGCGGCGTTCCCAGCTGCGCGCTGCGCAACTGGTCGAGAGTACGGATATCGGTGACTGGTTGCTGCGGATCAATTTGGTGGATGATCGCAGCGATCTGGTTGGAGACACGGTCAGGGTCGTTGCGTGTCCGGACGAGTAGATGGGGATCGCCCATAAAGGTGACCTGGGCCTGAGGAAAATAGACTCCGTCTACGAAGTCGCGGGTGAGTCCGTATTGATGAGCGTTGCTGACAACTCCGACTACGGTAGCCCACGTCTTGCCGCCGTCATCGGAGAGATGACGGCCAATGGGATCCTGCTTCGGCCAGAAGCGCTTGGCCATCTGGGCATTCACGATGGCCACGGGGGCAGCGTCGCGGCTGTCAGCCTCGTTGAAGGCATGCCCGGGTAGCAGGGGCACTCCCAGCAGACGGAAGTAATCAGGAGTAACGAGCTCGTGATTCACCTGGGGTAAGGGCTCTCCCGGACGGAGTGGATGGCCTTCGATCAGGACACCGCTGTTCATACCGCCGCGATCGCTGTTGAGTGGGACGACGCTACTCATGGCCACGGTCTCGGTGCCGGCAACCTGCCCGGCGCGTTCGAGGATTCGGTTGAAGAAGGTATTCTGCGTGGCAAGGTCCGAATACCGGGTCCAGTTGAGGGGAATGTCCATCGAGAGGACATTTGCCGTCTTGAACCCGGGATCGACCAAGAGAAGGTTATACAAGCTGCGGATCATCAACCCCGCACATACCAGCAGAACAAAGGAGAAGGCAACCTGTGCGGCGACCAGCAGGTTGCGCGTGCGGGTTCCTGTCTCGCTCCCAGCTGCGCGCTCGTCTGATCCTGCAAGAAGGGCGAGCTTGCTGCGGCTGGCAATGAATCCGGGAAAAGCGCCGAAGAGAACGCCTGTAAGCAGGGAGATGGCAAGGCCGAACAGTAGTACCCGGCCATCGATACGGATCTCTCCCGAAAGCACGGTCAAGCGAGCAGCATAGGAGACCAGGAGCTTGAGGCTGAAGGCGGCGATCGCAAGCCCGAGAACTCCCCCTGCAAGCGCGACCACCAGGCTCTCCGTAAGAAGCTGCCGCAGAATGTCCCAGGGGGTAGCTCCCGACGCTAGGCGAATCGCCATCTCGCGCGAACGGCGAAGCTGGCGGGAGAGTGCGAGATTTGCGAGGTTGGCGCACGCCAGCAGAAGCACCAACGCTGCCGCTCCAAGCAGCATCAGGAAGGTCGGGCGAGCAGCATGGGTAAGCTGGTGCTGGACCGGAGCTACTTCGACGGCAAATCCCGCCGCTGCCGGATATGATTTCGGATAAGCAAGCGCAAGCCGTGCCGCAATGGTCGCGAGATTATTCTGTGCCTGCGAGGCGGAGATGCCGGGCTTGAGCCGCGCGAGAATCGTCAACACGCGAGCGTCGCGGTTCGAGATCATACCCGCACTGGATCGGAACGGGCAGGATGTTGTGGGCATGTAGACGTCGTTCGCGTCTGGATAATCGGGAACGGGAGACAGCACACCGATTACGGTGTGAACGCGGTCGTTCATGGTGAACGCGCGACCAAGAACTTTTGGATCCGCGCCGAACTCCTTGACCCAATACGCATAGCTCAGTACGAGGACCGGGGGAGCGCTGAGAGTCTCGTCAGCGGGCGTGATCAGGCGTCCGAGTGCAGGCTTTACGCCAAGCACATTGAAGTAGTTTGCGGAAACAACTCCCGTGACAACGCGTTCCGGCACCTTGGTTCCCAGCAGATTGAAGGTCATGGAGTGATACTCGGCCAGATCGGAGAAGTCCCGGGACTGCTCGCGATAGTCCTGAACCTCCTGGACCGAGAAGCCAATCGGATCTGGCCCGATTCGAGAGGCTTTTTGCTGCAGATGAACCACCTGATCCGGCTGAGCATAGGGCAACGGACGCAGGAGCACTCCATTGATGACAGTAAAGATGGCCGTATTGGCTCCGATACCAAGGCCCAGGGTAAGCACGGCCATAAGGGTGTATCCGGGGGAACGGAGAAGAGTGCGGAAGGCATAGCGGATATCGCGGAGGAATCTCTCAAAAGGCACGAAGCTGTCTCGCTCCCAAACCTCCTCCCGGACCCTGCGCGGGGAGCCGAACTTAAGATAAGCCTGTCGCCTCGCCTCCGCCGGGTCCAGGCCGCGAGAGAGGTTCAGATCCCGCTCAAAGGCGAGATGCTCCTCAATCTCGCGTCGAAGTTCCTCGTCGCGGTAACGACGTTGAAAGAACCGGAGAAGGCCCATGGCTACCCCTCCCCCATGACCAGACCGATGGCTCGGGCGATCTGGCGCCATCGAGTGGTCTCGGCTGCAAGTTGCTTCTTTCCCGCGACGGTCAGCTTGTAGAACTTTGCCTTGCGGTTGTTCTCGCTGACACCCCAGGAAGAGGAGAGCCAGCCTCGATCTTCAAGGCGATGGAGGGCGGGATAGAGTGAGCCCTGCTCGACCTGCAGAATCTCTTCAGAGCTGTGTTCAATAACGTGGGCGATTGTATGGCCGTGGGCAGGGCCCATAACCAGCGTCTTCAGGATAAGCATGTCCAGGGTTCCCTGGAGCATCTCGGCATCAGTGGTTTTCTTCAAACGGGGCAAGAGATCTTCTCCACTCGAATGTCTATGGGAGAGAGCATACACCACTCGAACGTCTATGGGAAGGAATCCTGAAGTCTGTCACAGGCCATAAGCCACGCGCTTAGAATTGACTTTGAAAAGATCGAATAAGGGAAAACACTTGCGCAGACTAGGCATTCTTCTTTCAGGCAGAGGCTCCAACTTCCTTGCGATTCACCACGCCATTGCGGATGGGCGGATTCCCGACGCCGAGATAGTCGTGGTGATCTCGAATAAACCGGATGCAGGCGGCCTGGAAGCAGCACGGTCTCTCGGACTAACGACGCTGGCGATTCCGCAGGAGGGCAAGGGCCACGCGGCACGAGAGGCACACGACACCCGCATGATCGCCGCGTTGACCGACAACGGCGTCGATCTGGTCTGCCTCGCTGGCTATATGCGGATTATTACTCCTGCCTTCGTCGAGGCCTTCCCGAATCGCATCCTGAACATCCACCCATCGCTGCTGCCTGCATTTCCCGGTCTGGAGGCGCAGCACCAGGCGTTCGAGTACGGTGCAAAGATCGCGGGATGCACGGTCCATTTTGTCGATGAAGCCGTGGATCATGGCGTGATTGTGCTGCAGAAGACCGTTCCCGTACGCGACGAGGACAGCGTCGAGACGCTGTCGGCCAGAATTCTCGAACAGGAGCATATCGCCTATCCGGAGGCGATCTCGCTTGTCCTTAGCGGCAGGTATCGCGTAGTGGGACGGCGATACCTGCCGCTGTAGAACAAGGGATTAGGTGCTCTGGGAGCCGCGAGGGTCCTGCTGGTCACGGGCGTCCCCAAGTGTGACCTTGATCTCCATTCGTTTGCGGCCGCGGAAGATCGTCACGGTAACCGTGTCACCAGCGCGATGGGAGTTCATGGCCGCGGAGAGATCCTGCGGACTCGTGATCTCCGCGCCATCCATCGCAATGATGAGATCGCCACCCAGCATGACCGGGATGTTGCCCTGGTACGCCTTCTGATTGCCTCCGTGAAGTCCGGCCTTTTCCGCCGCTCCGCCGGGAAGAACACGCTCGATCAGGATGCCGTAGTCGGCGGGAAGGCCGATCTGTTCGGCGATGTCGGGGCCGATAGGAAGAGTGACGATGTCGAGTGTCGGCCGCCGGACATAGCCGTACTTCGCGTAGTCGTCGAGCATGGCCCGCGCCGTGTTGATGGGAATGGCAAAGCCGATGCCTGAGCTCTGATCCGCCCCATTGCTGGCGATCATGGTGGTGATGCCGATGACCTCTCCGCGGGAATTGAGCAGCGGGCCGCCGGAGTTACCGGGGTTCACTGCGGCGTCGGTCTGGATGGCATCCTCGATGGGGTTGCCCTGCGGGCCGCGGATAGAGCGAATCGCCGAGATGATGCCACGCGTCATCGTGCCGTTGAGCCCAAAGGGGTTGCCGATGGCGTAGACGCGCTGACCCACCATGAGGTTACGCGAATCCGACAGCGTCACCGGGGTAAGGCTGGGAGCGTCGATCTTGATAAGGGCCAGGTCGTGGTTCTTGTCGACTGCCAGAACGCGCGCCTTGTATTTATGCTTGTCCGATAGCATCACTTCGAGTCGCTGCGCGTTGCCGATGACGTGGTTGTTGGTGAGGATGAGTCCCTCTTTCGTCAGAACGAAACCGGAGCCCTGCCCCTGCTGAGGGACCGGGCCGTAGAAGAAATCGAACGCGACCTCGGTGGAGGTGATGTTGACGACGGAAGGAAGCGCCTTCTTGTAGACGCCGATGTTCTGCTGCTCCTCGGTGTCGAAGGCAGGTGCAGCTGCCGCTTCCGTCAATTGGAAGTTCCCCCCCGGACCATTCACGGAGGTCATGTTCGTAGAGAGATTCGAGTTGGGCGCGTGTTCATGTTGCAGCCAGGGGAAGAGCCTTCCGGTGGACGACGAGTGTGTCGTCACGTAATAGAAGCCGGAGAGGAGGAGTACAACAAGCAGAACGGGACGTAATTTCATCGTAAGTTTCCTGGGTTTTCCCATCGTGACCACGCAATAAAGCGATATCAGTTAATTGTAACGAGTCATGCACGAGGCAGCTACACGCGGAGTTGGCCGCCGAAAGCAGTTGAGATGCTAATTTTCTCTCACGGACTTTCCCGGGAACGGAGAATCGAAGGCCCACTCAATCGGCAGACGGGTCTTAATGTTTATGATTCAACGCCGAGGCGAACTGAAGCAGCGGCCATAGCTCGTCGATCTGCCGTTCCAATTCAGCAAGTTCACAGTCATTCACAAGGACAAAATCGCTGAGTGGAACCTTGCGCTCGTCCGGAATCTGCTGAGCAAGACGTCGACGCGCATCGGCAGTTAGCTCGGCGCGCCGTTCTGGAGAGAGCCGTGAACCGGAGGCAACACGCTGCAGATAGCGTTCGATCTTTACATCATCCGGAGCTGCGACCAGGATGATGCAGTCGAAGCGGCTTCGCCAGGGGGCAAGCGGTTCTTCGTTTTGCGTTCTCTCTGCGCCCTGCAACTCGGTGTGCAGGGTCTCGTTATGCCGGGTCTCAAAGAGAAGAGCGGATTCGACGATCACTACGGCGTTAAGGTCCTGGAGGAAGATCTGCTGCGCAATCTCCGCCTGACGGGCAATAACGGCAGGGTGAACGATGGCGTTCAGCTCCTCTACGCGGCCTTCCGTGAAGGAGATGCGCGCAAGGGCACTGCGGTCGAGCTGCCCGTCGGGCAACAGAACACTGGAACTGAAATGTTCGACGATAGCGACGTAGACGGCGTGGCCAGGCTGCATCATCTCGCGGCCGATGGCGTCCGCCTCGAGAACATGAGCTCCATGCTTCGCGAAGAGATCCGCAGCAGTGGACTTTCCGCTACCCAGTCCTCCGGTAAGGCCAACGCGTAGCATAGTTCAACGCCCCTTGGGCAGGATGCCACGGCGAAGTTTCGCCGCCTTCACAGTATTGTGCATCAGCATTGCAATGGTAAGGGCCCCCACGCCGCCGGGAACGGGAGTGTAGGCTCCTGAGATAGCGAAGGCTGCCGGGTCGATATCGCCGACGATGACTGAGCCGCGCTTGGAAAAGGTGGCGGCACGTTCTGCGTCGCCAGGAAAGAATCGCTGTACCTCTGCCGGATCGGTAAGGCGATTGATGCCAACGTCGATCAGGATTGCTCCGGGCTTGACCATCTCAGCGGTGACGTAGCCGGGACGGCCGATCGCCGCGACGAGGATATCGGCGTTACGGGTCACTGCGGGAAGGTCGCGGGTCTTGCTGTGGCAGACTGTGACCGTGGCGGACTCGTTCAGCAGCATCAGTGCAACAGGTTTGCCGACGATGTCGGAACGGCCAACCACCACAGCATTCTGGCCAGAGACCGGAAGCCCGCTGCGACGAAGGATCTCAATGATGCCGGCAGGCGTACAGGGAGCCAGGCCGGGCTGACCGCTCTGCAGGCGTCCGGCGTTGACCGGATGGAAACCATCGACGTCTTTATCGGGCGAAACTGCCTCAAGCAGGCGCTTGGTGTCCACGTGCTTCGGGAGAGGAAGCTGGATCAGGATGCCGTCGATATCATCGCGCGCGTTCAGGTCGGCGACCAGGGCCAGCATCTCCTCCGTGGTAATGCTCTCGGGAGGAGTCAGCATCTCACTGAAGATGCCGAGCTCCCCGCAGGTCTTCACCTTGCTGCGAACATAGATCTGCGAAGCGGGAACCTCGCCGACCAGGATGACGGCAAGACCGGGACGAACACCGCGCGCAGAGAGATCGGCGACCTCGTGGGCGACCTCGGCTTTGATCTCGGAGGCGATGGCCAAGCCATCCAGTACATGAGGAAGATTCTTCATACCTCTTCATGGTATCGCGACCAGGAACTCATCGCAGATCCAGCCGACGAATTGCTATCCCGTGAGGAGAAGCGCCGAGTAATTTGAAACAACGGATAGAGTGTCTAAAGCAACGGCGAAAGCAAGGATGAAACCAAAGCGTGACAGAACTCTGACAATTGTCGACGGTGGAACTTTTGTGGGTGCCTCATACGTATAGCTTTGTCAGAAGACGCGCATCCTTGCGTGATGAACAGCGTCTAATGTGTGAGGTTTGATTCGCGGCAGTTTCGCGGGAGGAAAGACAATGACGACAGCTGGTCCAAGCGGAATAGAGAAGTTTTCGGCTGCCGATCTCGCAGGTTTGCGCGAGGAGTTGTTGCATGCGCACCTGGACTCCTGGCAGGCTGCCGATGTCATTAGCAATTACCTCGCAGCGCGAGGGTATGGCGTATCGAGTCCCGCGGCACGGTCCACGGCCTCGCGTCTGGAGTCTGCGGGTTACGCAGTGGACCAGATGCAGGAAGAATTCGAGCGGCTGGCGCTGGTGATGTAAACACGCGCCTTCCTGCGAGACTGCAGACGATATGCCTAGCAGTGCATAATCAAGACATGTCGTCGCTCTGGACTCCTTCAAACTGGCCGCAACGTCTCTCCGAACTTCTTGCTTCAACAGGTGAACTGAAAGAAGCTCCTCTGCGTCGGGACGTGCGTTCGCTGGGCATGCTGCTTGGCGAGGTGTTAAAGGAACAGTCCGGTGACGCTTTGTATGACGCGGTCGAAGAGCTTCGCCGTACGGCGATTGCACGACGCGAAGCCGATGCCGCGGGCGACATCACCGCTGCAGCCGGGCATCTTCAGCAGTCACTGGGCGGGGTTCACAATCACGCCGACAACCTGACACGCGCCTATCAGCTTGCACGCGCCTTCAGCTTCTACTTTGAGTTGATCAACCTCGCCGAGACCAATCATCGCAAGCGACGTCGGCGTTCCAGTCAATTGAACGATGCTCCTCCACAGCGCGGCGACCTGCGGGGAACCCTGCGCAGGCTGCGTGAGGCAGGCTTCGATGCGAAACGGGCTTTGGCAACACTGGAAAGAATCTCGATCACGCCCGTCTTCACGGCACACCCAACAGAGGTGGCGCGTCGATCGGTCATGTTCAAGCGCAGGCGCATCTCCGATCTTCTGGAACGGTTGGACCGCATCGCCGTGCCGGAAGAGGAGCTTGACGCCCTGGAGCGCGAGGTAACGGGCGAGATCACAGCGCTCTGGCAGACCGATGATGTTCGCAGCGCGCGGCCCACCGTGCGCGACGAAATCCGCATGGCGCTCGATTACTACGAGGCCTCGCTCTTCGATACCTTGCCGGTTCTCTACACGGAAGTTGCGGCGGCGATCGAGGCCGAGTATCCCGACGAAAAGATCCCCATTGCGGAGCTTCCACAACTTATCCGCTTCGGCTCCTGGATCGGGGGCGACCGCGACGGAAATCCCTTCGTGACCCCTGAGACCACCAAAGAGTCGCTGGCGATGGCCCACTCCCTGCTCCTGAATCATTACCGCCGCAGACTGCAGAATGTCTTCGAGCAGTTGGGAAGCTCGACCCAGCAGGTTCCCGTCTCTCAGGATCTTCTGGCGTTGCTGGAGCGTTACCTCACGCAACTCCGCACGGCGGGCCAGACGTCACTTGAAGAGCGTTTTCACTTTGAATATCTGCGCCTGCTGATTGCATGCATCCTGATGCGGCTTGGGGGCACGCCGCAGAGTTCGGTACCGCTCCCCTCGAATCCTGCCCTGGCCCCTTATACCCAAGCCGCGGAGTTGCTGTCCGATCTTACCGTCCTGCGATCCAGCCTCATGGAGAACCGGGGCGAGCGACTGGTCGAGATGCTGATCGATCCGCTGCTGATCGAGGTGCGGACCTATGGACTGCACCTGCAGACTCTGGATATCCGCCAGCACGCCCGCGTCCACGCTGCCGCCGTGGCGGAGATCGCCGGCTGTGCGGAGACAAGCGCAGACTGTTCGACGTTGCGTCTGCCCGCCGCACTGTCTCCCCAGACGGCGGAGGTGCTCGAGACCTTCCGTGCCATCGCGGAACTGAAGCGCAAATTTCCTCCCGAAGCCATCCGTCAGTACGTAATCAGCGGAGCGACCAGCGCGGAAGATGTGTTGCACGTGCTCTGGCTTGCAAGATTGGGCGGCGTTCGTGTCGAAACAGAGGGCGATGATCCCGGCCTGCAGCCCGTGCCCCTGTTCGAATCGATCGAAGACCTTGAGAACGCTCCGGAGATCATGCGCCGGCTATGGTCAAGCGAAGCCTTTCAGCCGTTGCTGAAGTCGTGGGGATACCGACAGGAGATCATGCTGGGCTACTCGGACTCCAACAAGGACGGCGGCATGATCACGAGCACCTGGCAGATCTGGAAGGCGCATCGCGATCTGCATCGTGTCGCCGCGGAGTGCGGAGTGACGCTGCGCCTGTTCCATGGCCGCGGCGGAACCGTCGGACGCGGCGGGGGTCCAACCCATCGCGCCATCTTCGCGCAGCCGGTCGATAGCTTCTCAGGCGAGCTGCGGCTTACGGAGCAGGGTGAGGTGCTGAACTGGAAGTACTCCGACGTCGTTCTGGCGGAACGCAATCTGGAGCTGATGATCGCCGCCTCCCTCGATGCCCTGGCCAGGCCGGACGCAACGCTGCAGAAAGGCGCGGAGACTCCCCACCTGACAGGTGAAATTACACCGTCATGGGAGACCGCGATGGAGCGGCTTTCCGAAACCTCCTACGCCTTCTATCGCCAACACATCATCGACAATCCCGAGACCTTCACCTACTTTGAACAGGCTACCCCGGTGGCGGAGCTGGAAAATGCCCGCATCGGCTCTCGTCCTGCCAAGCGCACGGGCAAAAGAACGATGGCCGATCTGCGCGCAATCCCGTGGGTCTTCGGATGGATGCAGTCCCGGCAGCTGGTGCCCGCCTGGTTTGGAGTCGGACACGCACTAGACAAATTCGTCCGCGAAAATCCGGACGGCATCGAGCAGCTTCGTTCCATGGCCCGCGACTTCCCTCTCTTCGTCGACATCATTCGCAATGTCGAGATGGCGTTGGCGAAGTCCGACTTCGGAATCGCTCGACTGTACGCTGCTCTGGTAGAGGATGCTGCGCTGCGCGACCGGGTCTATACCATGCTGAAGACGGAGTTCGACCTGACCCAGAAGATGGTTCTCGCGGTCACAGGGCAGCAGCGCCTCCTCGAAACCAATGCCGTGCTTGAGCGCTCGATTCGACTGCGGAATCCCTACGTCGATCCGATGAGCCTGTTGCAGGTGGAGCTGATACGCCGCAAGCGCGCGGCCGCAGCAAACGGTGAAGCGGATTCGCCGGAGCTGAACCGTGCCATCTCCGCGACGATCAACGGCATCAGCGCCGGACTGCGAAATACAGGCTGAGCTCAGACTGCCGCGCTCAACTCCATCGGATGGCGATGAAGGTACCACTCGCCGGCAGCGTAGGTGACGCCAAATCCAATCCAGAAGGCGATACCGAAGAACTGCCGGGGCTCAAGGTGCGTAAGACGCGCCGTGGCGAAAAAGACGCCCATGACCGGTCGCGTGGTTGCGATCCCCAAAAGGACGGCGATCCCTCGCATCATCCACTCCCGGTAGTACAGGTTGTGCCTCAGAAAGAGCGTCAGCGCTCGCAGGAACGAGAAGAGAAAGATTCCATCGAATACGATAATGGCGGAGAGCTCCGTCACCCCGCCAACAGGTGACGCGACCATCGGAATTGCGGTGAGCCCCACGATGAAACCAAGCAGGAACAACGCCCAGCTGATGCGGCGGTGCAGAGCCTCCTTGACGCGCAGTCGCACCGAAAACCAGAACGGCAGCAACAGCACAAAAATCAGCGCTGGAATGACATGCGCGAGGGTGAGTGCTTTGCGGGCCGCAAAGCCCGCGTCGAGATCGCCGTACTGCCCTGCCCGAGTCGCAGTCTGGACGATAAGGAGGGCGACGATACGACGCAACGCGGCCGCAGCTGCAATAAAACAAAGGACATAAAGGACTGAACGCATCCACGGGGACTGCCGGATTGCGGTTGTCGTCATCGCGATCTCCTCCGGACGGGCATGGACCCGCCATGGCGATCGGCCCCCGCTGCTAGAAGCCCTGATCGGGCCGGAAGGCAGTCGCCTTGTTGTTAACAAACGTTACGGCGAGAGGCTTGCCTAAGTTCGCGTAAACAACCAGGCGGTTGCCGTATTCGTTGCTGACGCTCTTGCTGACCTGCCCCAAAGCCAGTTGCGTCTCCCGTTCGCTCATCCCGAGGACGACCTGGTGGGAATCGATGGCCTTCCAGATCTCCGGTCCCCAGTGCTTATACAGCTCATGAGGATCGTCGTAGAAGAAGATCTCGTCCAGGTAGAAGGTATATTGACCCGACTCGTGATAGCCGACAGGAACACCATACTGCTTCGCCGGAGCGTCCGAACCGGGCAGGGTAAAGAGCATCAGGACCTGCCGGTCGCCACCGGGAATGCGATGCGTAGCCGACTTTGGAGCGACCTGCTCGACAAAGTCCTTCACCTCGAGCTTCTGCGCTCCAAGCAACGTGCCGGTGGTCTTCGCGTAATCCACATGTTTTCCGTTGGCGGGGTAGTAGTCCATCTGGCCGCCTGCAGAGATCCATAAAGATGTGCCGTTTAGCTCTCTCGCGTCGGCCATGGAGGACTGACGCTTCTTCTTGAGGAAGACGAGGTCGTCGTCAGCGATCTTCTCGCGCACAGGCGCGGCAACTGCCTTTTCCGGCGCATTGCGCTCCCGGTAAATCATCCCGACTCGCACCCCGGCTACAACGAACACCAGCAGGGTTCCCCCAATGGCCCATTTTGCTCCGCTCTGCATTCGCCTTATCCCTCCGGAATTCTTACCTTTGTGTGCTGGGGTGTACTTTAGTCGATCGGCTCGGCTGTGCTCAACTCCCGGTTGGCTTCCATCAGGGATTCGGCGGTAAGAGCATCGGCGCGGCGGAGCGTGGGAAAGAACACCGAGGCGGAGCCGGTGACAATTAGGGAAGCGATACCTCCAAGGATCACCGCCGGCACCGCTCCCCACCAGCTCGCGGTAACGCCGCTCTCGAACTCGCCAAACTCGTTGGAGGCTCCGACAAAAAGCCAATTGACGGCGCTGACGCGTCCGCGCATCTCAGGCGGTGTGGCAAGCTGCAGCATGCTCGAACGAACCACCACGCTGACCATGTCGCTGGCCCCAGTGACCAGAAGCGCCGCCAGGCTCAGCCAAAGGTTCCGGGACAGGCCAAAGACGATGGTTGCGGCGCCATAGATGGCGACGCAGGTCAGCATAGTGACTCCGGCGCGGCGTTTAATCGGTCTTATCACCAACAACAGTGAAACGATCAACGCACCCAGGCTGGGCATGGCTCGGAGAAGGCCCAGGCCGCGAGGCCCGGCGTGCAGGATCTCGGTCGCAAAGATGGGAAGCAGCGCCACCGCCCCACCCAGCATGACCGCAAAGAGGTCCAGGGAGATGGAGCCTAGCAGAAGCTTAGTGCGCCAGACATATTCCAGACCGGCGAGCAAGGTCTTTGCATTGAAAGAGGTTGCCTTTCTTTCGACGGGCTCAGGACGGATCATGCCGACAAGAACAATAAATCCCAGAAGCATGACCAGGGTCAGCATATAAACCACTGGAGCACCGCGCCATCGCTCCAACACCCCTGAAAGAGGAAGCGTAAAGAGTACGCCGCCGACGGCGGGACCGGACATATTGGCGATCTGGTAGATCGTCGCGCCCCAGGTCACGGCGTTGACGAAGTGAGCCTTGGGGACAAGGCTCGGAAGCAGCGCACTGGAGGCCGGGCCGCTGAAGGCCCTTCCCATGCCGATGCCGACCAACACCGCGTAAATAGGCCAGATGCGTCCTCCCGCCAGTGCCCACGAACTGAACGAAAGCCAGAGCAGGACGGCCGTACAGACAGCCTGGAGACCGTAGCAGAGCAGGATAATTTTGCGGCGATCGTAGCGATCCGCTGCATGTCCGGCTGCCAGCATGAAGATCAGGCCGGGAAGGAACAAGGCAAGACCGGTAAGTCCAAGATCAAGAGCGGAATGCGTGATCTGGTAGACCTGCCATGCGACCGCGACCGACTGCGCTTCGGCCCCCACGATCGCCATCAGCCTAGCGCTCTGATAAAGCCGGAAGTTGCGCGAGCGAAAGGCATCCCCAGCTCGCGCGGGCGTTCGACTCTCACCATCAGCCATAGCTCTATGCTGTCATACTTTACGGCCCGGATGCGTCTCTTCGCGCCGGGGACGTCGAGGCAGGTCATGGAGATACCGCTGACAGGCCGTACCGGGACCTATCCGCCCCATTCGACGGAGATCGTCTCTCCTGAGAGAGTAGATATTGGACGCCGGAGACAAATCCGGTCTGACGCGTTCCCTGTCACCCAACTGGACTATGTCAGGGAGCGTCAAAACGATTTATTGTTCATGCACGCTTGATGTCTGAAATTCCGGAACACATTCTGTCTTGGTAAAGAGGGCCTCTTGAGATTTCAAACGATGAAACGGATTCCGGGTCAGAATCCGGAGCAGGTTTTGGGGGTATTGGAAGTTTGTCTTCGTTCGGTATCGAAGGATATCGTCCGTGAGGGCAGGAGAATCACTCTCTTCGGGTTAGGCCCGTCGCCTCGTGGAATCAATCGCCGCGACACAACCGTCATAGACGTCAACGCGGAGGACGGCGTAACCACGATCGATGCGGACGTAAGCTTTCAAGCATCCGCGTTTCTGGGAAATACCCCGCAGGATAGCGTGGTACAGGCGAAGCTCGAGCGCGTCTTCGAAGACTTGAGATCGCAGCTGGGAGTGGATCGGTGGCTCACGCCCACTCAGGAGGAGACGGCGCTCTCCACAGAATCAGTAGCCCCTGCTCATTCCGAGACCTTGCCGGACGCACCATTTAGAGAGGAAGCAGTGCTCTCGAGCGTCACGGCTGAAGCTTTCGAGGACAGATCCTCCAGCGAGCTCGAGCCGTCAGTAATCTCTTCCAAAACGGAGGACGCGTCCGTCGAGACAATCCCCGAAGAAGTCCCCGAAGCGAAGGCTCCTGAGATAGCGATACAGCCTGAGCCTGAACCAGTGGAATCGCCCGCTGTGGAGGTGCATCGTGCCCGCGAGCCTCGGGCGGAAGAGCTCAAGGAAAATGCACCGTCCGCAGCTATCGCCACGCTCGAACCGATAGTCGCCGAACCCGAGCTTGAGCCACAGGCCGCTGCAGAGTCTTCGAAGAAGATCCAGCCAGAAGTTGTTACTGCTCAACTCCAGCCAGCAGTAAAAGAAGCCCTGCCTTCTGAAGAGAAGCAGCCAAAGCCCGCATCGCAAATAGTGGCAGTTCAACCCAAACCTGCTGAGCCCAGACCTGCGAGCACGGCCAGGCCTAAACAGCCGGCGGCAATCGCGATAGCCCGGCCAGGCGTTGTCATGTCGAAGCCTCCCCGGCAACAGCCTCTCCGGGCAACGGAGACTTTTTCACCCCGTTCCTCCAATACGCTGCTGGATGACTCAGGGTCCGAAGAGGACGAAAAGAAGTCCCGGCGGCTGAAGTGGAGCGCATGGGTGGCCGCTATCCTCGTTCTCGTTGTCGCCCCGGCCGCCTGGCTCTATCTGCCCCGTCAGTTGGAAGAGAAGGTCGCCACGGCACAGGTGCGACAGCCTCCGGTGGCCCTGCCGCAGGCGCCTCCAGCACAGCTCGCGGTGGAGACGCCTGCCACGAAAGAAACTGGCTCGGATGAAGATCCAGCGGCAGTGGTGAAAGATTGGGAACTCGCGCTGCGTTCCCACGACGCTGCGGCACAGGCTGCGTTCTATGCCGACCCGGTCGCGCGATACTTCCTTCGTCACGATGTCAGCCGGGATCAGATATTGGCCGACAAGCAGTCATCCATCGACAAGCGAAAGGGGGACTGGATGGTGAAGATGGAGCGAGTGAACCTGACACGCAAAGGCGACACAAGCGCAAAGGTAAGCCTGGTGAAGCACTATAGTGTGCAGGAGAACGGCCGAACCGTCTCCGAGTGGTTTATCCCCTCCCAGCTTCAACTGGTCCGGGACGATGGCAAGTGGCAGATCACCTCGGAACGCGACCTCGGTTGGGCACCCTCGATGGACGATCTGGATTACTGAAGCGTCTAGCCCTTCTGTTTTTTCAACAGAGCCAACACCTCTTCCGCATGGCCTTCAGGCTTGACCTCTTCGAAAACATGGATGAGACGCTGGCCTTTGCCTGTATCCGGGCCGACAAGGTAGGTCGTTCGCTTCACACCTTTCACCAGCTTGCCGTACATGTTCTTCGGCTTGACCAGATCGTAGCGATTGATCAGAACCATATCGGGATCGGCAAGAAGATCATAGGGAAGGTCGTATTTGTCCTTGAACTTCTTCTGGTCCTTGACGGTGTCGCGTGAGATGCCCAGAACGACGATCCCTGCTTTTTGAAATTTTTCGAAGGCATCCCGAAAGCCGCAAGACTCGATAGTGCAGCCCGGTGTATCCGCGCGAGGATAGAAGAAGAGCACCACCGGCGACTTCTTGAAGTCGGAGAGAGAGACGTCCTTACCGTCCTGGTTCTGCAGCGTAAAGTCTTCTACAAGATCGCCCGGTGTCATCTCTATTGCCTCACTTTCCTTTGTCAGCTTAACGGTTTACTGGCTTTATGGCCATAGGTGGCCGATTGACGACTTGAATCTCGAAGATCGCGGGCCACTGCTTTCCCGTAACAAACAGCCGATCGTGCTGTGCGTCGTAGGCGATACCATTCAGCACCGATTCTGCATCGACCTTCTGATCCTCAGGAAGAATCCCGGTCAGGTCGATCCAGCCCATGACGTGCCCATCGTGTGGGGAGATGCGGGCGATGCGGTCCGAATGCCAAACGTTGGCATAGATCTCTCCCTTGATATATTCGAGCTCGTTAAGCTGGGACACAGATTTCGAGCCGTCCCTGACGACGATGTGGCGCGTCTCTTCAAATGTCCTGGGATTGCGAAAACGCAGGGTTGCAGTGCCGTCGCTGGTGATGATCTCTTTGTCGGTACGAGTCATGCCCCAGCCTTCACCGCTATACGTAAGCTGGCGAACGGGACGCAGACTGAAACGGTCATAGACGAAGCAGACGTGAGATTGCCATGTCCACTCGTAGATCTCCGAACCCCAATCGACGATCCCTTCGCCGAAGTATTGCGGGGGTAGATCGAGCCGTTGAAGAGCTTTCCCGCTCTCGGGCGTACTCGCCGTAAGCGCCGAGTGGCCTTCACGCCCGGTGCCTTCGTAGAAGAGCCCGTCGAGAAAGAAGAAACCCTCGGTATAGCTTGAAGTCGAGTGTGGATATTTTGCAATGACCTTGTAAGTGGCAACAGGAGCCATCGTCTCCGCACGCAATCCGGCAAAGGCAGTGAACAGCACAAGGCTGGCCGCTACGACGCGAGGAATTTGAGCAACGATCTGCACTGCCTGGATGACTCGCACCTCTAGCTCAGCGCAGCAAGCGTCTTTTCGAGCGAAGCCGAATCCTCAACGTTAAGCGAAGGAATCGCGGAATCCCTGCCAAGAATCTGCCGATTAAGACCGGTAAGCACCTTCCCTGGACCCACCTCGATGAAGTGGGTCGTTCCCTGTGCGGCGAGAAGCCGAATGCACTCCACCCAGCGAACCGCACCGGTTACCTGGCGGACAAGACAGTCACGAGCATCAGGTCCGCGCGTAACCAGACGGGCGTCAACGTTCGTCGCGATAGGGAAAACAGCATCGTTGAACGCAATCCCTTCAAGATCGGTGGCAAGAAGATCTTGCGCGGGCTGCATGAGCGCGCAATGGAAGGGAGCGCTGACCTGGAGCATCACCGTTCGCTTGGCCCCGGCCTCCTTGCACAGTTCCGCGGCCCGGTGAACCGCCGCGGAGGAACCGGAGATGACGGTCTGCTCCGGCGAGTTCAGATTTGCCGGAGAAACGATGGAGCGCGCCATCTGGGCTCGCGTCGCCTCAGGGTTGGTCGCTGCCGCCGCTGAGGGCGTGCCCGCATTGGCAGCCGCCGCCGCCTCGGGGTTGGGAGCATCGGGGTTTACCGGAGGAGGTGGCGCGACCGTGTTCTCATCAGAGGCCTGAGCGCACAGCTCTGCGATTCGGGCCTCGGGAAGGCCGAGAATCGCGGCCATCGCTCCCTGTCCCGCCGGAACGGCCTGCTGCATATAGCGCCCGCGTGCGCGAACCGTGCGGACCGCGTCAGAGAAGCTGAGGGTTCCCGCTGCAACGTGCGCGGAGTACTCGCCAAGAGAATGACCGGCTGCCAGTGTAGCCGTAACGCCTCGTTCCGAGAGCAGCCTCGTAACTGCAACCGAGACGGTGAGGATCGCGGGCTGTGTGTGCTCGGTCAGCTTCAGCTGATCTTCGGGACCCTCGAAAATAAGCTTCGTCAACGGAAACCCCAACGCAGAGTCTGCTTCTTCAAACAGAGAACGCGCAGACGGAAAGTTATCGTAGAGGTCGCGCCCCATGCCCACTGCCTGTGAGCCCTGACCGGGAAAGAGGAAAGCTGGTTTCATCATCGATGACTATCGTAAATGAGAGGCGTCAGGTTCCAGCCCGGATACTGTTAGTCTTCCTGTGATTCAAGGCAGGGCAAGGTCGATCTCTCCGGAGAAGAAAAGAGACAACGGAATGGCTGCTCGAATCAACAGAGTCCTCGCACTGACCACGGCTCTCCTTGCGTACGCTGCAATACCTGCCACCGCGCAGGCACCGCCTGAACCCGCGCTCTCCGCGACGCAAACAACGGTCGTGAACCGGAAGATCGCGGCTCTGCACTCCGAGGCCGATCGCAGGGTAGCCAGTGAGTGGAGCAACTCGAAGAAAGTCGCCGAGATCCTGTGTCGGCCTGCGGCGACAGCGTACTGGAAGAAGAAGGCGCCGGGCGCCGATCGCGTCTTTCTAGGCACATCAGCGCCTGAGACACTCATCCTTGAGAGCAATCAGAGACTTACCGGCTCTGGCCAATACCGCACGCCGAAGGGCTGGACGGATTTCCGATTTACCTGCGACCTCGATCCGGAAAAAGGAACCGTCACGGCCTTTGCGGCAACGCCTCCCCAATCCGGGGGGCAATAAATCAGCTCGGGCATCGGAGCTCTTCCGCGAACATGCAGAGAGACTGCTCCGCCTGCCGTCAGTCATCTTCTAGCTCTTCATAGAAGACGACGCGGTCACGTCCGTCGGCTTTGGCGCGATAGAGAGCCTCATCCGCGCGGCGGATAAGTTCTTCGACGACAGCGATGCTGGGATCGTACCAGGTCGTTCCGAAGCTCGACGTGACACGCATTGGTTTGCCCTCGAACAAAAAAGGCTCGCTGGAAATCGCCCTCACGAGCTGATCGAGCCGGGTGTGCGGATCGCGAAAGGGCAGGCTTGGCAGAACGATAAGGAACTCCTCGCCGCCATAGCGCCCGATGAAGTCATACGGACGAATGTTATGAAGCATCCGCAAAGCGACATCCCTCAGGATGGAATCCCCCGCCAGATGCCCCAACGTGTCGTTGATCTGCTTGAAGTGATCGATATCGGCGAGCACGACGGCCAGCGAGGTTCCCGTGCGCCGCGCGCGATCCATCTCGCGGATCAGGATGTCGATAATCGCGGAGCGGTTCCAGATTCCGGTCAGGGCATCTCGGGTGGCCTGGTGGCTGAGAGCCTCCCGTACTGCGACCAGCTCTGCCTTCTCTGCCTCCAGTTCGCGCGTTCGCTGGGCCACCAGTTGGCGCAGCATGCGCTGGCGGTGAAGAAGGCGGCGCTCCCGCCAGTGCCAGACCACGATCGACGCTACGAACGAGAGAATGCCAAGCAGCAGGTACATGGCGCGGGTTCTCCACCATGGCGGCCGGACCGTAAAACGCAGCGAGAGGATCTTCGATTGCTTCTGCTGGTCAGGGTCAATCGCCTGAAGCTCGAAGCGATAATCGCCAGGGGCGATTGCTGGATAGTGCAGCGTGTGCGATGTCGTCTCATTCCAGTCGAACTCCATCCCGGTAAGGCGGTAACGGAAGTGCACCGAGCCTTCGCGGGCTAAGTTCAGCGACGTGAATTCGATGTTGAGGGAGGCATCCTGCCACGAGGTCAGAGTCGTCGATTCCAGGTCAAGAGGTTGTGTTCCCAGGTTTGCCGAAGTGAAGCGAACGTCCAGGGGGGCGGAAGAGAAGAGATGCTCAGGGTGCAACAGGTGAATTGCTCCTCCGTTCGCACCGATCCAGACGGATCCATCCGTTTCCGCCAGGAAGGCCCCCTCATCCGTGTCGTTCGAGATGAGACCATCACGGCGCGTGAGCAGGCGCCATTTCACGCCATCAAACACATTCACGCCGAGATCAGTGCCCACCCAAAGCCATCCGCGTGTGTCCAGACGCACAATCTGAACGTTGTTCGAGGCAAGGTTGGGCGGTGTAATCGAGTCCAGCGTGCGAATGCGATTGCCCTCGACACGCAGGTGAACCAACGCGGAAATTCCTCCTCCAATCCACAGCGTCCCATCCGATGCAGCCGCGATGTTGCGCATCTGGCCTCGAGTCGCCGCATTGTCAAGCACAATTCTGCTGAAGCGGCCACTCTTGTGCGAGAGCCGGTAAAGATGGTTGTCGCTCAGGAACCAGAGATCGTGGTCAGGACTCTCCGTGGCATCCGCAAAGGCAT
>Ga0193716_1000458_pt1 | contig 24866 bp, 15 predicted proteins | sample U2c1metaG_FD_145901 | JGI IMG/M metagenome (GOLD analysis project Ga0193716, IMG submission 145901) | Soil microbial communities from a riparian zone of the East river system, Colorado, United States - U2c1 | ecosystem: Environmental > Terrestrial > Soil > Riparian zone | place: USA: East River...
CAGTGCCGTATACAGCTTCTCTTCAAGCACCGGCTGTAGTCGATGAATCTCATCTAGAAACAGAACCTGCTTCTCCCGCAGGTTCGTCAGGATCGCCGTCAGGTCGCCCTGGATCTGCAGTGCCGGCCCGCTCGTCTGCTGATATCCCACTTCAAGCTCATTGGCGATGATGGTGGCCAGCGTCGTCTTGCCCAGTCCCGGCGGTCCGAAGAGCAGCACATGATCCAGAGCTTCCCCACGCGACTTCGCCGCTTCCAGGGCAATCGCCAGCTGCTCCTTGGCCTTCTCCTGTCCGATAAACTCCGCCAGCCGGGTGGGCCGCAGCTTTAGCTCAAACGCCGCGTCGTCATCGACCTTGCCCGCCGAGACCAACCGCTCCGCCTCAGCAGACTTGGCTGCGAGTCCCACCTTCGCTTTGTTCGTAAGAGAGTCCACTCAAGGCGATACTAAGGCGAACGCACCATCGAAGCAACCGGTACGGCCTCCAAGCCGTTACTAGCAGCCTGGAGGCTGTCACACCGCTTACCGCAACAGGCTCCGTTCACCCAAACAACTGTTTTGAAGTCGCGGGATTTTAGGGGAATGTTTCCCCTGCTATGTCAGACTTTTTCACTACCGCTATAGTTTCCGCTGCATCAGCGTCACATCCCACCACTTCCCAAATTTGAATCCCACCTCGTGGAGCACACCTACAGGCACAAACCCTTGCGCGGTGTGCATCGCTGCGGATGCTGGATTGTCTCCCCCGATCACCGCTACCATCTGCCGGTAACCAGCGGCGCGGCATCGCTCCACCAGCGCATGCAGGAGCTGCCGTCCAACACCCCGCCTAGCATGGTCGGCTCGCAGGTAAACGGAGTCCTCCACCGTAAATCGATACCCCGGTCTAGGACGAAATGGCGCAGCATATGCATACCCTACAACTACTCCATCCACCTCTGCCACAAGATAGGGCAGTCCACCTTCCTGCACAGAACGCAGTCTCCGCTCCATCTCCGCCACATCGGGCGGCTCCAGCTCCAGCGTAGCCATGCTGCTCAAGACAAAAGGCGCATAGATCGCCGCAATCGCGGCAATATCCTCAGAGCCAGCGGCTCGAATGAAGAGAGGCATCCACTCACTCTACTGCGTCCGTCTCGAACTCTCCTTCTCCCGGCCCTTTCCGAGACTGGGCACAACACATTCGCTGTCCCATGCATACGAAATGCTAGGCTGAGACCAATGAAGTTTCCGGGCAAACCACGACACCCGCATTCGACGATAGGTCCCAGCGTAGGCACTCTAGCGCTACTGATTCCATTGGCAATCGGCTGTGCCAGCCCAGGCAATCCTCGCCCACCTACCCTGAACCTCCCCCAGGTGGTGACCGATCTGACCGCTCAACGCATCGGCAACCAAGTCCAACTCCATTGGACGACGCCCTCACGCACCACCGACCGCTTGGACATCGTCGGCAATCTAACCGCCGAGGTCTGCCGCCAAACCAATCCCTCATCCGTCGGCACCTGCGTCACGGTACAGCATCTCTCTGTGCACCCCGGTCCATCGCAGACTATCGATCCTCTGCCTCAACTTCTCACCGCCGATCCCGCAGTTCTCGTGGCATACCGCATCCAGATCTTCAATGTCGCCGGACGCTCCGCCGATCCGTCCGGCCAGGCCTTCGCCGCTGCGGGTGCGGCCCCTCCCACCATTGCACAGCTACGGGCGACGCCAACCAAAGACGGAGCGCTCATCGAGTGGCTGCGCCAGACCTCCGCCACCCCCATTGCTTCTACGGTCGAACTGGATCGCGTACCTTCAGTTCCTCCTCTCCTCAAAAGGCCCCGGCTAAATCTGCCGCGAAACAGCCCCTGCAGCTCACAGCGCCGAAGCCATCCGAAGTTCACCTGCAGGCCGGCAAAGACGTCGCCGACCCCGGAGGCACACTCGACCGCACTGCTCAAACGGGTGAGACCTACACGTACACTGCCCAGCGTGTCCGTTCCGTCGAACTCGGTGGCCATACCCTGGAGCTGCGCAGTCCCAAGTCGACCGCCGTCACGATGCTCCTCAGCGATACCTTTCCGCCTCAGGCTCCCACGGGCCTGGCCTCTGTGCCGGGCGGCACAACCTCAACCGACCGCTCTATCGATCTCTCGTGGCAGGCGGTCGACTTGGGACTGAAGCTGATCTGGCCGGATACATTGTCTACCGTCAAGAGATCACAACCAACGGCCAGCCTCAAGGCCCAGCAACCCGCCTCACCCAGAGCCCGGTCGTCGGCCCCGCCTTTCGCGATCTCACCGCAGCACCCGGCCATCGCTACACTTATCGAGTCACCGCAATCGACACCGCCGGCAACGAAAGCCAGCCCAGTGCCGACGTGCAGGAAATCTTAAGGGAGCCGTAAACATGCGCTACTGTAAATTCCTCTCCTTCGAACACGGAGTTCCCGTTCCTCGCTATGCCTTCGTCGAGCAGCGAGATGGCGTTCTCTGGGCCGTCTGTCCCATGGTCGCCCCCGAAGAGGATCTCGCGGCCCAAACCGTCTTCGCTGTCGACTTTGAGCCCAAACCACTCGCCGACCTCCACCTCCTCTCTCCTGTCTGCCCCTCCAAAATCCTTTGCATCGGGCGCAACTACCGCGACCACGCCACAGAGCTGGGAAACGAAGTCCCGAAGGAGCCGCTGCTCTTTCTCAAACCGCCTTCTTCCCTGCTCGCCCCCAATGGTGTCATCCAGATGCCTGCGTTCTCCAACCGTGTCGACTATGAGGGCGAGCTGGGTATCGTTATCGGCCGCCGTTGCCGCAACATAGGCCCCGATGAGGACGTCCGACACTACATCCGCGGCTATGTCTGCGTCAACGACGTCACGGCACGCGATATTCAGAAGAGCGACGGGCAGTGGACCCGAGGCAAAGGTTTCGACACCTTCTGCCCCGTCGGCCCCATCGTCTCCAACGAGATAGACCCAGTAGCCGGCGATCCTGTCACCGTTACCACCCGACTCAATGACGCCATCAAACAGCAGGGCACCACCAGCGACCTCATCTTTCCTATTGCTCATCTTCTCCGTTACATCACCGCAGCCATGACCCTCGAGCCCGGCGACCTAATCCCCACAGGAACCCCTGCCGGTGTAGGCTCCGTCCAGCACGGAGACCGCATCCAAATAGAGGTAGACGGCCTTGGTGCCCTTGAAAACGTATTTGCCGCCGAACCTTCACGGCACGTGTGAACCAAAGCCGCCCAAGGCCAAATTTTCACGAGTCGTCCACCATCGAAAACAACGGAATACCCCACATCTTGGTAAAATCGTAGCCAATAGCGAAGGAGCAATATCATGGCGTCTCTACTGGAACAGCTTCGTGGTATGACCACCGTCGTCTCCGATACCGGCGACATCAACTCGATCGAACAGTTCCGCCCGCAGGATTCGACCACGAATCCCTCTCTGATCGCAGCTGCGGCAGAAAAGCCTGAGTACCAGTCCATCGTGGATGACGTCCTCAAACAGGCTCGCACGGATGCCGGCAGCAACGCCTCCGACAAAGACGTTGCCGCCCTGGCCTTCAAGTCCCTTGCGGTAGCCTTTGGTCGCAAGATTCTAGACATCATCCCCGGCCGCGTCTCTACCGAGGTCGATGCACGCCTTTCTTACGATACCGAAAAATCCATCGCGCAGGCCCGTGACATCATCGCCCAGTACGACAAGGCTGGCATCTCCCGCGACCGCGTCCTCATCAAGCTGGCCTCTACCTGGGAGGGTATCCGCGCCGCCGAGATTCTTGAGAAGGAGGGCATTCACTGCAATATGACCCTGCTCTTCGGCTTGCACCAGGCTATTGCTTGTGCCGAGGCGAAGGTTACCCTCATCTCACCCTTCGTCGGACGCATCCTCGACTGGTACAAGAAGGACACCGGCAAGGACTACACCGGTGCAGAGGACCCTGGTGTCCAGTCCGTCACCACCATCTACAACTACTACAAACACTTTGGCTACAAGACCGTCGTTATGGGAGCCAGCTTCCGCAATGTCGGCGAGATCATTGAGCTGGCTGGATGCGACCTTCTCACTATCTCGCCCAAGCTGCTCGGCGAACTCGAAGCGACTCAGGGGACTCTCACCCGCAAGCTTGATCCAGCCAAGGCGAAGGACCTCAAGATCGAGAAGCTCACGATTGACAAGGCCACCTTCGACAAGATGCATACCGCCGACCGCATGGCCAATGACAAGCTCAAGGAAGGTATTGAGGGCTTCTCGAAGGCCCTCGAAGACCTGGAGAAGAGCCTTGCAAAGCGCCTCAGTGAGATTAGCGAACCAGCCGCAGCTGCTCGCTAGTCAATTCGTCAGCTTCACACCAAGGTCGCGCGCTAAGCGCGGCCTTTTTCTTTGTTGGGGGCGGGGGTGAACGTGTGGAGGTGGTTACGGTAGGCGGTGAGGGAGGTGCGGCACTGGCGGTGGAGGGTCTGGGTGAGGGGGGAGGACTTGCCCAGGTGGTCTTGGGCTATGGCGGCGAGGATGAGCCAGACCCGCCATTCGCCACCGGATTGCTGGAGGGACTCGAAGGATGCGGCTAGCTTGCGGGGTGTACGAGCGGACTTGGGGGCGTTCTCGGCGATGTAGCGGGCGAGCTTGGCTACCTTGCGGATGGTGTGGAGCTGGTCGGGATCGTCGTAGGTGGAGGGGATGTTGCGGGTGAACCAGCTTTGAGTGAGGTGGGTGAGGTCGGTTGGGGATAGGCTGAGACGTTCGGCTGGGACGAGGGTTTCTAGGAGGGACTCGAGGGTCAGGGCCAGCTTGGACTGGTGCTTGTCGAGGATCTGGATGAGGTCGGCTTCGGTTTGGATGCGCTGGTGCTTGAGCGTGTTGCGGAGTTGGAGGGATTCTTTCTGGGTGTTGGTTGAGGTTTTATCCTTAATTAGATCGCATTGGACGTCGAGGTCGCGGACCTGGCCTGCGGCTCGGCGGAGCTCTTTGAGGAGGCGTTGGGCTTTTTTGGCTGGCTTTCTGTGCGGGGGGAGGTGGGGCAGGAGGGAGAGGAGGGTTAGCTGGGCTTCGATGCGGCGGGTGGTGGTGCGGAGGAGATGGACCGGTTTGGGTTTGGGGTCGGCGAGGCAGAGGGTGATGGCGGCTTCGAGGTGGGTGACGTGATCTCGAAGTGTCTGGATGGGGCTCGCTTTGGTGGAGGCGGCCATTTTAGTTGGACGGAGGTCCTTTGATAAGGATGGAGTATACCCCCCTCCCCCGTCGGGGGTATCTTGGACGTAAGTCTACTTCTATCTATGGTTTACCGGGATGGTTTTCCTGCAAAATATTCATAATAAAGCAGTTGCGTCCAAAATATTCTATCTAAATAAGTTATGTGTCTTAACAGTAGAAGCCCCGGAAGAGTCCTCCGGGGCTTTCTTTAAGTCTGTATTCAGTATAACGACTTGAGTGAAACTAATCGGCACACAATTCTTCTTGATTGGCGCGGGTTTTGTGGATTCGGAGTGACAGCGGTTTATTTTGCTGGGGCGGGTTTGCCTACCTTGCGGACGGCGTCGTCTACGACGGCGAAGAGGAGTTGTTCGTGGTCGGCTTTGGTCTTCTGTTTAATGATCTTGCCGGTCTGACGGCCTGCGTCCTCGCTGTCGGGGAGGGTAAGGTCGCGATTCCTGGCGGAGATCGCGGCCAGATCCTGGACGATGTCGAAGAAGGTGTCCTCGCTCTTGTTGGCCAGATGCCAGCACTGAGAGACGGTGCAGGTGAGGATCTGATCCGTGGTCCAGGGGTGTTTCTCGGGTGCTTCGTTGGCTGCAGGAGTGATGGAGACGGGGGATGCGGACGGCGTGGTCTTGGGGGTGGGCGGGGGTGGAGCCGGGGCGGGGGAGCAGCCTGCAAGGAGCAGGAGCGAGGAGGCGAGGGCGAGGGTGCTAAGGCGGATCGGAGTCGGCTTCGAGATTGTCAGTATCATTGAGGGTCTTCCCTTTCGGAGGTGGTTGGATGGGAACGCAAGTGGAACTTATTGCGGCTAGCGGCGATAGGGGCGGCGTTCGTTGTCGCGTTTGTTCTGTGCGGCGTTGCCTACGATTGCACCGATGCCCGCGCCTGCGGCACCGCCGATGATGGTTCCCTTGAGCCCACCGCCGAAGAGAGCGCCGAGTACGGCTCCGCCACCTGCGCCGATGAGGGCTCCCTTGCCGGGGCCGATGCCGCCTTGATTGCGGTTGCGGTCGTCGTAGTGGCGGTTGTCGTTGTACTGGCCGCCGCGACCACCGTTGCGGACTCCGTTGTAGAAGTTGGGATTTCTATTGTTCTGGTAGTTTCTGTTTTGGGCGGCGACGGGAAGGATACTTGTCACCATAAGGATGGGGGCGATGAGTACAGCCTTGCGTATCTTCATCATTTGCAGTTAGATGCGGATTTTGGACGGGGTGGCTAAATGCGAAAAAAATGAGATGCGGTGCCTGGGTGGGACACCTGCCCTCCAGATTCGGCGGAGTTGCATCTTACGGTCTGGAGGTGGAGAGATGAGAGCTTTTCCGTGGATTGTGGCTGGTGTCGGGATTGGTTTGGGTGTGACGCTGCTGGTGCTGCTCAACGAGCAGGAGGAGTATGAGACGGGGTATGACGGCGTCGAGGACGCGGCCCGGAAGACGTTTGGGTGGGGGACGAAGACGCGGGTGAAGGGGACGGCGGAGTCGGTTGTAGGGGCGGTGAAGGAAGGGGTTGGGAGGATTACCGGCGACGATCAGTTGGCGGGAGAGGGTGCGGCGGATCGGGTTGTGGGGAATATCAAGGATGCTGCGGGTACGGTTGGTCATGCGGTTGGGCAGACGATTCATGATCTGAATAAATAGGTGTTCGCATAGGGTTAGTCGCGGGTAGAAAGGCCTGGATTGTCTGTGGCTCTGGTTCTGGGTCTGGGGTGGAGAAACAGCGCGTAGAGTTTCTCCTCGCCCAGAACGCGGCGAAGTTCTCTGAAGGCGAAGAGAGGTATGAAGGCGCAGAGGATGATGATCGTCCGGGCGAGCGTCTGCTCGAGGTCGAACTCGTGCAGGACCGTTCCGGAAGGCTTGCCGTGGATCAGGCGCTTGATGAACTCCTCGAGGAGGCGGAAGAGGAAGACGAGCAGGCCGAAGATGACGGACTTCAAGAGGACAGACTGGTAGAGCGGTCTGGTTTCGACGGGTCTGCCGAGGTGCATCATCTCTCCGATGAGGATAACTTTGCCAATCACGAGGGCTTGGATGATCGCGAAGGTGTAGGTCAGGGTGTCGGTGGTGACGTCATACTTTCTCAGCAGCAGCGCAGTGTAGGCCGCGACGGCGCAGAAGAGAACGGCCAGGTAGGTGGAGACGATGGCGTAGTCTTTGAACTCGCGTTTGGCGCGCTGCTTGAAGCCGGGTGCGGCTGGTGTTGTTGGAGCGGCTGAATTCTCACTGGTCATGTGAGCCTTCCTGTCTCGGCGGCGAGGGTCGCCTTCGCGTTTGTCCGGTTTTGGGGCCCAGCGGCAGGATGATTCTACGGGAGAATTTTATTGTTTGCGTCGAGGCCCGTGGAGGTCGTCGCGGTGGGGTACCCCCCTCCCCCCTATTTTGTGCAAAGTATTGATTCTTATTGGCTTACCTTGGTACTCTCGGCGTAAAATATTCCATCTAAAGGGTTTAAGTATCAAAATATAGAAAACAAAAGGTTTATGGGACAGAAATGCCTCGGTCTGGGCCGAGGCTTCCTGTTTTTCTGACTCTATTTCTATTGTAGCGGTTGGAGGGTAATGAATTGGCACTTGTATGTTGCTGGTGCGGAACGGGTTAAGTGGTTTTGGGGCTTGACAAGATTTTTGCTGTGTCTTTTGCGGATTATCAATAAAAACTGAGGAGACGATATGAAACCAAAGCCGATTGAGGGAAGCCGGGAATGGTCTCGTTCCGCCGGAGCCGGGAACACCGCTGACGAAACGCGAACGAATCAGGTATGGGTGATCTGGACTGGGGCGAGTTCGTCGAGAAGGTAGTGACGATAGGTAGACCAGCGCCAGTCTTCGGGGTTGAGGACGAGACCTCTGGTGACGGGGTTGCGGTGCATGTATTTCAGCTTCTCCACTCGTTTGTTGTGGGTGAAGACGTTGAAGTCGTGGTAGCGGGTCTGCCAGAAGGGTCTCTGTGTGAGGCGCTTTGAGACGGAGAGTTTCAGGGACTGGAGCGCTTTCGAGAGAGGGGCATCGGGAGGTTCGCTGATGAGGAGGTGGACGTGCTCGGGCATGATGACGTAGCCGAGTATTTCAACCTGGTAGCGTTTGCGGGTGAGTTCGAGGGAGTCTACGAAGATGTCTCTTGAGGTGGGGGTGTTGAGGTAGGGTTTGCGGTTGTGGCAACTGAAGGTGATGAAGTGGTCGTCGCCTTCTTGTTGGTATCGCTTGAGCCCGAGCGGCATGGGTGGATTTTACTGTGTCGGGATTTTCGCTGCCGCGAAAATTGCCCACCTTAGCGACGATGAAACTGTCGCGAAGATGGGGCACCCGGTTTGTGGTGAGTTTTAGACCTGGGCCACCCGCCGGCTGAATTCTCGCTGGTCATTTGAGGCCTTCCTGTTCTTTGGAGACAAAGGGGTTCGATCCGCTGCATGAATTATCAGCGATTCATGCGCTTCTGTTGGGGCCCTGGAACCAGCAAGGATAGCAGGCCTGGAGTGCTTGCGGCCGGCAGACTATTCATGATTTGAATAAGTAGGGTTTGGTTGGGGGACCCTATGGTGGAGGGCAGTCAAATGTACCCGTCTATGACGAATCTCAGTAATAACTGTGTGCGTAACTTACACAAATTTCTTGCCTTATCAGCCGAGCGCGGTTAGTTTCAGAGGGTTCCCTTGATTCAACTCTTCTGCCTGGATGGTCCTCTGACGTGAAACGTGTGCTTGTAAGGTCCCTAGTGTGTCTTCTCGCGGCTGGTATTTCGGCCTTTGCTCAACAATCCGCCCCATCTCCTGCATCGCCGGGCATAGCCGGTACGGCACCTTCGGCCGACTCAACGCGCATTGCTCCCGGATCGAAGCTATTCATTGAACCGATGGATGGGTTCGACACCTACCTATCAGCAGCAATTCTGAAGAAGAAGGTTCCTGTGATGGTCGTCGATGACCGGAGCAAGGCAGACTTCATTGTGACGGGCGGCTCCCATGTGGACAAGGCCGGATGGGCGAAGACGATTTTTGTCTCTCCCAACCCCCACGCCGAGGCGAGTATCGCGATCAAGAATGCCCACGGCGGCAATCTGGTCTTCGCGTACAACGTTGATAAATCAAATGCGGTGCGAGCCAATCAGAGCACCGCGGAAGCTTGCGCCAAGCACTTGAAAGCGGCGATCGAGAAGAAGTGAGGCGCGCGCAGGTTATCGCTGAGATCAGGGCGGCATGGGCATGCGAAGAACTGGGGTAAACCGAAGATGTGGGCTACCCGTGGCTTTCAAATGGACGGATTACATACATAAATCAAGGAAATACGACGATGCCCAAGAAGGGTGCGATTCTTAAGTCAGCAACCTCTGCTTACACAGTTAAGAATTCTCTCGGCGCTGGGGGTGCTGGTCAAGTGTACCTTGTGACGGATGACGAGCAGACTTCATATGCTGCCAAGGTGCTCCACTCTGGCTTAAGCAAGCAGAAACTCAAGCGTTTTCAGAATGAACTAATGTTTTGCCTCCGTGAGAATCATCCGAACCTGATTAAAGTACTTGATTTCGGGCGGAGCGAGGACGAGGAGCCGTTCTATGTGATGCCGTTGGCTTCTGAGACCCTTAGAGGGAAGTTGAAGAGAGGCATACCTGAGGATTCACGTTTGCCGCTTTTCACGCAACTGCTCGATGGGGTAGAGGCTGCGCATCTGAAGCGCGTTTTCCATCGAGACTTGAAGCCAGAGAACCTCTTGTTTGTCTCATCTGAAATCAAAGTGGCTGACTTCGGAATAGCTCATTTTGAAGAAGATTCTTTGCATACCCCGGTAGAAACGCTCCCGTCCGACCGCTTGGCCAATTTCGAGTACGCCGCCCCTGAGCAGAGACGAGTTGGTTCCGTAGTCGACGCGAGGGCGGATATCTATTCTCTCGGATTGATTCTGGCAGAGATGTTCACGGGAGAAGTTCCACACGGTATCGGTGGAGTAAAGATTGCGGATAAGTCACCTAACTACGCCTACCTAGACGAACTAGTAACCAAAATGCGGCAGCAGGAACCTGCTCAGCGGCCTCAAACAATCAGAGAAATAAAAGCGGAGCTCATCGCTAGGCAGAACCAGTTTGTTGAAATGCAGGCCTTGGATAGGTATCGCAATACCGTCGTCAGAGAGTCGGAAGTGTCCGACCCGCTGGTGACAGAGCCTCCATCGTTGATTCATGCAGATTTCACAGGATCTAGTTTGTCGTTCACTCTTAGCACGGCTCTTACTTCGAAGTGGATTTATACATTCCAAAATATGCCAGCGGGAGGCCTGATCGGCTACACTCCCGAGTACCATACGTTCCGCGGCAACTCGGCTCATGTAAAAGCATCAGCGAGGCTTGCTCAGCAACTCATCGATCAATTCAAAAGCTATCTGCAAATGGCCAACGATCTTTACGCGCGAAACGTCGTGCAAGAAGAGAAAGCGAGAATCGAAAAAGAACGAGGTGTGCTTGCTTCCAAGATAGAAAGCGAAGAAGCCCGGGCGCGGGTTCAAAATAACCTTAGATGGTGATGACTTCTGAGGTGAGCTGCAACCATACATTCTAGGGTTGACTTCTTGCTTTGGGAAGATGAGTGTGGCGGCGAGCTTGTCACAAGGAAGCACACCTCAGCGGCTGAAGCCGCACGACTGTTTGTAGGCTGGCGGCACGGCTGAAGCCGTGCCCTTAAGCAAGACTACTGCAGTAGCGTACCCTCTTCCGGCAGGGTCTTTGCTTCCTCGGGTGGGATGACTACGGCGGCGGCTACCTTGTCGTCGGTGTCGAGGTCGAGGAGTTTGACGCCTGAGGTGCTGCGGCCTGCGGCTCGGATGGATTTGGTGTCGATGCGGATGATCTTGCCGAACTGGCTGATGAGCATCAGCTCGCTGGTCTCGTCGACGAGGTTGATGCCGGTGACCTTGCCGATCTTGGGCGTCGCCTTCATGTTGATGACGCCCTTGCCGCCGCGGGACTGGAGGCGGTAGGCGTCGACGTCGGTGCGCTTGCCGTAGCCGTTCTCGCTGATGGAGAGGACGAGGCAGGGGGTGAGGCCGAGCTGCTTGTCGAGCTTCTCGAGCTTGGCGGAGGCCTCGACGGAGACTGCGGGGGCGGCGAGCTCTCCAGGCTCGGCGAGCTCGAGGGGCTGAGCGGCGGTGGAGACGGTGGCCTCGTCGATGGCTGCTTCGACCTGGTCGCTGAGACCCTTGGTGGCGGCGAGCTCGAGGCGCTTGCGGTTGCGGGCCTCGTTGGAGGGGGTGACAGCGGCTCCGATGACGTAGTCGCCCTTCTTGAGGGAGATGCCGCGGTTGCCGGTGGCGGGACGGCCCATGGGACGGAGGTCCTGCTCGTTGAAGCGGATGGCCATGCCGTCGTGGGTGGCGAGGAAGATGACCTGCTGGCCGTCGGTGACGCGGGCGGTGATGAGCTCGTCGTCCTTCTCGATGTTGATGGAGATGATGCCGCGGGCCATGACGTTGGAGAAGTCCTTGAGGGCGGTCTTCTTGACGGTGCCGTTGCGGGTGGCGAAGAGGATGTACTTGCCCTCTTCCTCGAGGTTGCGGACAGGGAGGATAGTGACGACCTTCTCGCCGGGCTGGAGGGCGACGAGGGAGGCCATGGCCTTGCCCTTGCCTGCGGCTCCGATGTCGGGGACCTCGTAGACCTTGAGCCAGTAGACGCGGCCGGTGTTGGTGAAGCAGAGGAGATAGGCGTGGGTGGAGTCGATGATGAGCTGGGCGACGAAGTCCTCTTCGCGGGTCTTCATGCCGAGGCGGCCGGTGCCTCCGCGACGCTGCTGTCTGTATATAGAGATGGGCGTGCGCTTGAGGTAGCCGGTGTTGGAGACGGTGACGGCAACCTGCTCGTCGGTGATGAGGTCTTCGAGCTGGAGCTCGGCGGTCTCGTCGAGGATCTGGGTGCGGCGCTCGTCGCCGTACTTGTCGCGGATGTCTTCGAGCTCTTTGGTGATGACTTTGCGGAGCTTCTTCTCGGAGGCGAGGATGGACTCGAACTCTTCGATGTTGTCGCGGACCTCGGAGAGCTCCTTGGGGAGCTCGTCTATCGATAGCTGGGTGAGGCGGTAGAGCTGCAGTTCGAGGATGGCGTCGACCTGGCGGTAGGAGAGGATGAGGGTGCCGGTGGTCGAGAACGTCATGTCGACGTTGTACCTGGCGGGGTCGAGGGTGACGCCGGCGAGCTCGGTGCCGCGGAGGTTGACGGACTTTCCGGAGAAGTACTGGAAGAGGCGCTCGCGGGCTTCGACACGGCTGCCGGACTGGCGGATGATCTTGATGACGTTGTCGAGGTGGTCGAGCGCGATCTGGTAGCCGAGGAGGATGTGCTCGCGGTCGCGGGCCTTCCCCAACAGGAATGCAGTCCGGCGGCGGACGACTTCGATGCGGTGATCGAGGAAGGCGCGGATGGCCTTGTCGAGCGGAAGCTCCTTGGGCTGACCGTTGTGGACAGCAAGGAAGATCATCGAGAAGGAGTCCTGCATCTGGGTGTGCTTGTGGAGCTGATTGAGGACGATCTGGGACTCGGCGCCGCGCTTGAGGCCGATGTGGATGCGCATACCGTCACGGTCGGACTCGTCGCGGAACTCGTCGCGGGCGATGTCGGTGATGATGCCTTCGTTGACCAGCTCGGCGATGCGCTCGATGAGGCGGGCCTTGTTGACCTGGTAGGGGATCTCGGTGACGATGATGGCCTGACGACCGCCGGAGATGTTCTCGATGGAGCACTTGGCGCGCATGATGAAGCGGCCACGGCCGGTCTTGTAGGCGCCAGGGATGTTGTTCTTGCCGAAGAGGAAGCCGCCGGTGGGGAAGTCGGGTCCTTTGACGTGCTGGAGGACAAGGTCGAGGTCGCTGGTGGTGTCCTGCGGGGACTTCGCGATGAGGGAGATGCAGGCGTTGACGACTTCGGTGAGGTTGTGCGGCGGGATGTTGGTCGCCATACCTACAGCGATGCCGCCGGAGCCGTTAACTATAAGGTTGGGGATGCGGGCTGGGAGGACGGTGGGCTCAAGGGTGGACTCGTCGTAGTTGGGGGCGAAGTCGACGGTGTCGGAGTCGATGTCGGCGAGCATCTCGCCCGCGATGCGGGTCATGCGGGACTCGGTATACCGCATGGCGGCGGGTGGGTCGCCGTCTACTGAGCCGAAGTTGCCCTGGCCGTCGACGAGGGGGTAGCGGAGGGAGAAGGGCTGGGCCAGGCGGACCATGGTGTCGTAGATGGCGGAGTCGCCGTGGGGATGGTAGTTGCCCATGACGTGGCCGACGACCTTGGCGGACTTGGTGTACTTCTTGTTGAACTGGAGGCCCATCTCCTGCATGCCGTAGAGGATGCGGCGGTGGACAGGCTTGAGGCCGTCGCGGACGTCGGGCAGGGCGCGGCCGATGATGACCGACATGGAGTAGTCGAGGTACGACCGGCGCATCTCGTCTTCAATATTGACGGGGAGAAGAAATGCGGCGCCACGGCCCTGGACGGTGCTGTCACTGGGGGGTGTCGGGGGGGTGTTCGGTTTGTCTGAGTCGGGGCCTAGCGGGAGTTGCGGGTTCTGATCGTCTGCCATGGTTTATGTATCCATTATAGAGGGTTTGGATGGGCGCTGGAGCGGTGGGGGGCACCCAGGGAGTGACGCGGTTGTGCGGCTTGAGCGAGCTTCAGTTTCGGAGAAGGAGAAGGGCTTGATATCCGATCGCATCGCATTTCGATGCGCTGCGATCGATGTCGGAGAGTGCTAATTTTTCCTGTCCAGAGTGCGAAACTTAGCGGAATCGTCCGTGTCTAAAGACGTATAGATCAATATTTAGTGAAACTTTTTCGAGATATTATTTCTTGGAAAATGCGTACTTGAAACAGTAGAGCAATTTACCTTCCAGTCGCTAATCGAACAAATGTTCGATTAGTAACTCTTTTGGAATGAGCATCTGCGGAGCATATTTTGCGTCATTCGAGGATGGCGGAGTAAGTGCTAGAAGGTCTGGCCATGTGCTGTCATCAGGCCCGCTGCATTTGTTACTTCCCAGAGATTACATGCAGCTTTGCTCAGAGGATCTGATGGTGAGGCGGAGGAGTTTTATTTAGATGAAGAAGTTATTTGGGTTTGTGCTGGTTCTGTTCACGGCCGTGGGTATGAGCTTCGGTCAGGCTATCTCAGTTAACGGTGGATCGATTCAGGGAAGCATCACCGATCCGACGGGTGCCGTTGTTCCGGGCGCCAGGGTTACGATTACCGGTAAAGACACGGGATCGGTGAAGGTTATCACTGCGGACAACAGCGGTTTTTATAGTGTGGGTCCTTTGAATCCCGGCAACTATAACGTGAATATCGTTGCACCTGGCTTTCAACAGTTGTCGGTCAACACTGTGGTGCGAACCGGAACGGCGACCAGCGGTAATTTCAAACTCACCTTAGGGCAGCCGACCGAGACGGTCGAGGTCAATGCCGGAGCGCTGCAGGTGAACACAGAACAAGCTGGCGTAAGCGACGTCATTACGAAGGCGCAGATCGACTCGCTGCCTGTGAATGGACGAAACTTCCTCGACCTGGCGCAGATTGAGCCGGGCGTTATCCTGCAGAGCGGCGAATCATTCGATCCCACAAAGGCGGGTTATTCGGCTATCTCCACCAGCGGGGTTTCGGGCCGCACGACTCGTATTCTGCTTGACGGTCAGGACATCACAGACGAGACCGTCGGTACGACCATCTTCAACGTCTCGCAGGGCGCGATCGGCGACTTCCAGCTCAACCGCTCGACGCAGGACGTCTCGGGCGATGTGACCTCTACCGGTCAGGTGCTGGTCTCGACAAACTCCGGAACGAACGCGTTCCACGGACAGGCCTTTTATCAGTTCCAGGACCACAGTGCTCTCTTTGCACGGACGGCAGGCGGGCTCGATACGCCATTCCAGCGCAACCAGTTCGGTGGAAGCATTGGTGGTCCGATCATCAAAGACAAGCTCTTCTTCTTCGGTAACGCGGAGCGCATCAAGCAGGAGTCGCCGGTTTCGATCACGATGGCTCCAACCTTCGCGGCGATTCAGGCGGCGCACCCCTCCATCCCCTCTCCTTATCGGGAGACCTATTCCACTGTTCGCCTGGACTATAACGGGCCCTTCGGCGGACATTACTTCGCTCGCGCCAACTACAACGTCAATAGCTCAAGCTCAAACTTCGGTGCGGGCTATTCGATCTACAACAACCGTGACAACACACCCGGCCTTGCCGGTGGCGCAGACTTCTCCAGGGGGCACTTTACCCACTCCTTCCGCGCCAGCTACGAGAAGTTTCACAACCTGCTGGTGGACGATACAACGGGGAATTCCAGTGTTTATAACGGATTTCCGGGTTTGAACATCCGTCTCGCGACGGCCGGACTCTACTCTGGCCCGAACGTCGATTCCCCTCAAAACACCTACCAGTCGGACAAGCAGTTCCGTTACGACGGAAGCTGGACCAAGGGTTCCCACCTCATTCGTTACGGATACAGCATCAACCGCATTCTCGGCGGCGGTTTCGCGAGCTTCTACGGTCTTGCTCCACAGGCGAGCCTCACCGCATCCACCGTACTCGCGAATTGCGGCGGGGTTGCGGGTGCTGCGCCTTGCCCCTCCGATCCCCTGAACGGGTACTTCGCTTCCGCAGTAACGCTAGGCAATGGGCAGGGCTTCTTCACAGAGAATTCTGGCTTCAACCTGCCGGGTGGCGGAACCGCCGATTGGCGTCAGGGTGCTTACCTCTCCGATAACTGGAAGGTGACTCCAAGCTTCACGCTGACTGCAGGCCTCCGCTGGAGCGTCGATACCGACCGGGCCAATCAGGATCTGCCGACACCGCTCTGCTCAGATGTGAACCCGTCGCTTCCATCTCCCTGCACCGGCAACGCGCCTCTTCTCGACCAGTTTGCGCCTGGGTTTGGTAAGAAGATTCACCAGCCGTACACCAACTTTGGTCCCCAGCTTGGCTTTGCCTTCAGCCCTGGAGATCACAAGACCGTCATTCGCGCCGCCTTCGGTATCTTCTATGAGAGCGACGTCTTCAACAACACCACCAATGCGCGGGCGAACCTGATCAAACAGGGCCTCTTCAACAACTTCGCGTCTATCTGCGGCAATACCAGCACGCTGACACTGCCGGACGGCACTGTGGTTTCGAGTGACGGCGGCGTTTCAATTACAACCCTTTGCTCTGAGCCGCTAAGCCAGTCGGGCCAGCACTTTATCAACCTTCAGAACAGGTACCAAGCTTCAACGGCGTCTGTTGGCCCTGCGAGCAACGGGAGCTACGTTGGGAACACTTTGACGATCAATGGAGCCTATGGAGCTCCTTACCGGACACCCTACTCCGAGCAGTGGAACGGCGGTATCCAACGTGAGATCTTCAAGGGCAGCATCATCTCGGTCGACTATGTACACAACTCGACCTTGAAGATTGCTCAACAGATCGACGTGAACCATGTGGGTGCAGCCCGCACGCTGAATACGGCTGCGGCAGCCCATGCGATTACTGCTACCGCTACTGCGGCGGGGTGCCCCACGACAACGGGGGCGGCTGCAATCGATTGCGTTATAAACAAAGGCGGAAGCATCGCGGGGTTCGCGGGTAACGGCCTGGACTCAGGAAATACTTTCCTCGGCAGCAATCCTGCATCTTATGTCGGCTTAACTCCCGCAACAGGAGCGGCGTTCCCGGGTGTCAATCCTGCTCTGGGTCAGGGTCTCTTCCTGCTTCCTGTCGGCCGATCCGGCTATGACGCGTTGCAGGCAGTCTTCCGTCAGCAGTCAGCACATCCGGCTCCTGGCATCATGAGCTCTAACCTGCAGATTTCGTACTCATTCTCCCGCATCGTTAGCACGGCGAACCCGGGTACGAACAATGGGAATACCGGCGTAGGCGACCAGTTCTTCTCGTCGCCGTCGTACGACTACGACAATCCCACGCAGTATATGGGGCGGAACGGACTGGATCACACGCATCAGGTCTCGTTCGGTGGTTCTGCAACTTTGAAGTATGGCCTACAGGTCGGTATGATCGGCCACTTCTACTCGGCGGCTGCCAACGACCTGAACCTGGATAATGGTGGAACCGCTGGCAGCGCTACAGCGGGCATCTTCCAGTCCGACGTAACCGGTGATGGAACGATCGGCGATATAGTCCCTGGAACGAATCCCGGCTACTTCATGCATGAGTACAAAGGGAACAACCTGAACAAGCTGATCGACCAGTACAACGCGACCCAGGCCGGTCAGTTGACGCCAGCCGGTAAGGCGCTCGTTGCGGCCGGTCTCTTTAGCCAGCAACAGTTGATTGCCCTCCAAGCTACGCAGCAGCCCATCGCGCGGGTTCCTGAAGCTCAGGGTCCGGAGAATGCCTTCTACCGCAATGTCGATTTGAACGTTGCATATCCTGTCCGTCTTAGCCGTCTGCGGGAGGGTATGTCGCTGGTGCCGGCGATCGCGTTCTATAACGTTGGGAACTTCTCCAACTTCAAGAACTACGTCAACGGTACCCTTGCGAACACGACCACCGCAGCGGGCGGCGACACCGCTCTGAGCGGCCTGCTGAATGGTCCGAACAGCTTCGTGGACCACGATCTGAATCGTTCCCAGCGTGGTTCGGGTACGTCGAACATCGGTGGTCCTCGGACGACGGAGTTCCAACTCAAGCTGAACTTCTAACTGCCGACCCCAGGTGGCATCAATCAGGGCGGAGGATCGAAAGATCTTTCGCCCTGAATTTATTTAGGTGATGCGAGAATCGTTGCACGTGGAAGCTCAGAGCTATCTTGGGTGGACGGTGATTGTGCTGCCGTCGGGAACGCTGCTGGGTTGAAGTCGACGGGAGTGGTAGGGCTGTATCCGGAGGAGGGATGCGGCGCTGCAGGAGGGAACGGGGCCCAGGGGGAGTTGCGGGTTCTGATCGTCTGCCATCGTTATCCCTCTATATAGAATAGAGGGTTTGGTGAGGTGGAGTGGGCGTGTGGAAAGGGTGGGACCCATCCATATTCCATCCCTGATTCTTCGCGTAGTTATCCCGAAATAAATGGACTTCATCCCAAATTCCATAAGTAAATCGTTAGCCCGTAATTTCACCAAATTTTGATCTCAATATAAGTACTTTATAATGTTTCAGTTAGACAGGCAGGTATTTTGCATCAATTTGGTACTGAAATTGCGCTGTACTATTCGAGCAATGTTCGAGTCGAGACATCTGCTCAACGAAGGTTATGCATGAAAAATACACTTTGCGATAAGGCGGTGACAGTTTAGGGGGGAATAATGAAACATATTATTTTTACGGGCCTGGCGCATCTATGTGCACTGTTGGTGCTAGTCTCGGTTTCTGCCTTCGCGCAACAGCAGGGTGCGATCACCGGCGGTCTGAGCGGCGCTATCACCGACCCGTCCGGGGCAATTCTGCCTGATGCGACTGTAACCTTAGTCGGACCTCAAGGTACACGCACCGTAACGACAGACCAACTTGGCCGTTTCACGGTTTCAGGTCTTACTCCTGGTTTCTATGACGTGACAATTGAGAAGGCCGGCTTCAAGAAGATTCAGGCACACCACAGCGAGGTTGTGGTCAACTCCTCCTCGACACTCAACCTTACAATGCAGGTGGGAAACGTCTCTGAAACGGTCGAGGTTACGGCGGCTGCGACGGAGATCGATACGCAATCGACGGCAGTCACGTCGAATCTTACCGATACGTTCTACAACAGCGTGCCGATGCCGAGAAACGTCTCAGCAATCTTTTATGCAGCCCCCGGCGTTGCAGCGGGTCAGGTGGCTGGCGTAGCATTCCAGGCCGGACCGGGTGCGGCAAACCCCTCGATCGGTGGCGCATCGGGCCTTGAGAATCTTTATGTGGTTGACGGTGTAACGATCACTGACCAGGCATTCGGCAGCATCGGAACCTACAACAGGTATCATGGTGCACTTGGAACCGGAATCAATCTCTCTTTCATCAAAGAAGTCGACATCAAGACGACTGCCTTCGAGCCCCAGTATGGCAAAGCAACTGGCGGTATCGTTCAGATCGTCACCAAGTCCGGCAGCAATCAATATCACGGCGCGGTGGGTGCCTATTTCGGCCCCGGCATTTTTTATGCGAGCCGCTACCAGTTCTATCAATTCGGTTATCAGCAGTCCACTCCACCTTCGATCCTCCGCAACCCGCAGTACGATGCCGTAGCTGAGTTTGGCGGCTACATCCCAGGCCTCAGAGATAAGCTGTTCTTCTTTGGCTCATTCAACCCTTCGCTCACTCAGAACGTTCTGCAAGCCAATCCAAACGCTCCGGCACCAAGTGTTGCTCTTGGCCCTCGGGAATACAGCACAACCACTCTCAGTTGGGCAGGCAAGCTGACCTTTAAATTCGGCAATGCAACCACATTTGAAGCGTCCAGTTTCGCCGATCCATCGAAGGCAAATTCGCAACCTCTCGCAGTCGGCGCCGCCGCCTTCTCCTCATTTTTCCCGCGAACCACTGCAAGTTCCTGGCAGTTCGGCTCGAGGAATTCTGTTGCCCGTATCACAACGGCAATCACGCCTTCATGGGTGGCGGATGCCGCGTACACCTATAACCACAATCAATTCACTGAGTACCCTGCGACGGCCGATTATGGCATCACCGACCGAAGTGCCAACTTCCTGCCGGTACCAGGAGCAACTGTAACCTCTGGACTGGGGCCTTATGAGCAATCCAAGAACAATACATATAGCATTGCGGTGAATACGTCCAAGACGTTCGGGTTCCTCGGCCAGCACACCTTTTCGCTTGGGTACGCCTACGATCACACCAACTTCCTTGACCAGCCTTCCAGATCCGGGGCGCTCTTTGTGATCCCGTCTGCGAATGCCGCCGGCACTCCGCTTAACCAGCTCTTCACCAACATTCCCGCCGGGAGTGTTGGCGCTTTGACCAATGCGCAGTTTGCGGTAGCGGCAACGAACACTGACCCAACCCTGACCCAGAGTGATCGGACGTGCGCACAGTGCCCGGTCAACGGGAACGGTCAACAGATTTATGCATCCTCCAGCCGCGCTACTTATGTCGGACTGAATGTCAATTCGTGGGGTCGATATCACACCGCTTACGCCAACGATACCTACCAGATGAATCGATTTATCACATTGAATCTCGGCGTCCGGTGGGAAGAGCAGCGGGTTGCAGGGGTCATTCTAAGCTACCCGTTCACTGGCAGTTGGTCGCCGCGCCTTGGTATCAACGTCGATCCCGTAGGAGACCACAAGAGCAAATTGTTCTTCAACTTTGGGCGCAACTACTGGGCAATGCCTCTTGATGCAGCAATCCGCCAGCTTGGGAATGAGCAGAACGACACTAACTACTTCTTTGCACCAGTAATCAATCCCGACGGTTCCATTACCGTCATTCCTGATGCGGCCCATACTCTCAACGGTCTGCCTCGTTCGAGAAGCGCGACTGGGGTAGTGTCCTCGTTTGGAGCTCCAAACTTTGGCTCTTCTACCAGCTTAGGCATCATTCCCGGAACGAAAGCACAGTACGAAGACGAGTATGTTATCGGCTTCGAGCGTGAACTCACTCCCTCGATCGTAATCAAGGCGCGGTACACCGACAGGCGCCTTGGCCGTATCCTTGAGGACGTGGGTTCGACGTCTCCAGAGGGATCTGTGATCAGCCCGAACTTCACCGGTGGTATCACCAACCCTGGTCCGAGTACGGATATTGCAGTAAATGAGCAAGAGATTACCTATACTCAAGCGCAATTTCTCGCGGCGAATCCGAGCGGTAATCCCACAACAGGCTCTTATAGAGCGCCGGTTGCTGGTTGCACAGCGGGAACCGATACCTTCTTCGCCGTAGGTGGTCCGTTCATCAACGGCAGGAACCAAGAAGTCGGAGGAGCTTGCTTCACGAACCTGGAGACAATGGACGCCGGACCTGGTGACGGAATTCCCGATGGGTTTGTAAAGCCGGTTCGCCGGTATCAGGCTGTCGAGTTGGAGGTTGACAAGCGCTTCAGCAATCACTGGCTGGCTGTGGTCAACTTCCGCTGGGGCACGCTCTATGGCAACTATGAGGGTGCGTACCGCAATGACAACGGACAGTCCGATCCTGGAATCAGCTCCTTGTTCGACTTCACACCGGGTAGGCTCAACCTGCTGGGTGACCAGTTCGCAAATGGGATGCTCAGCAGTGATCGTCGCGCCGTTGGCAACCTCTTCCTGAGCTACAACATCGGCTCTGATACTCCGTTCTTACACAGGGTCAAGGGCCTGACTGTTGGTACGGGTCTTCGTGGCCAATCGGGCGTTCCGCTCAGCCTGCTGGGAGATCACCCGATCTACCTCAACCAGGGCGAAGTGCCGATTGGTGGGCGCGGGGCTTTAGGTCGCACTCCGTCCACACTTCAGCTCGATATGCACGCAGACTATCCGATAGCTCTCTCTGAGAAGTACAGGATAAAACTCGCTATGGACATGTTCAACATGACCAATAGCCAATTCCAGCTGGGAAGAGTTCAGTACACGCAAACTACCGCCTCTGCTATTGGTCTGCCGCCACCGCTCAACGTAGACTACAACCGCCCGACCGGATTCCAGACACCGTTCTATGCACGCGGCTCGATCCGGTTTGAGTTCTAACTCAGCGCTGACTTAAACTAACGGGAGAGAGTGTCTGCCACTCTCTCCCGCTTTCCTTTTCAGGGGGTTCCGTCCTTGTCCTCCCGTTTTTCACGCACCGTTCTCCTGCTTCCCTTCTTCTGCTTGATCTTTGCATCCTCGATGCTTCACGCGGCAGACCCTGTTAAGAACCTGTCGCCCTTCTTTCGCCACTGGATCAACGAAGAGGTGCCTTACATCATCCAGACCGAGGAGCGGAAGGAATTTCTCAGTCTGAAGAGCGATGCAGAGCGGGAGAACTTTATTAAAGCGTTCTGGAACGCACGCAATCCCAATCCCGGCTCGGACGCGAACGAATACAAGGAAGAGCACTATCGCCGGCTTGCCTACGCCAATGATACCTTCGGCAATATCAAGGCCCAGGATGGATGGCGCACCGACCAAGGGCACATCTACATCGTCTTAGGAGCTCCCGAGCAGAGGGCCAGTTATATGGCCGCAAGAAACGTGCGGCCGATGCTGATCTGGTTCTATCAATCCAAGACACCCGCTCTTCCGACACACTTCTACGTTGTCTTCTACAAGCGGAGTATCGGCGAAGAATTCACACTCTACTCGCCATATCAGGACGGGCCTTCACGATTGGTTACGGGACTGGAAGGCAAGAATGTACAGAGGAACGACCTCGACATTATCAAGAGGTCTCTAGGGAACGAGGTTGCCCGGACGACACTCTCGCTTATTCCTACTGAACCGGTCGATCTGAATAACTACACACCCAGCCTGCAGTCTGATGTGCTGCTGAGTACGATCAAAGGTCTCGCCGACAATCCGCTGAACAAGGAGCTTCTTAACGAGCGCAGGATGAATGAGCGCGTTACGACGAATATCTTCCTGGGAGCGAACACCGCGGCTCTTCAGACAGCTGTCTTTCGGGATGCTACTGGCCGGATGACTGTTCACTATCTTCTTTCATACGACCGACCGGAGCAGGGCATGATCGGGCCCCTGCCAGATAAGCGTCTTGGCTATTCGTTGACGCTTCAGACCTCCGTGCTCACACTGGAGGGCAAATCGGTCTACGAACAGAATGAGAAGCTCAGTGGCGTCGTCAACGATACCCAAGCTACCGCCGCGCGCAGTAAACGATTTGGCGCAGAGAGCCGGGTTCCGCTTGCTCCGGGGCAATATCAACTTGTGACTACACTTACTAACGACCTTAACCATTTGGCAGTACGTCAGCAGGCCAAGATCACGGTGCCGGATCCTGCGCAGACTGCCTGGAGTGTAAGCAAGGTTCTGATCTTTTCGCCCCAGCCTCCGGTCCGCGATCCCAATGGAGTACTTCCTTTCAGCATTGCCGGGCTGCGCTTTGTTCCCAAAGGGGTTCAGCAGGTCTCGTTGCACTCGGGTGAGCCGCTGCGGCTGCTCTTTCAGCTTTGGAGCAAACCCTTAGACCCCGCCTCTCGCGAAGGACATAGGATCAAGGTCCATTACGTGTATGGGACCATGCAGGCAGGCCAAGAGACCCACCAGGAAGACGAAGAGATCGACGCTGCCAACTTCGATGCTTCCGGTACGTTGCTCACGGGCCGTACGCTTTCTACGGAGGGGCTCACTGCTGGAAACTATCGCGTAGTGATCACTGCTACCGATGAGACCACCCTGCAGAAGGCCTATGCGTCGCTAAATTTCCACGTATCCAGTGATGCCGAGGTTACGGACCTCTGGACCGCCTACGATGCTAGTGAGAACGGCTCACGTGGCAAGGCCATTGACGACTACAAGCGTGGCTTGAGCGCTGTGATGCAGGCGCAGAACGACAATGCCATCTCATGGCTGCAGAGCTCGCTCGCCGATGACCCAACCTATGTGCCTGCGCTTAGCAAACTTGTGGACCTGCTTTCGCAGAGCAATCAGTACAAGAAGATTGCGGAGCTCTCTACGAAGCATCCTGTTACCCATGAGGTAAGCCAGCAGACGGCGGTCCTGATGTCACAGGCGCATGCGCAGGTTGGAGACTTTCCCACGGCCACTCATATCCTCGAGCAGGAACTTCAGTTCCAACCGCCAAGTGCGGAGTTGTATCTCGCCCTGGCAAACGTCTACGAGAAGCAAGGCAATTCATCCAAAGCAGAAGACTTCAAACGTCAGGCTGCGAAGCTCACAAATTAGACATAAGGCGGTTCGATCAAAATAGGACTGAATCTGTCGCATATTTTTCTTGATATGGGACTGTTCATGTCGTATATTCGGTTTATCGCGATATTCAGTGAGATTTAAGGTTCGGCAGTACGGGTTTAGCAGAAGGTGAATGGAAAAAGATCCTCGCGGATTAATCTCTTGGCGGAGACCGCGAGGACCTGGGGACTACAGTCGCTTAGCTGTGACTGCAGATTATCTGCATTATAGGATCATGGTGCGACTGGTTCAATTGGGCGCGCAAATCCCCCTTCTCCATCTTCCCTTTCGATTTTTTAAGAGCATGTGACATTTCGGTGTCTGTGGTGCCGTATCGCCACAGGCCGGCCGGTGGCGGTTATGGACCCCTTGCGCGATTTTCCAGTCGGGCAAGGGGCTGGCTTAGGGATCGATAACGGAGAAAGACGATGAAGCGGATGGACGTGAAGAAGAGCGCAAAGCTGGGGAAGCGCGCCAAGGGTGAGACGAGGTTTGCCGGATCGCGGGGGTGGATTGCGATGGGAACGCTGGCGGCCTATGCGGTGATGGGCGGGACGAAGTCGGCGTTGGCTTATGTGGAGAAGACGGGTGGGGCTGGAGCGAGTGGGGCGGGTGCCGCCGAGGCTAGCTTGCCGTTGAAGCGATTCAATATTGGCGCGGGGCCGCTGGATGAGGCGATCGAGGCCTATGAGAAGGCTACTGGATTGACGGTGAAGATTGTGCTGCCGTCGGGAACGCTGGCCGGGTTCAAGTCGACGGGGGTTGTAGGGCTGTATCCGGAGGAGGAGGGGATGCGGTTGCTGCTGGAGGGCACGGGTTTGAACTACCGCATCGAGGATGCGACGACGCTGGTGGTAGGGGTGCAGGCGAAGGATTCGGTCTCGGTGTCGACGTCGGCGACAA
>Ga0193716_1000459_pt1 | contig 24864 bp, 40 predicted proteins | sample U2c1metaG_FD_145901 | JGI IMG/M metagenome (GOLD analysis project Ga0193716, IMG submission 145901) | Soil microbial communities from a riparian zone of the East river system, Colorado, United States - U2c1 | ecosystem: Environmental > Terrestrial > Soil > Riparian zone | place: USA: East River...
CAAAAGTACAACAATAATCCATTTATTTTCTACCGCAGTATTCAAATTCTTTCCGAAGGAAAGAGGGTTTTTTGTTCCGTGTGTGACAGGCTTACATGAGCCCACGACTGGGAGCGCAGTAAAGTGGGTGTTCTGTGCTGTCGCTACGGGGGAGGCGCGTCGACCACGCCATGGGCTTGTTGGCAGGTTGGTATTGGACATTCGTGAAGGAACGAGTGTGGCTGGGATATGGTCATGGTTTGGGAGGGTTCGGTTGGCGGTGATTTTGGTCCCAAAAGCGATCTCTAAAGCAGCGCGATGCTTCTCTACTGCTGGAACCTGTATCTCGGACATGAACAGATTGACAATCTGCGCCAATGGTTTCCTATACTCCGAATTTAAATCGAGCTGCCAGTGGGGTGTGAAATAGACGTCTGCGAAGTTGTTTTCCACAACGTTGACCAATGCTCCAGGTGTATCACAATCGGCGTGCACTATCACAGTGACACCCCCCGTCAAGCGATCCAGGGCTGTAGCCTGGTAAGAACAGTTAGTATTCGAAATGAAATACATCAAACATAGTGGTACATACCGCATCCCACAGGTCTTGTTTAACCGCCTTGATCCAGGCTTGTCGGTCTGACTTAATGGTACTCTTCCTCAGGGCATGCATCAAGGGATGAAAACCCATGACCTGTTCACAATGAGTCCCGTCGTAAGACATACCCGCCCTCAAAAAAGCCCTATCAGATGCTTCTATCTGACCGATAACACGTTTTGAGTCCGAGACGCCCATCGGGAGGGAATCTACTGAGGGATAGCCACCCATAGCAGCTCGGAGAGAGCGGATAGCAGCAGGGTCGTACGCAAGACTGGAGAGACTCATGATTAGAAGACGGAGAGAAAGGGCCAGCAAGAAAACGTACCATCAGATAATGGATGGGGTCGACTCCGATACTGGTTTATTATCACAGCAGTGCTGGTTGTGATCCCAGCAGCGCTGGCTACGGCATTCTCGGAGGCAATCGATTAATTAGGCTCTGAAGCGTGTTGGCAATGTGCCGCATGCGTTTGGATAGGCTTGCGATGCCGTGGCCAACAAAGTTCTCGTAAGGGGTATGAACAGGTAGTAATAATACTGAAAATGCGATACGCAAGGCTTTGCTGGGGAATAGATAATGTGGAACTATATAATACATCAATAAAAGTAAAAATAGTGCTAATGGTATGAGTCGCACCACTTTAACATGCAATCAATCTTCAGACAAGTCGTCGTCTGAGTGGAGCAACCCAAACATCTCGTCCATGTCTAAGAGGCACTCGTCGTCGTCGTCACTGCTCTCGTCATCACCATCACCCTCTGATAGCTCATAGTCCCCGTCATCTGAGTCGGAAATAGAGCCGTCGGTACCAGCACCATCGTTTCCTGTTGGTTCAAGACTATCGGGGTCATTCCCCGATGGGTCACCCCGGTCAGAGTCAGACTCAGGGTTGCACCAGACCACAGCTGTATTGGTACAATGTTGTTGGTGGGTATACACGTGTCCGATGCCAAGGCCCCAATGAAACCGCATGAGCATGTCACGATCTACAAACCTGGAAAAAAAAAACATGATTAAAAAATTATGGCAGATATAAACCCACAAACCGGTTGAGATAATAACTACACCAATCGCTGGCGTCCTTAGCACACTGAGATATTCCCCGCCCATCAGGGTAACGTCTGTTGGTAGAAAAAGCGGGTAGAATGTGACATCCCCTCACAACATCGGCTGGGTTCAAGAAACTGAAGGCGTGTTCGCTAGCCATTGGAGGGAAACGTAAACGGTCCAAACGGGAGTCGCACCAGCTGCCTTCGGGGGCACTGGTGTCACGTTCGAACCACCGTACCCATAAGACCTCGACTTTATGAGGACGGTAGTCAGGAATTGGACCCCCTGTGTACACAGCGTTGACATGAAATATGCCGACCACTCGAGCGTATAAGAATGGATGGTCAGATTCGTCATTAGTATCGGCCAAAACCATGATGTCACGGTGACATGTGTTTGGGTTAATCGTGTCTTGTTTTCTGCGAACGTCGTAGGTTGTGTAATTGATGCGAAGAATGTTATGCAAAAACATTTGATCTTTCCCGAAAAATAATCTAGTAGGGTCGGACATGTCTGGCACGGGTAAAGGGGCGGCTCCAACAGTATGTTCAGCAGATGGATGGTTCTCCTGCGATATTAAGGCCTTGAGACGAGTGAGTACATGTTCCTTGAGCTTGGGTAAAAAGTTCTAGACGAGCATTAGCTATATTTCGAATGTGTAAAGATGGCACATACCTGGGTGGCAGGATCCCCCTCGTGCACATGGAGAAAGCTGGGGATATGTTCGTGGCGGTTCTGTGATAAACCGATGTGGTGATGGGCGTCGGGGCTTGTAGCAACGTCCTCGTTTTGAGCACTCCTTGCTGTGAGTTTATGTTTGATACGGCGGATGCGTGCTTGGCGTCGTTCTATACGAGTCATCTGCTTAATGAAATCTCTACGGTTTGTTCGAATGTGCCACGCTTTGGGGCGGCGATGCTCAAGTTCACCCTGAAAGTTTATGTGAGTCAGGCAAAATTCTACAAGTCTCCATAACACCTACCACGGACGTGCTATACGATTCTGTTGTGCCAAGCCATCGAATGGTTTTGCAGTAATCATCGAGTGAGTGATATTTGTAGGTTTGTAAGTTGAATGTTTTTTTGAGAGGCGTGCCATTGGCCGGTTGTGTGTTCTTTGTTGCGTTTGGCTTCTTGGATTTACGGCGACGGCGCGCATTAGCTTCTCTAGTAAGTTCCTTCGTGTTGTATGCTGGGCAAATTTCATTGCTAAAGTGGCGAAAAGCGTCTCCAAGTGATGCGGTAACTTGGTCCATGATGTCCAATGTGAGATCAGAATGCATCCGCAACTTGGCCAGCCCATGCCAGTGGGCACATAAAAAAAGAAGGCGCTGAATGGCACTATTGTGAGGTTCGGGGAGGAGTCCATCAAATACCGGAATGCTGCACTGATTATCATGGAGCTGTCAGAGTCAATTGAATAGAGGATGATTGTAAGAACCCACCTGCAGTAGATCCTCGAAGTCTCTCGCGGCCATTTTTTTCAATTCAGAAACATTAGAACGGAATCTTCGAATGGTATCTCGACCGAAAGTTGCGACCTCACGATAACTAACAAACCATCAGTGATAAATAGATGTGAATTATAGCGGAAAAGTGTGCATACCGTTCGTCCAATCTATGAAGCAAAGCAGGGTTTACCGCTTCCATAATTCGTAAAAGATGGATAAAGAGGGCCTTCCATACGCCAAGTTCGAACTCGTGCAACAAATCGACCACCAGCATTTGAAAGAAATCAAAGCCCAGAGGCTGGAGCTTGTTAGAAAAAGCATTCTAGCATAGGGTAAGTTTAAACTTTGACCGCGGATAGAAAATCACAGCTTACCGATGTGGGGACCCAGGACCCAGAATTGAGGAAATTGGCCAAGGTCTTGCTGTCGACGGCGTAGTTGCACTCATATATCAGGCGTCTTGCGTTTGCGATACTGAACCGCCTTGCGTGGTCATCAACCCTTTGCAGCGTAATACGTTGTCGCCGGTCTTGATGCATACCCATGTTTTGAAGGCGGTCCATCGGTATCAGGCACCGAGGGCAGGGACAACGCCCTCTATTTTTGATACCCGCGAGTAGAATTCTGATTGTGTGTCAGACAAATACAAAATACTAGGGGAGGCTGGATGGGCTCACTTTTCGGGGTAGTCTGCTGAATAAGTGAAAATGCGAGGAAAAAACCGGCGGAAGACACCATCAAAGCATTCGATTACTATACCGTGCTGCCATGCTTCAATAAACTCGTCGTCAAGAAGCACGTCCACTTGGGCATGGAAACACTCTCGGCGACAGTGGGCAAGGAGGGTCTTTTTGGGACCTTTTCCGCCAACGCGTTGAGTTGCAAACTGGGCGAATTCGTCTGGTAACTACCAAGATGGGTTAATATGGAAGACTTGCGGCAAAACTGGCCCTTACTTACCTTTCGGAAGTATGCAACATGGCTGCAGAGATTGCAGGAGGGCTTGCACCGACGGTACTTAGATTCATTTCCCATGGCCATGTAACACGGCCAAAGTTGTGAGCTCCCAAACTGTGTCAAATGGGTTGCATCCGACCAAAACATAAGAGCTACGACTACTCTTTGCAGGTTGCAGCCAGGCTCAGGCGGGGAGTTCTGGAGCGCGTCATGGGCCTCACGAAATGCCTCAGAAGTATAAACTTCGCCATGCAACTTGACCTCGTCATGCTGATTGGACCGCTTCCAAAGTAGTTCGTAAGGCTCGAGGTGGATTTGGGGGGCGGTGTGTGGGTCGGAAATCCGTTCCCTGATCACCTCTACCAGGGACCGATGATAAAGTTCTCCGCAGATAAACTGGGTGGTACCAGGGGTTTGCATTCGCTGGTGGAAAGGCACAGTTATCTCCACGTGTTTCTTCCTCCACCCAGCATCCACATCTAGCCACTCCCCGTCAACCTCTTCGTCATCTGGGCCACCATCTCCAAGTGTGCTGAACACTTTATTCCATTTAGTGTTACGAACGTCCTCAGGATGAAATGATGGATCACCGACAATGTCGATAAGATCCTTGAACCCTGACTGCGATTTCTGAGTACCGCCGTTCCAGTGCCAAGCCCCCAAGAGAAATGAACTCTTATTGGGAAATGGCGACCATTTGCTGCGCGGTGTGGATGACCTAGGAGCGGCGGAGGAAATATCTGCGAGGGTAAGATGCTCCTCAGGATCGACTGCTGGCAGTTGCGCTCCGAAATATTGTCGCACAAGGCCAAAAATATTTCTAGGAGTACGAATGAAGCGAGATACGCGGGAATGAAGTGACGGTGGGTGAGCATCGGCCGTATTCAATGGAGGTGGAGGGGTGGGTGGCCGAAAACCCGTAGGGGGTAAACTCGGTGCAGCCTGAGGTAGAAGGTCCGTGTAGCGTTTCGGCATTGATACGTTTGGTCTGCGGGGCCGGCGAGCTGCCAGAGACATGGTCCCGTCATCTTGTGGATGGATGGGCCCATTATCCTGGGGAAGTTCTGCATCTTCAAGCTGATTTTATGCGGCAGTTAGCGCGATACCTAGCCAAACATCAAGATAAAAATACCTCAATCTCAGTGGCGGACTGCGCTGATGGTGCAGGTGCACTCATGGCATTAGTTGAAGTTGAAGCAATTTGGCTAAGCTTCTGCTTTTTCTTTGCGGTGAATAGCTCCTTTGCTTGGCTGAGAGCAGCTGATAACCGTTTTTTTGTACGCGGACAGGACCGTTGATGGGTTCCATACGCGTTCTGCTGTGAAAATGTTCTTCCGCAAAAGCATTCGAGCAGATCCTCGTGCGACATGGTGGAATTGCCAGCAGATGCAGGTGGTGGCTCATTGACTTTTCGGCTTCACCAGCCAAGCTCCAAGTTGACACAGCGCCCCATGCGACAAAGGGAGGGCCAACGCTCAGTCCGAAGAATGAATACAACAACAGAACCGCTGGAGCAGACCTGAAGGAACCAAGTCACCAGCTGGTCATTACGTCAAAATTACGGTTCAACGGGCGCTAAACTCTAGCCAGCATCGATGCGAAGTTGTGAGAGGCTAGCCAGCGTTGCTGGCAAGGCTCAGTTAAGCGCCGATACAGTAAATATAAAGACTTCCGTGTACTGTATGCCTTGATATTCCATTATCATCGACACTGCAAACCATGGATCAAGTGAATCTTCAACAAGCCACCCAAGAGAATCGCCAACAGCTGCTCGGCATAATACTATCAAACTTGAATCAGATACTACAGTTTGACCCGCAAACGGGGGGTTTGAAGCCTTGGGCGTGGTAGGTTCTTTCAAGCTGACCATTTCATCACGGTATAAATAGCTCAATCATCTTGTTTATCATGATGGCAGGCCAAAGGACGCCGATGGAGGCCGCCTTCCCATGTATTATTTTGCTGGGCATCGTGCTACACATTGGCTATTGTTTCCTTGTTGCCTGTGTGCGGAAATTCTCGGTGATGGGGTTGAGTCTGCGGTCTATATAGCCGGCACCGGTCCATATCGTGGATTTTGGGTTGCGTCTTGCGCACAAGACATATGCAAATATATTGGTAGCTATCTAGATGCCATCCACGTTAATGAATAACTCACTTTTAATGGCAACAGTACCGCTTGATTTTTTTTTAAACAAGGCCAGCATTCTGGAAAAGGGATATTCTAGCCGTAGTAAGCTAACCACGACCTCGCCTGAAGCTTGAGCTTACCTTTGTTCGTTAAGCCCCACCCCCTGTGCCCCACGTCCGGGAAATCGCCCCGACCTACCAACCCGAACGAAGGGGTACTCCAGGTTTCCTCGACGTGCGAACACTATATCCTCGTGAGTAAAAATGCAATCATGCGCTGGTTGGGTTTATAGGACTCATGCAATGAACCAGTCGAGATGCCTAGATACAACCCTCCGCATTCGATGAAGCTTTCTATAGATGACTTGATCAGAAGGCTTGATACTTGGCCCCGACCAGGCATCCCGGTGGAACAATTTTTGGAGCTGTTCGCTGTATGCAAGTGTGGGATGGCGGTATCTCGGAGGTACTTTGACTCACATGAATGCATCCCACGTGTGTGACGAGCCTTAGTTACAACCGGACTACAAACGTGTTTGATATTCACGCTAAGCAAGCACATGAAATACAGATGACGTCCAAATAACTAAGGTATGACAAGAGAAATAACAAATTTGAGAGGATAGCCGTGAATAATGGTAAAAATATTGTGCGCTGATCATTTCGACTGCCCTTGCTCTTCGTCGCCAAATTCCTCATCATCATCGCTGCCTACATTATTTATAAGCATCCTTCAAGTGAAAATGAAAATCGTACACACTGTCTAGCAGATGCAAGCCATCACTTGCAATGGCATGACTGTACAACTCGACTTCGAGTTCTGCACGTCGCAATCGCTGGGCCATGAGCACTTCCGAGTAGTATATGTTCGAGATGTTAGGAACAGCATTGGAGGAAATTGTGTCGATCAGGAGGTGTTCTACTCGCTGAGCCTCGAGGAGAAGGAAGAAGTCTTTTTTTGTGACATTCTTTGTGAGGGTACAAGGGACCACGATGGTTGTCTGGTAGTCGAGAGTCAATTATTTCCCCCGAATGAGTGGAACTAGAAATCACTTACGGGTATCTTGCCATGAAGCACAAAGTCCTGAAAGACCCCTTTTACATGACGGCTAGTGGTGACGAGCCGGCCGCCAAGGTTGGGTTTACGAAAATTATGTTTGAACACATGGCTTGCTCTCCTCCCTTTGTGCAAAGCCCTTTGAACAATGTGGATGTTTGAGGGATGGTTAGAACGCCCCTGCTTCTTGCCAAACTCCTTCGAACTGGGGGCCATTAGATGATGGGCCAATGATGGGTCTGATGCTTACTAATAACCAAATCCAGACTTGGCCTCACTCTGCCTCAGGAGCCGCCTATCGCCAGATTGCAATATTGTAGGCAAGTCCATATTAAATGCAGTATTCCTCTCCTAGAGTGTGCCGAATCAACACTGACAAACCTTCTGAGTCAATAATATTAATGGTAGACTTGGTGCCACTGGCGGTTGAGATTGGGAACGTGAGACTCTAACTGTATAGTACCTTTCCACGGTAAGACGCGCCCGTACTGCGACCGATTACTTGGCATTCGGACCGACGAGCTTCTCCACATCTATTCTCGACAGCAAATGGAACCGATTTTGTTCTCAGACGCACTCGAACTCGACTTCGACTTGCCTGGTTGGCAAACAGCTGCTGTTGCAGATACAGATGGAGTTGTCCACCAAAACGACTTGGATTCCGTCGGACTCTGGAGTCCAGCTTTAAAGAATTTTACCCCTTCAAGAAAATTCACTGCATACTTCTTTGATGACGTGACTGGGGGTGTAATTAATGTTGAGACAAATTCATCGGATGATAGCCAGGTGCGGTGTATGTTTCTTATAACAATTATGCGCTGATGAATGATCTGACAGCCTTCGGCTTATGGCTCATTATTTCATTTTCTTGGTTTTCTTGTTCTGAATGAGGCAACACTGCCCTTCTTTGTGCGTGCTCTTCATTTCGTGATGCCGGCAGCTCACATATATCTATAATTATAGACCGACAAGCACATACTTCGGTCACAGCTAGATTATGCCCATCTTTCCCTTGCCGGCTTTATAAAAAAACCACTGCAAACAGTGGCAGTTCCCGTGTATTGCGAATCCACGAGTATTGTAAGTGTACACGGTCTATTACGTGACATTCATTCATATCTTTTCAGATCTGGCTTCAGGGAAATTTATCCTCGCAATCCATTGGAGGCGTCTTCATCACCACAGATCACCAATATACTGGCGGTGCTCGTACGTTTACTGTAAGTCGTCATGATATATCTGGTACATAATAATTAATAAATCGCATATAGCTCCAAATGGACGACATGCAATTCCAGCCCTGGGATTTATGTACCCGCACTAGTAAGCCACTACTTAATAAAATTGAATCTCATTGACGAACATTACAATTCTCCCCAGTTTTTTTCCCCTTTGACGATTCTGACCACCGTCATGCTGCCTCGTCATCAACAATTGTTCTTAGAACAGAACTGTCGGACCCACTGGTTACTTCGCAACATGTGCTAGCTGTAAAAAGACCAAGGATCGACAGTGTTGGAGAAGTGAGCCCTTACTCAACCAAGAAAAGCAAAGGACCGGACTCCGACACGGACGATGGCAAGCTTAGCCTAGACAAATTGCAACGCACTTTTCCGTCTCTTCACGCCTTCGTGCTGAAGGGTAAAGTATATTACCGATGCCAATGTCTTCTTCGATTGCCCTATCTCCAGTCCGTGGGCAAGCTCGCTCTAGCGGACGAGGCCTTCATATCAGTGCTGGCTGGAGAGGCGTGGGAGACTGATAATACACCTCCCCGTGCTAAACTCCTTAGACTAGTGAGTTCGCTGCATAAGGGATATAGCTGTTAACGGCCATGAACTTTTCAGATACTAGCAGAGCACAGCACTTTCCGATCGAATTCCGTTAGCAAGGCTGAGGAGGTTGTGCAGGCTGAATTCCCGGCGACAGGTCCGGGTGCTATGGATGTTCAGCAAGTTGCGGAAATCTTACGCACCCTCTTTCTAACTGAAAACAATCCCAACATGCCGCTATCCGATGCAGTGGACAATTGCTTCGCACTGCGTGCTGTGGGCCAAGCACTTGCACAGGTTTGTTTTGTTTTTGCTAAGTCTCACTGTCGTTGCTTGCTTACCTGTTCTCTACAGGGTGTTGTCCGCCCCTTTGCGCACGGTATGATAGGAAGGCTTCTGATGCCTCTCTTCATGCAGAGGATGAGGCACAGTAGGAACATCCCCTTACGAGACAATGCTGAGGTTAATCTCGTCGGTCAGCCAGTTCCAGTTGTACCAGTTATTTATGCCATCTCCCTTGTGAGTTTCCGTCCAAATCAAAACAACCATATCACAACTTCTTGATAGATTGTTGACGCCATCATTAACACATTTCGAACGAGACTTGCCACGGCGGGGGTGTCCATTCCCAACATAGCATCCTCCACTTTCGACGTGGATGCAGATGGTTTAAAATTTCAATTCTTCCTTGGGTTATGGGAAAGGCTTGAGCAGTCAACCGAGTATGGTGCACAGATGCTTGAGACGAGGCAAATTTGGGGTAATGGTATTTTTGTTTAGGTTTTATGTTATTGATTAAGAGAGTCTATTGGTACAAAAGTTACTGTTTAGACGTGGATCTGATAGTCTATCCAATTCAATTCCGCAATCCAATCTGATGGACTTTGCTCGATTCTTATGTTATTACCATCTTGTACAGGGCCAATTTTCATTTTTCACAATGTCCGAGTTCAATATTATTCGCAAAATACTCCCAAAAATACTACATGATTGACAATTTTGCTAATAATTTATTACCTAGTTTCAAATCCCATTCACAAATCCCATTATCGTGAGGATTTTTCGCGGCCGGATACACTCCGATCCTGACGCGCTTGCCCGCCATGCAAATTTCAAAACCATGTCAACACCCTTCCATCACTTCAAACACATCTCCAGGATTTACGACCTTTTGTGGAGAAATGGCACAACAAATGTCTACTTTCACAGTGCTGTCGCCCAAAGTTGACGGTGTGTACTGGATGAACGCTGTAATAATTAATTATAGTATTGTTGTTACCAAATATGGTAAAGACTGGTCTTAATCCAGTCACATCATTGACTCTCGCTGAGACACAACTACATTTATTTTCAAATATAGCGACACCCTATATATTAATGTAAGACACTGATGCAGAGGTTATCCATGGCATCATCTGCGTTCAGATCAAGCATCAGGGACAACCAACGAATTTGGTTGTGCATAATCTGCCATGTCAACATGTGCCATACCCAACATGTTTGAGCCCGGCAAGAGAGGTCCTTCCATACTCTGAGACATGATGGACGTCGTATTTGAGGCCGTTACTCTGTTTCTATATTATATGATTGATTTGGAAAGTTATAAGGCAACACAAGGAGTACAAATTGTTAGCTTGTGAATATACCCTATATGTCGATACACTTACGATGCCGTGATCCACACCTGTAGGACGTCGCTCGTAGCCTCTCCCGATCCTTCCATATCACGAGCAAAAATCATATCCCCCTCAACCAGTTTCAGTTCGCCTGCATCGCTTGTATTAATGCACGAACGACGGGCTGAATGCTAAACATACCTTCACTATCGAGACAGGCCTCTGATCCACAGGGCATTGATCGAGTCTTGAACCAATTCACGTACTCAACCGTTTTCTCCTTGGCAGGATAATTTTGGTATACGAATATGCGACCGGTTTGATCTTTGGGCACTAGGGGGTGCAACTTGACTTGGAAAAAGATAGGTAGACCGTCCTTCCTGTTCGTGATTGCAATAGGCACCTCAAGATTACTGGGAGTATTGAGATGAAAATTAGCCATGTTGTGCGTTTGTATTGGTGGTGGTTCAAAGGGGATTAAGGTGAATAGGGGCTCACAAATTAATTAAAAGGGTCTATACCCCTTTTATGATTATATAAGTCAAAGGACAGTAAAAAAACGCGTCATCCAAGTCCGACATCTTTGGAAATGTCATTCTTCTCTGACGCTCATGTTCTCACGCTCACCGATGTGTACAATATATATATCAGCCTGCCTCTCTAAACAAGCAAGAAGATAACAGACTTACCTAGTGATGTTCCGGAAGTTGAACTGGGGCTGGCCACCATCGCCCATACAAGGCGTATGTACGTGTAAGCCTAGTGCTTACTCATCAGCCACATTTAGTTACCATATCCGTCTCTTTTCCTTCCTTAGTTCTTTACGACTCGCTCCCGCCATGTGTCTATGACCCCCAGAATGATACGCGGGTTCTATTGTTCTGTTCTGTCTGTCTCTGAGTGTTCTCGGCTGCCTTAGGGGCAGCAGGGTTCCAGTACGGTGCCCGTAATACGACTCCCGTCACCGTACTGGTTGCAATATAGCCTCGGCAAGACCGTATCCGATGTACGGATTGTGGGTGACCGTCCATAACCGTATGCCAGACGGCCGTATACGGTTCATGTATGGATGTACGGGTATCAATATTAGATAGGATAAATATATCGTGGCGATTTCAAGCAGCCCAAGTAAACAATCGGCCCACCTCGGTCACCGATCGCCTTCCCAATTCGGGCATCCCCCTCTTGTCCTCTGGCTGCTGGTCACAACCTCTCTCGACGCACTCCGGATCGCGGTCACAGCCTCGTTCGCACTCCCAGTTACTGCAGCGAAGCCCGAAATAAGTCTTCCCTAATTCAGTCGTCTCCCTTCCTGCATTAGGCCCTAGCTCGTGCTCGAATGATCGGGACTCAGCTGCCAGGAACTTGAAGTCAACTTATGTAATGGGGACCAACACCACCAGGCCAGCTTTCTGACCAATTGGTTTCTAATAATATGGTTATTCTAACTGCGAACACGTTTCATGACCCTGCGGTATATACCATCAACCTACCTGCAATATCTACTACTGACGCTTTGTATTCTCACCGCGAGGAGGCAGACGAACAGATCTCTCCCATGGGAACTCTCGACGGCCCCCAACCTCAGGTATGTGCTATCGCCTCAATCCGATCATCATCCCAACGCCCATTCCCCCCAATGCTAATCTAACATGTCATTTCAAGGCCGAGAACATATCAGAACAAGGCGCATCGAATCTCATTATGGAAGACTCGCCGGTTCACGTAGTATGTAGCGTTTATCGTGGGCAATCAATCTCATTTGTCAATTAATTCTCTTTGGGCGATCAGGGAAAAAACCAAGGCGACACAGAGGACGAAGATGAATCATCCCAGTTGTTCGATCTTGCGAACTCGATTTTGGCAGAATTCAAGGATCCGGTTTCACTTTCCAACCTTGATACTGCTATTTATCTATTCCGCGAAGCTCTCGATCAGCGCGCAGCACCACATCCCCTTCGATCAGAGTCGCTCAAAGATCTTGCAGGGGCGCTCGTGACAAGATTCAGCTTAACCAATCAATATTCGGATCTCGATCAAGCCATGGTTTCTCTCGCTCAAGGATTGCATGCGTTACGAGAGCGGGTTGAAGCATTGATGGGAGCAGGAAGGCAGTCTGAGCTTAATGTGCGTGCAAGATGCCTACATGAATTTGGTATTTGCATTCACTGCTTTCATAGGCGATTATTTTTGCTCAACACGAAAAATCAGAAGCCTCCGAGCTGACTGAACTCGCCAAAGCCACTCTCGTAAATATCAATCAGTCGGCTCAACTTTCAAGTCTGGATACTGCGGTAACGCTCCACAGGGAGGCTCTCCTTCGTCGCCCTAGGTCGCATCCTAAGCGACTGGTATCCCAAGCTGGCCTAGCTGCAGCCTTGTATGCGCGATTTCGTCGCACAGGGTACATGTCAAACATAGATGAGGCAATCTCAGTGCTTCGCGAGGCAGTGGAGGCTTGTCTTGAATCAGACATGTACCGTGCGGAGTTGCTCATCGACCTGGCCGCAGTTCTTGCAGCCAAATTTGACAGAACTGGAAAGATTTTGGACCTGCACGAAGCCACGACACAATATTTTGACCTCGCCAACAAGAACTACGTGGAAGCCAGTCAGTTGGTCAACTCCGGGAACGAACTTTTCGACCAGTTCTGAGATTCAGGTCAGATGCCAAACATCGAAAAGGCTATTTCGCTATTTCGCAAAGGCCGTGCACTCTTGCATGTTCGTCATCCCATTCGGTTGTACGCATCTGACCGCCTCGCCAATGCGCTAATATTCCGGTTCGGCCGGACAGGTCAACGCAAGGACCTGGACGAGTCTATTTCGCTGCGCCGAGACGTACTCGCGCTGCAACCTGAACCACATCCTGATCGAGCCACATCCCTCAACAACCTCGCTAGTGGACTATCCACACAATTTGACAGGTCAGGTAGACATGAGGACCTGGATGAATCGATTTCATTGTACCGAGAGGCGCATGAGCTGGAGTCAGAACAGTCCATGTCCCTCAGCAACCTCGCCATTGCGCTACTTAAACGATTCGACGAGTCAGGTCAACTTGATGACTTGGATGAGGCAATTTCAATGCACCGCAGAGCGCTTGAGCTGTTGCCTGCATCCCATCATTATCGATCTGACGCCCTGAACAACCTCGGTGGCGCGCTAACCACACGATTCAAACAGTCAGGTCATCATGAGGACCTGGATGGGGCAATTTCAATGTACCGAGAAGCGCTTGAGCTATCTCGTTCTGACCATCTCCTCAACAACCTCGGGGATACGCTTAAAGTACGATTCAATCATTCAGGTCAACGCGAGGACTTGGATGAGGCAATTTCAATCCACAGAGAGGCACTCAAGCTGCGACCTGCGCCCCATTCTCTTCGGTGTAGCTCCCTAAACAACCTCGCACGCACGCTAGCCGCACGATCTGATCAACCAGGTCAACACGAGGACCTGGTGGAGGCCATTTCACTTCACAGAGAGGCACTTGCGCTTCGTCCTGTACCCCATCCTCGTCGATCCATCTCTTTGAACGACCTGGCGAACGCGCTACACTCACAATTCAAACAGTCAGGTCAACGCGAGCACCTGGATGAAGCTATTGATCTGTATTACGATTCGTCGATATGTAGACGGTACGGTCAGCACCCATATGCCAACCGTACATTATACGGTCGTAACCGTATACGGGTACGGTGGCCAGCCCTAAGGTCCTGGTCCATGGCAAAAGAACTGTGGCAATTTCAAACTCCGCGATCGACGTAACTGAGTGGCACGGATGTAACGAGCCTATTCAACCCCTCTTGAACGTCAACCACCACTATTTCCGACACACAAATCCTTTGAAAATGACTCAATTCTACATGAACGACCCAAACAACCTCGAAGAGTCCGTCGCGATCTCTGCCAACCGGAACCGCCGTCTACCAGTGTTGTTCCAGGTAAAATCGCACCCCCTTGTTCCAGAAAACCAGCGAGGGCGTATATTTGTGTACAAGCAAGATACTACTAAGAAGCATATGACAAAATTCGCAAAATGGGCAAAAAAACAAAAGATCCCATCGGGGACAGATGCTCAAGTCAATGAGCGAGGTAAAACCAATATTTAACCCCTTTTCGGAGGTTAACACATATTATACAGGTGAATTGAAATTAGTTGCGGGAGATACGATTTTCGCTCGTAATCTGCAAGGCTCACAAGAAGCAAAGGATGATGATATACAAGTGTGGATTACGGGAAAGTAAGTGAAACGGTGCAGGAAGCTGACTCTATACTCACGGACATTTTCATAGGGATGTATTTTCTGATGCCCAAAAGAACAATATGACAGAAGCCAGAGACGCAGCACTAGGACCCAAAGATGCACGTACCTCCAACAAACCAGAGAAGGTTGCCGGCAATTTACAGGGAGGTACCAAGTTTGAGCGTAGTGAACGAGCCCACCCTGTCAAGCGGGGCACCAGGGCATACACCATTGGCCCGTCAGCTCAGATCCAACCGAATCTTACGAGCCCAGTGAGGACAAGTAAGATCTTTGACAATAACATCGACAGTGACTTAGAGATACGCAACAGACTGTGCAAGGTATGCGAGTTTTTTTAGTGCGGTCTTCTGCGACGTCTCACTTAAACGAATATTACAGGCGGGTGCCAGCTGTGCTATGACCAGCTTAGGGTATGGCCCTACAGAAGCTTCCAAAGTACTGGAAATGCAAGCGGACATGATCAATTGTCCTCGGATTGGCACAGACGACAATTTTGCTTACCCAACTATGCAATTCAATACTTCTCCTGCTGAGTCTGCAGATTCAGGTATGTACTATAGTTATTCATTTTATCTAGTATCTATGCTGAAGTAGACACTTTAGGCGTTTCTTTGAAAGACTCATTGGGTTTTTTTGGGGGCGCGCACACGGATAGGGGCGATTCTGCCGGTGGCACAACGTGTATGATGGCTCACTCAGATATCCCAGAGGATTATCACCCAGGTCGATTTCATCTAATCGAATTAGGTGTGTACGTAGTACTCGAAGAACTCGTTTGCATCAATTTCACCGGTCTACGGTATCACGGGGGTACACCTCCAACTTGCCCCGATGGCATCCCTGTACACTGGGCCTATCGATTTATCTTGATATTTTATCCCAATAATAGGATGTTGGACGGCGCATCTTTGCATGCATTCGCATCTCTTCCGCACGGTGGATTATTCTCCATACGTCCTGAAATGATGAATGCATTGTGAGCAAGCCATATCATCCACAAAGGAATAACACTTACAAATTATATACCAGGAATGAACGTAGAGACCAAGCCCCATTCGGCAACCGAACCACATTCCTTGCAGATACTGAGGGCACAATGACCAAGTACTCCCGTCACCAGTATTTTGCACAGGGTATGCTTCAAATAGCTAATTACTTTGGTCATCAACTTGGCATGCCTGATAACGAAATCGATGGTACCGTGTTCCTATCTGCATTCTCGCATATACTTGAAGGCAAAAGAATCAAAGAGGGTCCATGGAAAGAGGGGCCTTGCCATGAAGCCTCAAATACAAACGATATTGAACGTTTACGGATCGCTGAAGAGTGGGCTGCACTTGTGCACAAGAGAGGTCGGGTAATTCCGAATATTGCGAGGACAGGAACGGGCAGGGTCATAAATATTGTCAAGCAAGGAGGTCTGAGGGGGTCAGAAATGCATAAAACGAGCAAGGGTAGGTCCAAGCGTGAAAAGATGGCCAAGATTATTTGTTCGTTTTGTGGTCAACAGGGCTTAAAGGGACGGCAACAAGGTCAGTAATAAACAGTTTGTACACGCTCTCTCACTGCTTATATCTATATTCAATCAATAGACGCAAAATTGGCCAAGGCAACAAAGCGTCGTGAAAAGGGAAACATGAACGAAGATGATTCAGACGAGACAGACGAAGAGTTCGAGGACGAAGAGGAAGAAGAATATGCGGACGGTGAGGCTGTGAATTCAGAAGATGAGGGAGATGGGATATTGGATAAGGATATCGCTGAAAGAGGGAGTACTGGATTTGGTACGTGCTCAACATATTTCGCCACTCACGCAACAAAATACAAAATGCAAATCATCAGTGGCACACAATCCAACCGAGACTAATCAACGCGAGGTCAACGATCATGTGCTAATAGCCCATGACCCCATGGCTGCTAACACAGAACCCTCCGAGGAGGGTCGCACATACACTGCCCCCGACAATATTACTACTGACAACACTCAGTCAGATGACGAGATTGAGGATATGCTTTGTCCAACTCGTCCTCTATCGCGTGATAGGTCTACATCGCCATCATGCAACCTACTAGCTGACATCGAGGCACAAACACAAGGTTCAAAACTCTCGCAACTCATGGCTATGACACTTGTGCAAACGTGTGGGGATACATCGGAACATGCCACAGGCGCGCCCGTAAACATTCCTCTAACCGACACAAACCCACAGCTTCTAGGCGAGCCTCTTATTGACGATAGTATGGGAGCAAATGATCTTGATATCGTGGTGGAGGACAAAACATTTGCGCATCGTGAAGACTTTGTTAGGCAGTTCGGGACTTGGGATATACTAGAGGACACGCAGTCAACTGGCACTCACAGCGTTATCAACACAAGTATCATGGGTAAATTTCTGTCTGACGAGGATACATTCGATACGGACATCCACTGCTTAGATGCATTTAACATGCCTAAAGAGCGGGCGAGCATTGATGATAGCATTATCTGTCCTAGCAAGAATTCGCAGGCCCCTTTGAAACGTAAACGGTCAGAACATGATTCTGGATCTGGTGAGTTTTTGCATGATCAGAATCACACTTGAGCACTAAAACTTCTTACCCTGCAGCCGCTGAACCCAATGACATGAATGGAAACATCAAGCGTTGCACAATTGGCGTTACTGAAGAAGTACATGGAGGCAGTCAAAATGTATGTCCATTTAAAAATAAATAAAAACCTATTCATGCTACTCAACAGGACAAAGTGTGCGATTTCCGTCCTACAACTTCTAATCTGAGAGATCACACCCGCGGCCATATCGAAACACACCCCCCTTTAGCAGACATCATAACAATAATGAACATCGAGCATCCGTCCGCAAATGTAGGCAACGCGAGTCCTCCTGGTAAGTATCATTTCACATCTGCACCATTCAGTCAATCTTAAGTACATGATCACTTCAGGGGCTGCATTCTTGAAGACAATATCTGAATCGAGTTTGCGGCAAACATTATTCGAGCATCGTAACGCTATTGCAGTTGTCAGTGACATGCCAGATTTTGACACTGGTTACCACATAAGGACCATACTCGAAGCTGGTTCAGCAATACGAGAAGACCCTCTAGGCAACAATACATCGATCCTCATTCAGAAACTGTGGCAAAATATGGATCACGTAGCTCGCTTCGAGACACATCAGACACTCGAACTCTGCATTTGCAGACATGTCACTATGTCTTCTAACATATCAGCATGGCATTGGTTTGAAGACGTAGCAATGGAACGGTGCCGCCAAATTGCTTCATCTGAACCGGTAGAGGGAATGTGCTGGTTTGATGGTATAGTCCGCGTCGTCCATGGCTTGATTCTGGCATCTGCACCTTCTTGTGATATCTTTCCTCAACAGTTCACGACCATGGTAGTTCAGCCATACCATTACCTGGCTCCTCCGTCACGTGCCTACTTACCAGACGAGTTGGTGAATAAAGTGGTGTCGATATCATCGGACATACTGGCGACATGGCTCGATTTTGATTTAAACAGCACTGCCAGACGACAAGCCTGGTTTGCAAGCATACTGGTTGAGTATTGTGGAGCTGATGTATTGTACTTAGGCGAAGTATGGAGTGCCTACGCTCATGTAAAGCAGGCAATATTCAATAACCGCCGTCTCGGTGCATTCAAAAGGAACAAATTCAATACAGTCATCGAAATTCTTCGAACACATCCGATCGCAATTCCTGGCTCCGAGGAAAACACCATAATGTGCGAGATCGGTGATATAATACGGACTTACATTGAGTTACAGTCCGTGGGTCAACGAGACATTCCATCGGGGGAAGATATCATTGCCGGGAAAACATCGTACCTTATGGATGACTCAGACGATGAAGTGATGCTCACTGGTGTGCATCAATTTGTTGACTATCTTCGTAGGCTTAAGCCCTTGATCGATGGGTCATATTCTGGAGATGATGGAGGAGATATTTTGCTGAGAGTGGCCATTGAGGACCCGGATGCATTTCTCCCATTCAGGGAAAGAACACCATCGCGATTGAGAGTTCTGGGACCTGACGGTCCTTACAGGGAAGATTTCTTGCGGACGCCAAGTGGGATGTTCGGACCTACTGTATTCCGAGGAATAACCTATCGCGCCAATGTTCTACGATTGCCCACCTTTCCCGTATTCTATCGGACACTTCAAGACTTTGAAGAATCAGTCGAGGGAAAGGACTTAGAAGACATACGCCATTTAACTGCTTACCATCGCGCCAACCCTGCACGGACACCACAGCTTGCCGCCACATACTGGAAAAGCTCACAGAAATGGCCAGAACAGTTTGAGAGGAATGGGGGATCAAGATCACTTGACTTCGACAGTTGTGTCAAATTTCTTACGGCGGGTAAACCAAAACCATTTCCTCAGATCGGCCAACTGGCTGCATTTCTCACAGCGGGGGATTTGGCATACACAAGTGCGGTTGACATGCCAGATATACCCAAAATCGCAGAACATATGGCACAAATCAACAAGGGGGCAGCGAACGCACTTAGAAAATTGAAGATTATCAACTCCAAGGCATCGGGGCAGGACATGCATGGATTCGTGGACAAGACAAGACAATTCTACCAGATATTAGGTGAATTATTAACGGAGGATGAAAAAATGGTAATGGGACTGGATGGACTTATGATGGAGTATGCCTTGTGCAAATATTCTATCGCTGCAACGAGGAGATGGGTGTAAATACAAGCCACTTCGAAAAATTTTAAATTATGACAGTGATGTTAATTGTTAATGGGTGAATTACTTTATACTCAAAGACATACAGACTTCAACATCCTAAGTGTATTTATGGGTGATAAAAAGAAATATGTATCTGATTATCTCGAGCAATTGATATGTTGGTTCCGCCTTTGCAGTTTTTCGTCACTAGCCACTTTCGTCATCCCCACTGCCTTCACCCTGATCCTTCTGATCCTCCTGATCGTCCTCCAGAACCCTTGCTCTCCCCTTGCCCTTCCCTGGGCCATACGAGATTGTCTTTGCAGCTGTGCTGCTGAATGCCTTCTTCCTGTGCGACGCAGTGGGATTACGCTTGCTCGCATTATTTTTCAGGTACCCATACTTCTCCGGGACATCAAGCCAGCCATTTCGGTAATTATTCCTGCGCTTATTCTTCAAGAATTGTTTGACAATCTCTTTTGTAGCCCAATCACTGACAAAGCGGGCGAGAAAAGGGTTCTATTCTCGTCTTTAGCAGGTGATCCCAAGGCACTGTCCAATCAATGCGTGCATTCAGAGCCAAGTCTCGAAGGTTTCGCTACACGAATTGACAATGTAAGCAATGGTGGATGCACAAGCACCCCACATGCACCCTACCCACCCACCGTCCCTCTTTGTTTACTCCAGACTGATACTGAGCTTACCGCCCTCAGTATCCATTTTCGGCGGCGAAATACCCCGCCCCCCGCCCTTCTCTCAATACCCGGCTCCAGCACTTTCGCCAACATACACACAGCACCCCACATGCATTCTGCACACCCCCCGCACCTCTTGTCCTACTCCAGATCGATACCGAGTGTGATACGCTCCATATTCGCTTTCGGGGGTGAAATCCATCCACCCCCCATCGTTCTCTCGATCCCCAGCCCCACCGTTTTCGCAAACGCACACGCGTCACCCCACGCACATCCTACACACTCACCGTCCCTCTATTTCTACTCTAGACCGATACTGTGTGCAATGCACTCGGTATTCGCTTCTGGGGTGAAATACCCCGCCCTCTGTCGTTCTCTCGATCTCCACCTCCACCCCGTACACGCATCACCCCCCACACATCCTACACACCCACTGTCCCTCCATTTCTACTCCGGACCGATATCGAGCGCATGGCGCTTGGTAGTTCTTTTTGGGGGTGAAATTTCCCGTTCCCGCCAGTGTTCTTGTCCCGCACTACCAAAACTTTTATCCACCATATCCACCAACTGTATGGTGTCACTGACTGTACGTTGGGTGGATAACAATCCGTGGGATCCTTGCATTCACTCCGACCTCGTACGTAAGTTTGTCTTAGCGTATATGAAACTTCTTGTTGACATCAGTGTGCAGTGACGAGGCTGGCCGCTCCATTCCTACTTCAGGTGGTGTCACTAAGGAGATCCGTTCGAAACATACTTCTACTCAATGTCACGTCACTCCGGTCAACTCAGCTTCAGGCGCAACGTTGAACCAGACAACACTATTCAGACACGTCGATGGTCTGGTCATATGCTACATTCTCGTCGGTTCCACCTGCTCAGTATACTAACATCGCAGACACATATCCTCCAACCATTTTAGCCTCCCCTTCGTCTCTTCAAGCTCCTTTTGAAGTTCTTGTATCTCCCCCTCAGGCGATTCTTGCTGGTCAATCACTATCTCACCGTTGGTTGGGGGACCTCATGGCAAAATGACACACTTACTTCCGCTCCCGGCCTGTACTCCGAGGCTTACATGCGACGTGCAACCCACATCCTTGGCATTTGTTTGGCTTATCTCTGGGCTAGCTTTGGCATCAGTTCACAGAGTTACTTGCGTCACGGGAGTGCTCACAAATCATTGGCAACCTTTGTGGAGGTTGTGGCCTTCTGTCGTCTCATACCAGGAAGCGCGGAGGTGTATTGCTCGCGGGCAGTTCTATAAAGGTGGTTAATATATAAAAACAAGCTGTTCAATAGTTGATATTTGCCTTGCGATGTCTGTGTTTTTTCTGTTCGCCCCTGACATTGTTTGTGAATTGTCGATTGACATTTACGATAACAAGACTTACCTGACCTTTTATACAGAAATCATGTCTGAATATGGTAACCAGCTGCTAGCCAGCACAGATGGCATGCGTGCATGGACGCTAGCCAGAGCCGCATGATCGGCACCTATATTATTTCTTATAAGAAGGCCCCAAGTTCATACCGTTGGCACACCTCCCACTAGCATGTCGGACGCCGAAAACGATGAACCTGCAACCAACACCAATGGGAAGCGCGTCAATGCCTTAATGCTTGGCCCGCGCAAGAAAGTGTACGTCTTCTACTACATACTGCTTCATCATCACGACCGACTTCTCTTAGCTCCAAAGGAGATCCGCTCGTACATCATGGCCGGCACTTCTGTCGCACCATACATGCCATGTGCAACATCCAGGCTTTGCTAACTCAGAGCGTCATTCGGGAGGTTGAGAAACTTCCCCAGGAAGATCTCACTGATGAGTATGTAGCTCGTCACTTGCTTCATATTCACATCATGACCCCTCTTTTCCCTCCCCCCTTGAAGAGAACGTCGGGAGCACAAAGTTTTCAAAGAATTGATGAAGATAGTTCCTAATTTTGAAGAGCGCATCATGACTGGAGACGAAGATGACTTATCTGAGATTGCACGGTCGGTGAGTACCGCTCTTACCTGTGTACTATACTCGCGAAGATATATTTTCTTGCAGCTTCGCCAAGGTGCAACAGGGGCGAGAGGTGACGACACGAAGACTCTCAAAGGCAGTATCATAGAATGGATCACACTCAAAGGCCAGGTCCTCGACCCACCCCTTTACCGAAACCAGAAGGTCGATCGCGGTTTCCACCATGAGCGAACTGGGGCTCTGCTGTGCCCCATTGATTTGGATTGGTCTAAGGAAGAGTAAGCCCTTCTAGTTTGGTGATGCTTATCAGCACTCAACCGCCCGTAGAGTCAAGGCCAACTTGAGATCAGGAGACGACACTGTTACCGGCGACCGATGGCCTATCTTCCTCTACGCCGACTGCGTATATGACTGCGAAGACCCCTGGAATGGCCTCTTGCGGGGTGATCTTCTTGTCAAGGTAAGATATCTTTTTGACTGCTTGATATTATTTCTGACACCTGATGTAACTAGGCTTATAAACACGTATTCACGTCTCCTAGTTCGGTAGAGAAGGATTACAAGGCCACGCGTACTGGAAACGCTCGCCTGCACAACATGACGCGCGTTACGCCAGCTTCTCTCGCATATATTGCAACGCAGGTACCTCCCATTCACGGTTCTTGTTTATTTATTTTTCTAACTTCGCCGGATGCTAGGTTCGATTTGCCCTCAGCTCCTCCTCCGTATTCTCCCGCACGGACGTCACCTCAGATTCGGAACGATTCTACAACAGTCTTCTGGAAATCCTGGACGACCCTGCGGAGAAAAAAGAAATAGATATACTTCTCAACTGGTGGAATCGGTAGATATTCAATATATGTGTCTCACTATCAGTACTAACAAAGACGCCTCCTCCAGAAAAATATTCCCAAGCTCTCCACTGGCCCCGCGCCAAGCATCATCGAACTGGGCGTCCACTAGAATACGCGAGAGGCGGGCAGCATTGGGTGAAAGGTCAACATAGGATGAGGAGTTGCTTTCTTCATACCAAGAACAATCTATATCCCTGCGGCTCTATTTCATACCAATTCTTCCATCAATATATAGCGGCTTAAGCTGTGTCATTATCCCATCATACTTTTGCTGACCCGCAAACTCTGCAATCCTCGGCATGGAAGAGGGTTTCGTTGTGGTCCGATAGACGCTTGACACATGCCACCGTACTTGCGCTAACCCACAGGTGCTGTAATCCCTGGCATGTAAGGGGAGGTTTCGTCATTGTGACCAAACTCTGACAAGCACTTGACAGATGCTGCCATACTTGCACTGAAAGTGGGGTTTCATCGTCATGACTGATCTTTGACAGGCGCTTGACAAGTGTCACCATACTTGCGCTGACCCACAAGCACTGGAATCCCTGGCACTGAAGGTGGCGTTTCATCGTTTTGACTGACCTCTGACAGAGGCTTGACAAGTCTCACCATAGTTATGCACATCCATCAAAGTGCTTGAGTTTTATAATCCCCAGCGCGGAAGGTGAAATTTCATCGTCGTGACAAACCTCTTGACAATTTTTGCCGTAGTTGTGCACGCCCATCAAGGCTCTCTAGTTTTATAATCACTGGCACGGAAGGTGTGGTTTCGTCATTGTGACCGATGTCTGGCAGGCAGTTGCCAGATGCTGCCAAACTTTCCACCTTTGTGATATCCAGCATGTATATCTCATCATATAATCACTGGCACGGAAGGTTTGGTTTCTTCATTGTGACCGATGTCTGGCAGGCAGTTGCCAGATGCCACCAAACTTTCCACCTTTGTGATATCCAGCATGTATATCTATCATATAATCACTGGCACGGAAGGTGTGGTTTCGTCATTGTGACCGATGTCTGGCAGGCAGTTGCCAGATGCCGCCAAACTTTCCACCTTTGTGATATCCAGCATGTATATCTCATCATATAATCACTGGCACGGAAGGTGTGGTTTCGTCATTATGACCGATGTCTGGCAGGCAGTTGTCAGATGCTGCCAAACTTTCCACCTTTGTGATATCCAGCATGTATATCTCATCATATATTGTTATATAATATTGATTATCAGAATTATATATGTTGTATTGATTATATCTGTTATAAAAGTAGATATAAGTTTACGATTTTTTCATCACTTTCCTGATGCTCCTGGCTGCATGCCACCAAAGGAAATTATGAATGATTTGTACAACACATCCAATCCCATGGTAAGCACCAAATCTGATTTTTGTCAGTGACAGCTACACCAATTTCCATAAGCCAAAAGTCCATAGCCTTCACCTGGCCAATCCAGGCTGACATTACTTCCATGCCCTTGACCAAAGTCAAGAATTTCCTCTGCAACACAAGCCACATTGCCAAACCACATGTGCAGTGAACCTGATGCAAATTCCCCCAGAGACCTTTGGGATCATGAGTATGAATGTGCGCAAGCTGTGAGTCCTCAACTCTTAAAATAATTTCGGCACAGGTTTCCGCCATTTTTGGGTATGTTTTCCATGCCACTTTGTTACTATTTCCTTCGCCTCTTGAGCCATTTTTCCTTCCACACTTACCTTACACTGAAGGTTGTCCCAGAGGCCTTTGCAGATAAGTT
>Ga0193716_1000460_pt1 | contig 24777 bp, 20 predicted proteins | sample U2c1metaG_FD_145901 | JGI IMG/M metagenome (GOLD analysis project Ga0193716, IMG submission 145901) | Soil microbial communities from a riparian zone of the East river system, Colorado, United States - U2c1 | ecosystem: Environmental > Terrestrial > Soil > Riparian zone | place: USA: East River...
ATGCCGGTCGCTCGCGCGATTCCGCCGCACACGCCGCCGAACAACCGGTCGGTACGGCTGCGTCGAAAGGTATTTACAGCGGCCGCGAGCGGGTCCGCGGAGCGCGGCGGGTCGCCGTTCAACAGCCGCTCCTTCGCTCGTTTGAACTCCTCCTCCGTCAGGCCACCGTTTGCGCGCAATTCCGCCAATTTGCTAAGTTCATCAGACAACGCCATGGCTGCTCCTTGAAGGCTTTATACCCCTAGAACACCGCAATCGAGAAAAAGTAACGCCTACCATCATCTTAAGGCGAATTCACTCTCGCGGACGTCCCAAATAGTCTTCCCTGCCCCATGACAATCAGCTTGACATCTAAGCTGTTACTTATATAAGCTGCCTCTTAATGAAAGCGGCACAACTCGACGCTACTTTTTCTGCCTTAGCCGATCCGACCCGTCGAGCCATTCTGGCTCGTCTGGCTAAAGGCGAGGCAACCGTGTTGGAACTGGCGGAACCGTTCGAGATGACGCAGTCCGCGATTTCCCAACACCTCAAGGTGCTCGAAGACGCGGCCCTCATCTCCCGGCGCGTCGATGGCGCGAGGCGCCCGCGTCGGCTCGCCAAAGCAGGTATCGAGGCGATGGACCAATGGCTGGCCATGCTGCGCAAAGGACTCGAAAAGAACTACGACCGGCTGGACCGAGTGATTGCAACGCTGAACCAACAGCAGAAGGAGGAAACCCCATGAGCAAAATGACGCTGGAGACGGTCGGCGATTCAAACCTAGTGGTGAAAAGACGCTTCAATGCGACACCGGAGATGATCTATCGCGCGCACACGGACCCGAAACTAATCCAGCAGTGGATGCTCGGTCCCGACGGTTGGACGATGCCTGTCTGCATCAGCGAGGCGAGACCAGGGGGAAAGATTCGCTACGAATGGACTGACGGCAAAGGCGGCGGATTCCATCTGACAGGTGAATATCAGGAACTTGAGCCTTTCGCCAGGATTGTCCACGTCGAACGGATGCACTTGCCCGATGCCACACCTGACAACCGCGTTGAAACGAGATTCGATCGAGATGGCGCCGAAACTTTGATGACGATGGTAATGACTTTGCCCGATGCTAAAACGCGGGCGGCCATGCTGGAGTCGGGCATGGAACACGGAATGGAAGCGGGCTATGTTCGGCTCGAACGCATGTTCTAGCTATTGCTTCCGCGGCTCCCGGCTTTCCAACAGCGTCTGAATCCGGCTCAGAGAGGTCAAGTAAAGATCAGTCAAGGCTCTCGTCTCGTTCTCTTCAAGCCCTTCGGCCAAAACATTCGCGAGGGTATCAACGGCGACGCGTATCGTCATCGATTCCTCATGGGACAGTTTGACTCCACTGATCGTAATCTCGGCCTCATCTTGCATGTCAGCTCCGCGGCGGTTTCAAATCCAAAGCCAGGTTACCTGAAGGATGTAATTGATAGAAAGAGATGCGATAGAATCGCTTAAGAATCAATCGATTACTTCTGTATCGAGACTCGATCCGACATTTCCTGACGTGGGATTTAGAATGAGCGCGAAAAACCGCATTCCCAGAATCATTTACGGAACCGCGTGGAAAAAGGCTGCCACCGAACAACTCGTCAGCCTCGCCATTCAAAACGGATTTCGCGGAGTCGACACCGCCTGCCAGCCCAAACACTACGATGAGGCCGGCGTGGGCGCCGGCGTCGCCGCCAGCCTGCAGCAGGGACTAACCCGCGCCGATCTTTACTTGCAAACCAAATTCACCCCACTCTCAGGCCAGGACCCAAAGCGGACTCCTTACGATCCAAAGGCAAATTTAGCGGATCAAATTGCCCAATCCGTAGCCGCATCTCTCGAGAACCTGCAAACCGATTACCTCGACTGTCTATTACTGCATTCCCCCATGCCGACGATGGCGCAAACCCAGTCTGCTTGGCATAGCTTCGAGTCCTTCGTCGACTCAAAAACGATTCGGCAGCTCGGCATCAGCAACTGTTACAACCGCACCGATTTGGAGCGCCTATACGAATCCGCCAGAATCAAACCCGCCATTGTTCAAAATCGGTTCTACGCCGAGACGAACTATGACCGCGACATACGCGCCTTCTGCGACCGAAACCAAATCATCTATCAAAGCTTCTGGACCTTGAGCGCGAACCCCCATCTTCTCGCGCACAAAACCATGACCGCACTGGCTTCAACCCACAATCGAACCGCGCCGCAAATTCTGTTTCGTTATCTGACGCAGATCGGAGTCGTTCCACTCACCGGCACCAAGTCCGAGATCCACATGCGCGAAGACCTCGCAATCCTTGACTTCGAGCTCAGCAGCGACGAGCGAGGCGCGATCGACGAGCTATTGTGATTCCTGACATCGACGCTTCCTTGACCTTGCGAGCCCGGCATTGGAAGCTGCAGAAGATGCTGACGGCAGAACAACGAACGGCGAAGATAAAAACGGTATTCCGCGTTGCCAGCGGAAATTTCCTCGAAATGTACGACTTCATGATCTTCGGCTACTTCAGCGCCGCGATCGGCCGTGCCTATTTTCCGGCCGGCAGCGAATTTGCCTCTTTGATGTTTTCGATGACGACGTTCGCGGTCGGATTCATGATACGTCCGTTGGGCGCGATATTTCTGGGCGCCTACATTGATCACGTTGGCCGGCGCAAGGGATTGTTGGTGACCTTGGCAATGATGTCAGTGGGAACGCTGACCATCGCTTTGATCCCCGGCTACGAGACGATTGGATTGTTCGCGCCCATCATCGTGGTGCTCGGCCGGCTCTGCCAGGGTTTCAGCGCCGGTGTTGAATTGGGAGGCGTCTCAGTTTACTTATCCGAAATAGCCACGCCAGGTCACAAGGGATTCTATGTATCCTGGCAGTCGGGCAGCCAGCAAGTGGCGGTGGTATTCGCCGGGGTGCTCGGCTATGCGCTCTCCAATCTCATGCCGGCGGAACAACTGCAAGCGTGGGGCTGGCGGATTCCGCTGATCGTCGGCTGTCTCATCATTCCGTTCATCTACTTGATTCGCCGCACGCTTCAAGAGACCGAAGAATTCGCCGCCCGCGCGCATCACCCGACTCCGAGACAGATTTATGCCGGCGTGCTGTCGAACTGGCGGATTGTCGCTACCGGGGTAGCGATGGTCGTGATGACCAGCGTCTCCTTCTACACGATCACCGCGTATACGCCGACATTCGGCAAGGACATTCTCAAGCTGACACAGAGCGATTCGCTGCTCGTTACGCTCATGGTCGGCCTGTCGAATTTATTTTGGTTGCCGGTTATGGGGTCGCTCTCGGATCGCGTCGGCAGAAGACCGTTGCTCATCTTCTTTGCCGTAGTTGCGATTTTGACCGCCTACCCGGCAATGACTTGGTTGGTTGCGGACCCAACCTTCGCCAAATTGCTGATCGTCGAGCTTTGGCTGTCCTTTATTTATGCGAGCTACAACGGCGCGATGGTCGTGCATCTGACTGAAATCGTACCGGCCGAGGTCCGCACCGCCGGCTTCTCGGTGGCCTATAGCCTGGCCACCACCGTCGGCGGCTCGACGCCGGCCATTGTGACTTACTTGATTCACGAAACCGGCAATCGCGCCATGCCCGGTGCCTGGCTGTCGCTGGCGGCAGGGGTTGCGCTGGCGGCGATGGCCGGCTTGTTTAAATAACCGTAAAGTTTGGCTTCCAGATGGCGTGCTATCGTGATTTTGATCGAGAAGTACGTCGTTTAGAGGGCGGTGACTGTGCGGACAGGACTGGGCATAACCTGCATGGCTTTGTGTGCTCTGACCTCGGCGTGCAAAGTTCCGTCCGCCGCGACGCTGCCGAGCGATTTGCCGGCGGCCTTCGAGAATGGTGCCGACGCGCGCGGCCAGTGGCCCGCAAAAGAGTGGTACCGCGATTTCTCCAGCGACGAACTCAATACATTCGTCGACCTCGCGAGCAAGAATAATTGGGACCTCGCGATCGCGCGAGCCCGCGTTGCGCAGGCGGACGCGCGTGCCCGGCAGGCGGGTTCCGCGATTCTGCCCAGCGTCGATGGCGCCGGAAATGCAAATTACCTTGCCGGACACTCATCGCAAGGCGGCGGCCACGAGCTCGATTGGTCCGCGATGTTGACGGCGAGCTACGAGGTCGATTTCTGGGGAAAGAACCGAGCTGCTGCAGACTCCGCCGGTTTTTCGGCGGGCGCGTCGCGCGCGGAGCGGGATGCACTCGGCCTCACGACACTGGCGGGCGTTGCAGACGGATATTTCCAAGTGCTTGCCCTTCGTGAACGCCTGGCAATCGCACACACTAATCTCGATGCCGCGCGCCAGTTACTCGCGGCGGTACAGGCTCGATATGACGCGGGATTTGCCGGCCCCGTCGATCTGGCGACCCAGAAGACTGCATACGACGCCGCGCAGATTGCAATGACTGATTTGCTGCAAACCGAGATCGAGGCCCGCGCGTCGCTGGCGCTATTGCTGGGACGACTGCCGGAAAATTTCACGGTTCAGGACAAGCCTCTGGATTCCCTGAGCGAACCGTTGGTGGCCGCGGGCTTGCCATCCGAACTATTGAACCGCCGGCCGGATGTGCTGCTTGCCGAATCAAACCTGCGGGCCGGACACGCCGATTTGGCCGCCGCTCGCGCAGCCATGTTTCCGAGCTTGAGCCTTACAGCGGGCGCAGGGGTGCAAAATCCTGCGCTGCCGGCGACCGTACTGACCATCCCAGGAGTGGGTCCGTCTTTTGCGCTCGGCGCCGGCTTGATGCAACCGATATTCGATCACGGCCGCCTACGGGCGCAGCGCGATGAAGTGCAAGCCAAGGAGATCGAACTGCTTGCGGCTTATCGGGCCGCCATCATTGCGGCGTTCATCGATGTCGAAAATGCATTGGCCGCGATTCATCACTTGGATGCGGCGCGCGAATTTCAAGTCGAGAATCTCAAGCAGAGCGAGCGCGCATTCGAAGGCGCAAAGCTGCGCTATCAAGCTGGTTCCGGCGATTTTTTGACATTGCTCGGCGCGCAGCGGACGTGGTACGCCGCGCGCGATCAGTTCGTTCAATACAAGCTCGCGAGATTGCAAGCGTCGGTCAGCCTATGCAAGGCACTCGGCGGGGGTTGGACCCAGCAAGAAGCACAGCACATTGCCGGCCTGCATTGACATGGAATATCAACCGTTGAAGGCGAGTCTTCGATTGACGCAGCGGCGCGTTGCCCGTGTTGCGGGGGCCGCCGTGTGTTGCACAGCGCTGCTGGTGTCGAGCGCATGCCACAAGACGGCCGCGAATGCGGATGCGCCGGCGGCGGACGCCAAGAGCAAAGCTGCCGCGGGTGAGGATTCGGCGGAGGGAGTCGCGCTCAAGCCCGATGAAATCACCAAGATGGGCATCGTCGTAACGGCGGTGAAGGCCACCATGCACACGCCGGAGACGATCGGTTTCGGCACAGTGATGCCTCACGAGGCGCTCGCGCAGGCTGTGGCAGAATTGACCGCTGCCGTCGCGGTTGAGCGTCAGAGCCGTTCTGCACTCGCGCGCGGCCAACGGCTGGCCGGAACTGCAGGCGCCATGCCTGTCGATACGCAAGAAGCCGCCGAACGTCAGGCGACAGTCGATCAGGCGGCCCTTGAGCTCGCGAAACGGCGTTTGTCTTCCACGTTCGGACAGGATCCGCCGTGGAAGAATCAAGACAGCAGCCCTGAACTCACCGCCCTCGCCTCCGGAAAGACCAAACTCGTTCGCGTGACGTTTCCGCTTGGCGCGCTCGGTGATTCGGATCCGTCCATGCTGCGCTTGGCGCACATCAACGCCGCTGCAGGCGGCAAGAGCTGGGAATCACGATCCGTGTGGAGTGCGCCCGCGGACGCCGCCATACCCGGGAAAAGCTTCTTCGCTTTGCTGAAGGGCGGCGATGCCGGTGAGGGCGAGCACTTGCTGGCATGGGCTCGCGTAGGCGGTGCCGAGTCCGGTGTGGAAATCCCTGCCGCGGCCGTCATCATCAGCAACGGCAAGTACTGGTGCTATGTGGAAGAAAAGCCCGGCGTGTTTGCGCGAGCCGAAGTCGACACCAGCATGCCGACGGCAGATGGCTACTTCGTGAAGGACGGCGTCTCCGCGGACGACAAGGTAGTAACTGCTTCAGCAGGTCAACTGCTGGCGCGCGAGATGAATCCCAGCACGGCCGCTGAATAGCCATGATGCGAGCACTCGTTGCGCTGTGCGTGCGCCACTATGGCGCCATTAGCGCGCTGACTCTCCTGGCTTTCATCCTCGGAATCTGGGGCGGGTTGCAAGCGCCTCTGGACGTGTTTCCGGAGTTCGTGCCTTCGCAAGTCGACATCCAGACCGAAGCGCCGGGATTTGCGCCCCAGCAGGTAGAAGAGCTGGTCACGAAGCAGGTCGAAAACGCCGTGAATGGGTCCGCCGGCCTGGCGACCTTGCGCTCCGAGTCGATCCCAGGTCTATCCGTAGTGACCATCACTTTTGCCGACGGCATCGACGTGCACGTGGCGCGCCAGGGCATTTCGGAACGGCTGTCGGAACTCGGCAGCACATTGCCCGCCGGTGTTGCCACGCCGAAATTGTCGCCCTTGGTCTCCAGCACGATGGACCTGCTGAAGATAGGTCTCGTGTCCGACAAAGTGGATGCCTATACCCTGCGCGACAATGCTGATTGGATCATCAAACCGCGCCTGCTGGCGGTACCTGGCGTGGCCCATGTCATTGTGTTCGGCGGCGACGTTCGCCAAATTCAGATATTACCGGACACTCGCAAGCTATCAAGATTCAATCTGTCACTGTCGGAGGTGGCTGATGCGGCCAAGGCCACTCTGCCGTTGCGCGGCGCCGGCTTCATCGACCTGGCGGCGCAGCGCATTGTACTCAAGTCACCGACGCCAGCGCCCGACATCAAGGCGGTCGGTCAGGCGGTGGTCGCCGTACGCAACGACGTCCCGATACTCTTGCGAGACGTCGCGGAAATAAAAATGGCGCCGGCGTTGCGTTCCGGCGATGCGTTGGTCATGGACAGGCACGGAGTCATGCTTTCGCTATCCAGTCAGTACGGCGCCAACACGTTGTCCACGACTTTGGCTGTCGAAAAAGCATTGAACGATCTTGAGCCGGTGCTGAAAAAGCAGGGCATCACGCTATACAGGGGCTTGCATCGACCCGCAAATTTCATCGAGCGCGCGCTCAAGGACTTAAGGGAGTCACTGCTCATCGCCGCGGTATTGATCCTGGCGGTCCTGTACCTATTTTTGCGGGATTTTCGCGCGGCCTTGATCGCGTTCACGGCAATTCCATTGTCGTTGCTGGCCGCGGTGGCGGTCCTGCGGCATATGGGATTGACGCTCAATACCATGACGTTGGGCGGTTTTGCAGTGTCACTCGGCGTCTTGGTGGACGATGCCATCATCGGCATTGAAAACATACTGCGGCGACTGCGGGAAAATGCGCGGCTGGCAACTCCCAAGGCGCGGCTCGACATCGTCCTCGAAGCTTCGCTCGAAGTGCGAGGTCCCGTCATCTACGCGACCGCAGTGGTCATTGCCGTTTTCTTACCGGAGTTGTTCACCTCGAGCGTTCAAGGCCACTTCGTCGGTCCTTTGGCGCTTGCCTTCATTTTTGCGGTCGTGGCATCGCTCATCGTTGCCATGACGAGCACGCCCGCAATGTGCGCACTGCTCCTGAGACAACACGATGCGCGTCCGGAAGCGCGATGGCTGACGCGGCTCAAAGCCTGGCAGAGTTCTGCGGTGCATGGTGTAGGTGCTCATATCAAAGCAACTTTGATCCTACTGGTCGTATTGGTCATCGCTGCCGGCGCTGCCCTGCCGTTCCTGGGCGGCACGTTCATGCCCGATTTTCGCGAAGGGCATTTCGTCTTGCAGGTATCGAGCTCAATCCCCGGTACTTCGCTCGATGAAATGCTCAGCCTCGGCGAGCGCATCAGCAAGGAGGTCCTTGCGTTGCCCTACGTTCAGAGCATCGAGCAGCAGGTTGGGCGAGCCGAATTGGGCGAGGACACATGGGGTCCGCACCGCAGCGAGTTTCACGTCGAGCTGAAACCGGATGCCACCGTCGATCAAGGTGTGGCCCAAGAGGAATTGCGCGGCATCTTGGAACACTATCCTGGTGTACAGAGCGAGGTGGTGACTTTTTTGGGCGATCGAATCAGCGAAAGCTTGAGTGGTGTGAATGCGCAAGTCGCCATCAAAATATTTGGCGACGACTTGGAAGTTCTCGACAAGAGCGCGGACAAAGTGGTTGCCGCTCTCGGCAAAGTCAAAGGCATCGTCGACCTGCAATTCAAACGCCAAAGCGGCACTCCTGCCATCTCGATTCACCTCATTTCTCAGGCCTTGGCTGCCACCGGTCTCAAAGCCCAAGACGTTCTCGACACCGTCGAGACCGCCTATGCGGGCACAAAAGTAGGTCAGACTTTTCAGGGTACACGTACTGTGGATGTGGTTGTCCTGCTTCCCGATCAACTCCGGCACCAACCCACAGAGCTCGAGAAATTGATGATTGCAACACCCCTGGGACCGGTGCCGCTATCGCAAGTCGCCAATATTGAAGTCACTCAAGATCGATACAGCATCGAACACGATGGCGGACAGCGGCTCGTCGTCGTCACCTTTAACATTGGCGCTGGCTCGCTGCGGAGCATCGTTCAGCAGGCGCAGGATGTCGTTGCGAAGTCCGTGGTTCTTCCTGTCGGGGTGTTTCTGCAATTCACGGGCGCAGCCGAAGCGGAGCTCAAGACGCGTAACGAGCTGATGCTCTACTCGGGACTGGCTTTGGCGCTGATCGTCATGATCTTATTCATGTCGTTTCATTGGCGTGCAAACAGCTGGCTGGTACTCGCCAATCTTCCGTTCAGTTTGATCGGCAGCGTGCTTGCAATAACGGTGACGGGCCTGGGCATTTCCCTTGGGACAGCGGTGGGGCTGGTGACTGTATTTGGCGTCAGCGCGCGCAATGCGATACTGCAACTGGCCCACTACGAGCATCTGGTCGAAGTCGAAGGCGCGACGTGGAATGTGGACCTCGTAGTTCGAGGCGCGAACGAGCGTCTCGTACCCATATTGATGACCGCCGCAGTGACGGCGCTGGGCCTCGCGCCCCTGGCCTTCGGCCTCAATCAACCGGGCCAGGAAATCCAAGGTCCGATGGCTGTGACGGTACTCGGTGGACTGCTATCCTCGACTTTAATGAATCTATTGGTCCTCCCGGCACTTGCCAAGCGGTACGTCCGAGTGACCGAGAAATGAGCCATGAGAATCTTGCTGATCGAAGATGATGCGGAGACTGCCTACTATATCTCGCGCGGATTGTCGGAGGACGGTCACCACACTTCAACTGCCGGTGATGGCCGGGAAGGACTGCGTCTGGCCGGTTCAGACGACTGGGATTTGCTGATCGTGGATCGCATGCTGCCGGAAATTGATGGCTTGAGCATTGTGCAGTCGCTGCGCCTTGCGGGCAAAATCACTCCCGTACTGTTTTTGACCACGTTGGGCGGCGTCGATGACCGGGTGCATGGACTGAACGCGGGCGCAGATGACTATTTGGTGAAGCCGTTTTCCTTTGCGGAACTGCTTGCGCGTGTCGCCGCCTTGGGGCGCAGAAGCCCTCGGCTTGCGGTGGAAACGAATCTCAAGATCGCCGATCTTGAAATTGACTTGCTCGCACGCACGGTCGTTCGCGGCGGCGCCCCAATCGAGCTGCTGCCACGCGAGTTTCGGTTGCTCGAGTACTTGATGAAACACGCCGAACAGACGGTGACGCGCACCATGTTGTTGGAAAACGTGTGGGATGTTCATTTCGAACCGAATACTACGGTAGTAGAAACGCACATCAGCCGCTTGCGAAGCAAGATCGACCGCGGTAAGTCGATCCCGTTGATTCACACCCTGCGCGGTACCGGCTATACGCTTCGTGTTCCGGTATAAACTATTTCGCACCTCCAGTTTTCGCCTCGCGCTCATGTATGCGACGACGACCGGCATAACATTTGTAATTCTTCTGAGCGTGATTTTTGTGTCCACGACTCGGTTCATGCGTCACCAAATTGATGACAGCGTCAACAACGAAGTCGAGGAGATTCTTGCCGACTCTTCAAGTGGAAACCCCGATGCCGTTCGGCAAGTGGTTCAGGGGCTCGCCAAGCATCCATCGGGATTTTATTACTTGTTGCAGGATTCCAAAGGCCTGGTGCAGGCGGGTAATTTACCGGCCGTTGATCCTCAGCCGGGCGTGCGCGAGTGGGGAAAGGCTAAAAAAGCATACACCTCAGGGCCTTCCGCCATCCGGGGGCGCGGCGTCCTTCTGCCGGGGGCCTATCTCTTTGTGGGCTGGAGCACTCATCAACTTCTCGAGATGGAGGAAATGGTTGTTGGGACGTTCGCCTGGGGCTTGGCCGCTTCAATCGGACTGGCATTGGTAGGCGGTTTGATCATGAGCGGACGGCTAATGCACAGAATTGAAAAAATCAGCATGACCAGCCGCAGCATCATTGGCGAAGACTTGCGACAGCGCCTGCCGGTAACGCGTGCCGACGACGAACTGGATCACTTGGCAGGCAGCATCAACGCGATGCTGGATCGAATCGCAGCGTTGATGAACGATTTGCGCCAGGTGACTACCGATATTGCGCACGATCTGCGTACCCCGTTGACACGACTAAGGCAACGGCTCGAACTCGCAATCCGGCCGAGTGAAGACGCGGCGGCGGCGCGTTCCACGCTGGAGAGCGCGGTTGTCGAGATCGACTCGATACTCGCGATATTCGGCGCCCTGCTGCGCATAGCTCAAATAGAAGGCGGCAATCGCCGCATTGGTTTTACGGTGATTCCATTGAGTGAATTGTTGGGCGCCGTCGCGGAACTGTATCGACCGATGGCGGAAGATAACGGCCAAATAATGCTCGAAACCATCGAACCGTCATTGCAAGTGAACGGTGAGCGCGAATTGTTGATGCAATTGTTCGCCAATCTCATCGAAAACGCGCTGCGCCACACACCGCGAGGTTCGACAATTGCAGTTGTGGCGCGGCGCATCGATCGCCGGGTGCAAGTTAGTGTGACCGACGACGGTCAGGGCATTCCAGAGAATCTGCGCGGCAAGGTGCTACAGCGCTTTTTTCGCTTGGAGTCGAGCCGTACAACGGTCGGCCATGGACTGGGCCTCAGCATGGCAAACGCCATTGTCAAAGTACACGACGCGACCCTTGAACTGGCCGACGCAGGGCCGGGGCTGCGGGCGACGGTGCTTTTGCTGTCGAGCGAAACGCCTTGAGGCGCATAGCCGATGAACAACACAACCAAAGGGTATTCTAATGGCCAATCGAATTTGTTTCGTCGAGCTCCCTGCCGTAAAAACTGGATCGGCAAAATCTTTTTACGCCGACGCGTTCGGCTTTGCGATGACTGACTTTGGTCCGACCTATTCGTGCACGATGACGGGAGACGTCGACCTGGGGCTTCAAGGCGATGCCAAGGAGGCGACGCGCGCTCCCCTTCCTGTTATTCAAGTCGAATCGGTCGAGATCACCGAAGCGCTTGTTAAGCGTGCCGGGGGAGTCATCACAAAAGAAACGTTCAGCTTTCCCGGCGGTAGACGCTTTCACTTCCGGGACCCGGCCGGCAACGAACTCGCCGCCATGCAGCCGGACTGAAGGATGGCATTGTCACACTTTGTAATTTTTACTTACCCGCCATTGAAATAGGGGCCGCCCTGCGGTCCTGGTCCAGGTTTTCCGAACGCGTGCATCGCCCGAGATGTCTTATAGTGCATATTCGCGGCTACGCCTGAGTGATCACGCGCATCGGGTCCGGGAGGAGAGCTATGGACGAATTCAACACTACCGACGCAAAACCATTGGTTGTGTCTCGGCTACTCTATCTATCGGCAACCGCTTGTCTCGCCCTCGCACTCGCCTCCTGCGGGTCGGGCAACCAGCAGTCTGATTCAAGCGCATCAAGTGCATCAACCGCTCCGCCCAGCTCAACCGCTCCGCCCAGCTCAACCGCACCGCCCCCGGCCGGTGGAACCGATTACTCTGTGGTAGCCAACTGGGTGTGCCGTCCCGGCGCGGACACTGTCTGCACCACGGGGCTCGACGCGAGCGTCGTGAACGCCGACGGCAGCACCACGGCGCAGCCGTTTACACCGGCCGCTGATCCGGCCATCGACTGTTTCTACGTTTATCCCACGGTGTCCCAAGAGCAAACGCAATATGCGGATCTCACGGACAGCCCCGAGATCCAGGCCGAAACAAGAGCGCAGGCCGGCAGGCTTTCTTCGCGCTGCCGAGTCTTTGCTCCAATCTATCGTCAACAAACTTCGTACGGCCTGAACCACCCGTCCGGCACACAATCCAATTTCCCCATGCTCGATGTGCAGGCCGCTTGGGATTATTACTTGAAAAATGACAACAAGGGCCGGGGAGTCGTGATCATCGGACATAGCCAAGGCACAATCTTGTTGCAGAATTTGATTGCCGGCAGCATTGACGGTACGGCCACTCAAGCGCTGCTCGTATCGGCTTTTCTAGCGGGCGACCCGTCCCTTGGGGTACCTCCGGGAGGTGCGGTTGGAGGCACCTTCGCCCACATCCCGACGTGCTCTGATGCCGCACAGACAGGCTGTGTGTATGTGTGGGGAAGCTACCTCGCCGGCGACACTTCGGCGCCTCCGCTGTTCGGTCGGGGCCGCGGCGATGGTCTGGTCAGCGCTTGCGTCAATCCTGCCGCTCCGGCGGGCGGGTCCGCCGCGCTCAAGTACTATCATGCGAATAGCAAGCCGCCGTGGGTTGAGGCACTCGGACAGCTTTCCGGCGTGTGCCAGGCAGATTCGTCGGGAGCCAACACCTTCGTTGTCACCGTGAAACCTGGAATGTTCGCGGCTGCCAACACCGCAGCTCTGAAGGCCGCTCAGGTTGCACCCGGTTGGGGAGTTCACCCGCAGGACATCGCGCTGGTTCAAGGCAACATTTTGGATGTCCTTGATGCCGAGATAGCGACATGGCAAGCGCATCACTGACTCAGCAGTCGTTGCGCCGAGGCGGCTATCACCCACGCAGATGCGATCAAGGCAAAGTTGATCGCATTCTCCGCCCAGTTGAAGTGAGTGTGCGGATCGATAAGGATCGTGGGAGCATGCACCAGGATGCCAAACACGACGAACATCAACGTGAGCAACATGGCCGCCGGGCGTGCAGCGATTCCTGAAAGCATCGCGATGCCAGCCGCAAAATGGCCCGCCGCCGTAGCATAAGCCCAAAAAGTCTGGCCCGGCGGGAGCCACGCCGGAACCATCTTGGCGGTGTAGGCAAGATAGAAGAGGTGGGCCAAGCCAAACACAATGAGGCATAGGCCAAAGATGAGACGGCCGATCTTGGAAAGGCGCTCGGCGGTTGCCGGTTCAAGTCGCGCGCAGTACGCGTAGGCGACCAGTCCCCCCGCCGCGAGCGCCAACGGTTCGGCGACTCCGTACCAAGCGACGAATATGGATGGGCGCGCGATGACACGAGGAACGTCAAGGAGTATGACCGCCAGAGCGTAAAGCACGGTAAGCGCCAAAACGCCGGTTCCAGCGGCGCGTTGCCATTGCATTGCCAAGCCCGCCAACAAAAAGGGGACGGCCACGACATACCCCAAGGCGCTCTGTCCGGGGACGCCATTCGGCACCGGTTGCCAAACAACCGCGAAATCCCCCCAGACCAGGCCCACGAGTCCCAGCACGACGGCTGCTAGGCCGTAGATGCGGACACTCAGGCGCCGAGCGAATATCACGTCCAGAATGGATGCCACGCGATTCCCCCAAGAAATATTTCTGGTCGTGCTCCCCGCGGCCAGCGCAGATGCTACTAACGTCGCGTGAGTGTGTCTTGGGGAATATTGCTTTTCTCAATCCGGTCCATGTCACGTTATTCGATCGGAATCCGATTTGATAAGTGAGGCCGACCTATTGTCAGCCGATATGTACCTAACCGCGAAGGGAACTGAAATGCGACATCACCGAATACTCATGCTGTTATTCGCTGCCACGATGCTGACCGCCGCCACTCTGGCGTTCACATCGGCGGCCCGGGCGGAAGACGCCATCGTCAAGCTCGTGAGTGCCTGACCCATGCGGCATTTTAGGCGCCGCGAGGACCGCTCATGGAAGCAAATGAGTTCTGGAACCATCGTTGATCGGCTAGGTCATACTTCCTGCGGACAACAGCGTGGCAGCCCCGAAACATGGACGAACCGCACAAGTGGGAACGCTCGAGGTACTTCGCTTTATTGATAGTTTCCGCGTTGCACGTGACTGTGGTGATTGCGCTGCTCATCGCCGCGAAAACTCGGGTCTTGTTGACTTCCGAGCCTAATCCCATCGAATTACTCGTTCTACCGCCAAATACTGCTCCCCAAACAGAAGCACCTCCGCCCGCGCGTGCGAACCGGCCCAAGAAAGCGACGCCTTCAGTGGTACCGCCATCCTCTGCGATTACGATTTATCCGCCAGCCGCCGCAGCAGAGAACGCCGGTCCAACCGTCGATTGGGCTCAAGAAGCCCAGAACGTAGCTGCCGACATCGCAAAAAAGAGCTCGGCTGAGCGCCGCCAAGAGTCGGCCCTTACCGCCTCACCGAAGTCGCCCTTTGCCCCGCCCCCCGCGCACCACAAAGGCGACCAATATCCAACAGGGGACGGTCAATGGATCGTATATGTATCAGATGACTGCTATCAGGTGTCGAAGTCCATTACTAGCGTCACAAATGCCATTAACAATGGCATGGGTCTGCAGACTTACTGCACCCGGCATTCCAAGGTGCAGCGCGGCGATCTGTTCGATCAACTTCCCGCATACAAGAAACGCCATCCAGACAACTAAGATGCGCGGACGAACTCTATATCGATACCGCACCCGACTTGATGCGTCTCGCCACCACATAGTGCAAAACACCGGTCTGTACGGCCGAGTAACAATTGGACACTGTCCAATAAACCGCCAACGCCGAACAAAACTTGAGCGCTGCGACGGCGGCCAAAATGCTGGGTACTAGAATCAGCATCAGGCGCATCTGTTCGGGCAGATCCGGATTCGCGGCCATCATCAGCATCGTCGCGAGTCCCGCCAACACCGCAAACCAAGGATCCGGACGCGATAGAGTTTCGACCCAAAGAAATCGAGCGCCATTGGCGCCGGCCCGCAGTGTCTGATACACACCCAAGAACAACGGCATTTGAATCAGCGAGCCTAGAACACTGCGCCAATCCATGACAGCCATACCGCGCTCCCGATATAGCTTCATCATGCGTTCCGCATAAATACGCGGCTCATCGACACACTCCAGCTTCAATCGCGCAAGCTCAGGCTGTAGCTGCAGCATTTTCTTCTGCCGAATGCAGCCACGATAGGCAACGCGCCAGGAGATCGGCAGAATTAGCGTTCTAAGAAGGAGGGTTAGTGCGACTATACCCAAGCCCGTCCCCAAGCCCACTTGCGACGATAAAAAGTTGAGCAAGCTTTGAATGGCGCTTAGCCAGTAAGTCCAGAGTTCCATCTCGCCTCCCGTGTTCGGAGGCATTCTAGGACTCGGGATGCGGATTTACCATTGCTCATCGACAAAACCGAACTTACGACGTATAAATGTCACAATCGACAACCAATCTTTCACAGGTGATCTGACCCCAATGCAATCAACCCAACCATAAGCAAGGAGCCATCAACCCTCTATGCATCAATCGAATCCTTCTAACCCCGCATCATCCCGCTCCATCCTCAAACTCAAACCCGGCACGCGAAAATCACCGCGCGAAGCCAAAACTCCGCCGCCCCGACCCCAAAGCAAGTTGAGCCAAAAGCCTGGTGCTGCATGGTCAGACGACCTTAAACGGTATTCCTAGACTCCGACTCGCTATTCTTCATTAGCCCACCTCGGGACGAGATGCGCTGCGCCCGAAGTCGCGAAGTCGAGCGGGCTTTGAAAGTCTGCCGTAAGCGCCCAAGATGCGAAGTTGCCGGCCGAACCTAGCGCTTGGAGGGATGAGCAGAAACATGGAAACGATTGGCGGCGATTTACGCCAGATGCAGCGTACCCCGTTGGCGCCGGCCCACGTCGAGGCATTGCGCGCCGTGGGCAAGGTCGCAACCTATCCTGCGGGTACGTTCCTCGCAAGACTGGGGGAGCCGATGGATCGGTTCGTTTTCGTCGAAGACGGCGAAATCGAAGTGGTCAATCCCTACACCGGCGAACGCCATTTCCCTTCCACACTGGGTCCGGTCCAGTTCATGGGAGATATCGCCTTTCTGAACGGCGGCGCCTGGTCCATGCCGATGCGCACGGTTCGCGAGACTCGGGTGATCGAGGTGCCGCGTGAAGCGATGCTCACGCTGATGTCCCAAATCCCAGAGATGTCCGACATCATCATCACAGTATATTCGGCTCGCCGCCGAACGCTGCTCGACGACCGCAACAGCAGCTTACGACTGATCGGAGAAGACGAGGACCGCAACGTGCGTGGGATCGCGGAGTTTGCGAGCCGTAACCGCATCCCCTACATCTCGTTGCCGCTGCGAAGCCCTGAGGCGGAAGCGACCGCCAGGATCTGCTCAATCGCTTCGGCCGTGCCCGCGGTAATCTTCGGGCGAGACGTCGTCGTTACCGACCCCACACCCGACAAGGTCGCAAAGCTGCTCGGCCTCAATCTCGACTTTCGCAACGATGAGGCGTTCGACGTGCTGATCGTGGGCGGCGGGCCCGCGGGGGTCGCTGCGGGGGTGTATGCAGGGGCCGAAGGTCTGCGCGCGCTGGTCGTGGAGGACGTTGCAATCGGCGGCCAGGCCGGCACCTCAAGCCGTATCGAGAATTACATGGGCTTCCCTACCGGCATTTCCGGCGCCGACTTGGTCTGGCGCGGCGAGGTACAGGCGATGAAATTCGGTACTCGCTTCGCGATGCCGCGGCGCGTGGTACTCCTCGAGAGGCTCGAAGATGAAAGCTTCCGCGCCACCTTCGACAACGGCCAGCGCGTGCACGCCAAGGCTGTGGTGGTCGCGACGGGCGTGCAGTATCGCCGCCCGCCGCTCGACCGGCTTGCCGACTTCGAAGGCGCCGGTATTTATTATGCCGCGACCGAGATCGAGGCGCGGTACTGCAAAGGAACAGAGACGGTCATCATCGGCGGCGGCAACTCGGCCGGGCAGGCCGCGATGTTCTTGAGCCGCTCGGCGCGCTGCGTGCGCCTGTTGGTCCGCGGAACGTCGCTTGCCGCTTCGATGTCGAGCTACCTCTCCAGTCGGCTCAAAGCCGATCCCAGCATCGCAATCGAGTACGGCGCGGAGGTCAGCGCCTTGCATGGCGCGGATCGTCTCGAGAGCCTGACCATTCGTGACGTGAAGACAGGCGCGACCCGCGTCATCGACACATGTGCGTTGTTCATCATGGTGGGAGCGGCACCGAACACCGAGTGGCTCTCCGGCCTGGTGAAGCTCGATGATAAAGGGTTCGTGGTCACCGGTTCCGGCGCAGACTCTGCGACCTCTCCTTTTGCCACCTCGCTGCCCGGCGTGTTCGCGGTCGGTGATGTTCGCGCAGGCTCGGTCAAGCGCGTCGCCTCTTCGGTCGGCGAGGGATCGGTCGTGATCTCCAAGGTCTGGGAGTTTGTAAATCGTTGAAAACTATCGTTGGAATTTGTGTCGCGGCGTTGGCAGTCTCGAGTGCGTTCGCTGATGCTGCGGGCTCAACTGCCCTGACCATCAACAACGTCACGCTCATTGATGGCACTGGCGCTGCTCCGCGAACGCATATGACGGTCCGGATTGAGAACGGACGAATCGCAGACGTTGTGCGCTATTCTGAAAAGAGAGCTAACGGAGGCGTCGAGATTGACGGCTCCGGGCGTTATCTTGTCCCCGGCTTTTTCGACAACAACGCACACCTCACTGTGTACGGCCAGCCGTCGCGACGCGACACATCGGCGAAATACGGCGACCGCAACGAAGAACTGGCGCTGGAATTTGCGCAGCGAACGCTCAAAGCCGGCGTGACTACCTTGGTCGACAGCTATGGTGTGCTGCCTCCCTCCATCGTCGTGCGCGACAAGATCATTCAAGGCAGCGCGGTAGGATCAAGACTCTTGCTCGCCGGCAACATTCTGGGCTGGGGAGGTCCTTTCTCCATCACTTTTTCACTGACCAAGGATGCTGATCTATCGTTGTTTCAGGAAAAATGGGACGACCTGTTGGCGCAGGGCATGGGCGAGGAACTGACGGACATGACGCCGGAGGAACTGCGGGTGGCGATGAACGGCTACCTCGACAAGGGCGTCGATGTCATCAAATACGGAGGCACCAGCCATTTCATGCGGCCATCGCTGATCGGCTTCTCTCCCCGACAGCAGGCGGTCATCGTTGCCGAGGCGCACAAGCGGGGCAAGCCTGTACAGACGCACGCGACCAGCGTCGAAGGCTTGCGCTTGGCCGTCGAAGCGGGAATCGATCTCATTCAGCACCCGGAAATGATGAGCCGCGATTTGCCTGACGATCTCATTCACTTGATCGTGTCGAAGAGCGTGTACTGCGGCATGCGTGCGAACTTGATTACCGGGGAGGCGCTTCGCCGTCACTTGGCGGAGCGCGCCGACGTGGAAGCTCGAATTGCCAAGATGCCTGCGGAGACCACGACGGCGGAACATTGGCGACGGCTCGACCTGTTGCAGGAAACTCTTGATATTCAGCACCGCAACGCAATCAAGCTCATCGCCGCGGGGTGCAAAGTGACCCCGGCAACGGATAGCTACCTGGGCGACGCGCCGGAATTCAGACGCACCGTCAAGACCGAGGAACTGGAGCCGGGGATCGGCACCATTCGAGCCATCGAAGGATTCGTTGAATTGGGCATGACGCCCATGCAAGCCATCGTCGCGGCCACCGCCAACGGCGCGGGCGCAGCACTGCGTTCCCGTGATTTAGGCACCCTCGAGAAAGGCAAACTCGCCGATGCAGTACTCTTGGACGCGGATCCCATAGCCGATATACACAACATCGAAAACATAGCCGCCGTGATTGCCCAAGGCCGAAGGGTTGAGCTGGGCTCTCTACCGGAGCATCCGATTTTCTTCAAAAAACCCAGCCCATAGCAGCTATGAGGCGATGCCGTCCAACTCGGCCGCGATTTGCGGCGAGAGCGTCAATTGAGCGGCGGCCAGGTTCTCTCGAAGGTGCGCAACCGATGAGGTGCCGGGGATCAACAGGATGTTGGGCGAGCGTTGCAGCAGCCATGCCAGCGCGACGACCATCGGCGTGACGCCAAGCCGGCCCGCGACGTCCGACAGAGTGGATGACTGCAGCGGCGTGAACCCGCCGAGCGGGAAAAACGGCACGTAGGCAATGCCGTCACGGGCAAGATTGTTGATCAGGGCGTCGTCCGTCCGGTGCGCAAGATTGTAATGATTCTGCACACAGACGATTGGGGCAACGCGGCGTCCTTCCGCGATCTGTGCGGCGGTGACATTGCTCAAGCCGATGTGACGCACTAAACCTTGCCGCTGCAGATCGGCCAGAACCGTGAGGGGCGCCTCGATCGATCCTTCGGCGGCGCCGTGGGGGCTGAACATGGTTCGCAGATTGACCACGTCAAGGACGTCGAGTCCCAGGTTGCGCAAATTGTCGTGGACTGCCTGCCTCAACTCCTCGGGCGACATGGCCGAAAGCCACGATCCGTCCGCGCCGCGACGAGCACCGATCTTCGTGACGATAACGAGATCAGCGGAATATGGTGCCAGGGCCTCGCGGATCAGCTGATTGGTGACGTGCGGGCCATAGTAGTCGCTGGTATCAATATGATTCACGCCGCCGGCAACGGCCTCGCGCAGTACAGCCAACGCCGCGTCACGGTTTTTCGGCGGGCCAAAGACGCCGGGGCCGGCGAGTTGCATTGCACCGTATCCGACACGCCGCGTGATGCGGTCGCCAAGCTTGAAGGTGCTCGATTGATTGATACTCGACATGGGGGACTCCAAAACAGCGATGCGGGTATGGAAGTTGACGATGGGCAGAAGACGTCCCGGTGCTTCGTCAAAAACGCAGCGACAAGCAGCTCAGGCCACCGTCCATTTTACGAAATTCGGAAACATCGAGGGCGAGGGTACTATAGCTCAGGCTTTCCAATGCCTTGGCTATCTGCGGATAGGCCGCCGGAATCAGCACATGGTCGTTGATATGGATGCAATTGGCTGCATATAGCTCGGCGGAATGCACCTCGGTCAATTCATAAGCCTGGAATGCGGATACCGCGCTCAATTCGGGGGCAACGACAAGCCGCTTGCCTCCCAGATAGGCAATGCCGGATTTGAGATGCAGGAGGCGGTCCTGCCCGCGTATGTCTACGGTTGAACTTGTATAGCCGTGCGCGTGCAGAATCGCGCTGAGTTGACGCGCGCCTTCCGGGTTGGTGCGCGCAGATATGCCGATGAAAAAATGTTCATCGGCCTGACAGACATCTCCTCCGTCCATCGATCCGGGTTCAACGATCTGCATAACTTCGGTGCGGTATGCAAGTACCGCCTTTTTGATCAGCTGGATTTCACCCCGGCGGGACGGCGCACCCGGTCGCATAATAATCGCCACCCGCGCGGTGAGAATCGCCGTATCTTCCACAAACGTACTATCGGGATACTGCGGAGCCGCCGCCAATATGTCGACCGTCAGTCCACATGCACGAAGCGCATCGCAATAGCGCCCATGCTGATCAAGCGCCTTTTCAAAAAAGGGTGCGCCCTCGCCGCCGGAGGTCAATCCTTGGGAGAAAGTCTGCGCGGGAAGGCGCGTTATCGCGTGCTCAAATCGCATTGACTTCCCGTCGATCCGAATGCGGAGTGCGGCGCCGGCTCCAGGTGCTAATAGGCAAAGGACACGGTGAGTAGACCCGTCCGTCCCGCGCCCGGCACGACGTGATTTTCCACCGGCGAGCTGAAGTAGGAATTGGCGTAGTAATACCTGTTGGCAAGATTGTAGCCATTGAGCTGCACCGCCATATGCTTGTTCAGGCTGTAACTTGCCATGGCGTCGAAAGTGACGTAGCCCGGCACATGCGCGGTGTTGTCGACGTCGGCCGCGCGGCGAGACAGATAGTTGATTCCCCCGCCCAATTTGAACGCTTCGTGGAGATCGTACACCAGCCACATATTGGCCTGGTTCGGCGCCGTGTTCAGCAACGGAGCGCCAACGGACGCCGGATCGGTTGACGTCACGGTCTCGGAGTCGAGATGGGTATAGCCCGCCGTAATCTCGAGATCCTCAGTCAGGTAGCCGGCCGCATCGGCCTCGAAGCCGCGCACGCGTTCCTTGCCCGCCAGAAGCTGCGGAGCGGTCGGATTGGTGGGATCGCCAACCCGCGCATTGCTCATGTCGGTCTGAAAGACGCCGGCCTGCAGGGCGAGGCGTCCGCCCAGGACCGTGGATTTTGCGCCGACTTCGAAGGTCTTGTCCTTCTCTGGCCCCAGTGAGGCGGTCTTGGCGCTGAGGGAAAGATTTTCAGCCGACGGATCGTAAGAGGTGCCGTAGGAGGCGTAGAGACTTAACGTGTCGACGGGCTTGAAGACGATCGAGGCTCGCGGACTCGCGATCGTGTCGGTGTGTTCAAAGTGCGCCTGCGTGACGGGTTCGTCGAACACCGCGTTGAACCGATCAACGCGCACCGCTGCCGTCGCTTCCCAGTACCGGCCAAAATCGACGATGTCCTCCAGCAGAACGCTGGCCGTCTTCGTGATCGTATCCGGTGTTTGGGTGACTTGCGTTTGATGGCCGGGGAACGGCTGAAACGGGTCCGGGTCCAGAACGGGCGTGCCCGGAATCTGATTTAACTGATTGGCAAAGCGCGTCAGATCCGCTTCTTCGCGGTCCAGTTCGACACCGACGACCACATGCTGCTCAACGGCACCGGTGGTGAAGCGTGCATGCAGATTGGCATCGTTCATCAGCGTTTTCACCGTGCCTTGAACGCTCGGCCGATCACGGAATGTCAACACCGTATCGAGCGGCGTGCCGGGCGGCGGCGGCGCCGCACCGTAGTGGGCGGCGGTTTCGCGGCTGTCAAAGAAGTAGTTGCCGATGCGAGCGGTGTCGGTGAGCCAGAAATCCTTGTTGAACTCGGTCTTGAAAAACGCGGTGCCGACATCAACCCGCGATCGGGTGCGGTCGTCGGAGGGCAGGCCGTAATAGGTATTGCGCGGCACCGGCACGGGACTGCCGAAGGCGAAGGGGATGCCGTAATCCGGGATGTCGTTTTGCTCCTGATGCAGATAATTCAAGGTGAACGTCGTGGGGCCGCCGAGCCCGAATGCCAGCGACGGCGCCACGCCCCAGCGGTGGTTGTCGACGAAATCGCGATCGGCAACCTCGGATTTCAATCCCATGGCATTCACCCGGAATGCCGCGCTGTCCGCGAATTGGTAATTGAAGTCGGCGGTGCCGCGAAGCTCGCTGTTGGTGCCGCCCACGATGCTGCCGCGCGCAAAATCCGTCAGCTGCGGCGTCTTGCTGACTTGGTTGACCACCCCGCCCGTCGAGCCGCGTCCGAACAACGTGGAAGCCGGTCCCTTGTAGACCTCGATCCCTTCGAGATTGAAACTGTCGCGAGTATAAAATCCCGTGTCGCGCAAGCCGTCCAAAAAGAAGTCATCGCTCGCGGCAAAGCCGCGCAGATTGATATTGTCGCCGTGCGTGCCGCCTTCGCCGGCATTCAACGTAATCCCCGGCACGTTCTTGAGCGCATCCTGGACCGTGCTTGCGGCTTGCTGGGTGATCAACTCCTGGGGAACGACCGTTACGTTTTGAGCGGTGTTCTGCAGTGAGGTTGCGTAAGCGTCAATGGACGGATGGCCCGTGACGACAACCTCAGAAAGCTTGTCAACCGACTCCTCAGCGTGCAGTCCGAAAGAAGAGGCGAGGCAAATGGTCGATCCAACACCGATTTGTGTGCGGCTCAGGCGGCGCGCGGGGATTTGTTCAATGGTCATGTATTGCGTTTTCCAGAAATGCGAATTATTCGTATTCGCGATTACATTAGCATTGCGAACGGTTGTCAATGGGATAAGCACCTGCCGCGCAGACCGACGGCCGCTGCGTGAGGAATGAACGGGCCGCGATTCCAGCGAGCCAAACGCAATTAATTTCATTATTAAACAGGCAGTTACAGTCGACGCACAAGTGCACTCATTTGCTTCCGCCGGAATCTCACGAGTAATGGCCGGGTGGGTTCTTATAGACTGCAGTGCGGCCGATACAATAAATGGGGAGCGTTAAGTGACTGAAAAGCAATTGCGATTTTTGCCGGCGTTGGTGGCATTCACATCCCTGGCATGCGGCGCCAAATCTTTCGCCGCGGCGAATTGCGCGGATCTGTCGCACGTGAAATTGCCGAATACCACAATCACTCTGGCCGAGGCTGTCGCTGCCGGAGCCTTCACCCCGCCCGTACCGGAGTGGGCGCGCGCGTTCATGCGACCGACGCCGATTCCCGCGGCCTTCTGTCGGGTCACCGGGGAAATCCGGCCGACGCAGGATTCGAACATCAAGTTCGAAGTCTGGCTGCCCCCGTCAGGCTGGTCAGGACGATACGAGTCGGTCGGCAACGGCGGCTTCGCAGGATCGATCCGCTATGACTCCATGCTAAACCCGCTTCTCGGAGGTTCCGTGGTGGCCTCTACCGACGACGGTCATGACGGCCCGGCCATTGGTCCTAAGGGCGCCGACTGGGCGTTCGGTCATCCCGAGAAAATCATCGACTATGGTTATCGTGCCGTGCATCTCACGGCGGTGGCAGCCAAGGCCATTACCGCCGCCTTCTATGGTCGTCAGCCGACGCACTCTTACTTTGTCGGCTGTTCGAAAGGCGGTCAGGAAGGATTCATGGAAGCGCAGCGCTACCCTGAGGACTTCGACGGCATCGTCAGTGGTGCCGCAGCGAGCCAATGGACGGATTTGTTCTCGAGCTTCGTCTGGACTGAAAGCCTGAATTTGGCGGATCGGGCGAGCTACCTGTCCGTGGACGATCTGACGAAGATCGGCGCGGCTGTAACGGCGGCGTGCGAGACGCCCACTACTGCCAAGAATGGATTTATCAGCGATCCGCTGCGATGTGAAGTGGCGCCGTCTTCGCTGGGTCTGACGCCCGCCAAGCTGCGAACCTTTGAAGCCATACATCAAGGTCCCAAGGACCGGTCGGGGCGGCAGACGTACCCGGGCCAAGCCTACGGCAGCGAGAACACGGGGTGGAATGAAACGATCAGCGCCGCAAGTTTTGAGGCGGCCGAGACGGAAGCGCAGATGAGCATGTACGGCGGCAATTTCTTTCGAAATTTCGTCTATCAGGACAAGAACTGGAGCTTCCACGGCTTTGATCTCGACAAGGGACGCGCGGATGCCGAACGCGTCGTGGGCCGCATGATGAATGCCGATGACATGAGTTTTGCAGCATTCAAAGCGCGTGGCGGCAAATTCATTGCCTATGCCGGCATGGTCGATTCCATCGTCACGCCCTTGAGTTCGGTGCGTTCCTACCAGGCCGTCGCGGCTGCGCAGGGCCAGGCGTCGGACCCGGCGACGCACACCCGGACCCAACAATTCTATCGGCTGTTCCTGGCACCTGGCGTCGGCCACTGCGGCGGAGGCCCGGGTCCCAATCAATTCGGCCAAGCAGGCGGCGTTGGGGATGCAGAGCACGACATGGTCGTCGCTCTCCAGCAATGGGTCGAAAAGGGTGTGCCGCCGACGCGGATCGTG
>Ga0193716_1000462_pt1 | contig 24723 bp, 21 predicted proteins | sample U2c1metaG_FD_145901 | JGI IMG/M metagenome (GOLD analysis project Ga0193716, IMG submission 145901) | Soil microbial communities from a riparian zone of the East river system, Colorado, United States - U2c1 | ecosystem: Environmental > Terrestrial > Soil > Riparian zone | place: USA: East River...
AATTCGATGCGCGAGTAAAACGATAGGTCAGTTATGAATCTCAAGCATCGAATTATATCGATCATGATCTGCGGCGCGTTGCTGTCCCCGGCGTGGATGGCCATGGCCCAGACGCCGCCTGCCGCTGCGGATGGCCCAGGGGCCGACGCGGCTGCGCCGCCCGCTCCCGCCGCGCCGCCGGCCGAGCTCAAGACTCTGGATCAAGAGGTTCAGGGCCTGAAGAAAGATGTCGTCGATCTGAACAAAGATCTGTTCGTGCTGCAGGAAGAATTGCTGTTTCCGGCCAACACCCAGGTCGCGCTCTACATTTCGATGGACGTCGGCGCTTTTTTCGCGTTGGACTCGGTGACGGTCAAAATCGACAACAAGGAAGTCAAGAATTATCTTTACACGGCGCGCGAGGCCGATGCCTTGCTGAAAGGCGGCGTGCAGCAAATCTACTTGGGAAATTTGAAGGTCGGCAAGCACGAACTGGTGGCATTCTTCACCGGCAAGGGTCCGGTCGAGCGTGACTACAAGCGCGGCGCCACGATCAATTTCGACAAGGGCGTCGGCGCAAAGTATCTGGAACTGAAGATCACCGACCGCGTTCCCAAGCATCAACCTGAGTTCATGATCAAAGACTGGGAATGATGCGTGCAAGGCGTGATTAACACACTTCGGCCGCTGCTCCTCGGCGGCTTGCTGCTGGCGATGCCGTTCGCGGCATCGCCGGCGAAAAACGTCAAGCCGGATCCGAACGGCTTGGCCCCGCATGCGGTTCAGGACCTCGCCTACGGCGACGTGCTGTTCTACTTCTTTGAGGATGACTATTTTGATTCGATCACGCGCCTGTTGGCCGCGCGCCAACTGGGACGCATCCCGCATACCCCTGAGGAAGCCGAATTGTTGCTGGGAGGTTTGTACTTATCCCTCGGCCAGCACGTTGAGGCCGGCAGAATCTTCGAGGCTTTGCTGAAGCAGAACACCTCGGAGTCCGTGCGAAACAGGGCATGGTTCTATCTTGGAAAGGTTTGGTATCAGCGCGGTTATCTCGAGGAGTCTGAGCGGGCGCTGCGCGAGGTGTCGGACAAGATAGATCCGCGCATCAACGCCGAGCGCTACATGCTGCTGGCGCAGCTCATGATGCGCCAGGGGCGCTACGATGAGGCCATCACGGCGCTCGGCAGCTGGCATGGCGCCCCCGACTGGACGGCCTATGCACAATTCAACTTAGGGGTGGCCCTGGTGCGCAGGGACCGGCTGGCGGAAGCCATCACCTATCTGGATCGGGTCGGCAATATGCAGACTCGCAGTGAGGAATTGCTGGCACTCAAAGACAAGGCCAATCTGGCGCTCGGCTTCGCGCTGTTGCAGGCGCAGCGCGCGGCTGAGGCAAAACCGATCTTGCAGCGAGTACGGCTCGAAGGTCCTTATTCGAGCAAGGCGCTGCTCGGAGTGGGATGGGCGGATGCCGGCATGGGCGAATACAAGCGCGCTTTGGTGCCGTGGATGGCGCTTCGCAAACGCAGCTTGCTCGACTCCGCCGTCCAAGAGTCCTTTCTCACCGTGCCGTATGCGTACGCGCAGTTGTCGGCCATGGGCCAGGCCGCCGAATTCTATAATTCGGCCATCGAGTCCTTCGACAATGAACTGAAGCGCATCGACGATTCGATCGAAGGCATTCGCAGCGGCAAGCTGCTCGATCGTCTATTGAATGACGACAAGAAGGACACGCTGACCTGGTATTGGCAGCTGACGACGGTGCCGAATGCGCCCGAGTCGCGCTATTTGTATGCGCTGCTGGCGAGCAACGAATTTCAAGAAGGCCTGAAGAATTACCGCGAACTCAATTTCATGAGCCGCAATTTGAGCGACTGGCGCGGCGATGTCTCCGCTTACGATGACATGCTCGATACCCGTCAGGAGGCCTACAACCGGCGCGTGCCCAAAGCCGATGCCGTTCTGGCCGCGACCGATCTTGACGGGTTGACTCAAAAACGCGTGGATTTCGAATCGCGCATCAATGAGATCGAGAAATCCAACGACGTGGCTGCCTTGGGTACCCCCGAGGAGCAGCAGACTTGGGCCCGGTTGAAACGCATCGAGGAATATCTGACGGCGCATCCGGATGATCCTGATGTGAGTGATATGCGGGAAAAGCATCGCCTCATGAAGGGAGTCATGTACTGGCGTCTGTCGGAGAGTTTCAAGGCCAGACTGTGGAATGAACGGCGTTCGGTCAAGGAACTCGAAGGCCAGCTCAAGGAGACGCAGAAGCGCGCCGTCTTGGTCAAGCAGGCGCGCGCAGGTACGCCCCTGACGACCGGCGGGTACGCGTCGCGCGTGGCGGCCGTCCGCGCGCGGATCGATCAATTGCTCGAGCGCATGGCCGACGTTTCGGAGCGGCAGAACCTGTTCCTGCAATCGCTCGCCATCCGCGAACTCCAAGGCCAGAAGCAGCGCATTGAGACCTACGAGGTGCAGGCGCGTTATGAACTGGCGGCGATTTATGACCGCACCTCGAACGGGCCGTCGAATGCGCCGCCGAACACGGCGCCGAGCGTGCCGCCGAACTCGGCGCCGAGCGTGCCGCCGCAGGCTAAGCCATGAAGGTTTTGGTCTCACGGCTGACAGGCATCGCCGCGATACTGGCTGCCATGGCATTCAGCCCTGCGATGAGCGTCGCTGCGCCCAAAAAACCGGCGACGATCAAGGATCTCGACAATCAGCAGGTCGACATCAGCCCCGATCCTCCGCGGAACGTGGATCCGGCCAAGACCATGGACAGCTACAAGCGCTTTCTGGACTTGAACGCGGGCGATGCCGCATTGCGCTCCGAGGCATTGCGTCGACTCGGCGATTTAAACTTGGAAAGCTCGGAATCCGAACGCATTGAGCGCGAGTTGGCGACCAACGAAGGATTGCGGGCCACCGAAGCCATTCATTTGTATTCAGCGCTGCTGAAGACCTATCCCAAGTATGAGCGCAATGATTCGGTGCTGTACCAGCTGGCTCGAGCCTACGAGCTGAATGCGCAGCCCGAGCTGGCGCTGGCCTCCCTGGACCGGCTCGTGGCGCAGTACCCGAACAGCCACTTCATCGACGAGGCGCAATTTCGCCGCGGCGAGTTGCTGTTCTCAGAAAAGGCTTATCCGAAGTCGCAGGCTGCCTACGAGGCTGTGACCAAGGTCGGTGCCTCGTCTGCTTTCTACAACCAGAGTTTGTACAAGCACGGTTGGTCCCTGTTCAAGCAGGGCGAAAATGAACGCAGCCTGGATTCCTTCGCCGGCGTTCTCGATTCAGTGCTGATTTCCAAGCGTGACGCTTCATTGATCGAGATCGATACGTTGAGCCGCGCCAATCGGGAATTGGTTGAAGACACTTTCAGAGTGATGTCGATCACCTTCTCCTATCTCGATGGACCGAAGTCCGTCGCCGACTTCGTGAAGCGGCGCACGCCGCCGGGACGCGCGCCGCGGCCCTATTCATATCTGATGTATGCGCGCTTGGGTGATCTGTACATGGAGAAAGAGCGCTACACGGATGCGGCCGACAGCTATCGCGCCTTTGTTTCGCTGGATCGCAACAACGAGAAAGCTCCGTTGCTGGAAATGCAGGCCATCGAGGCGTATTCAAAAGGCGGCTTCCCGCCATTGGTGCTGCAGGGCAAGAAGGAGTTCGTGGAATATTACAGCTTCGGCACGGCGTACTGGCAGGGACGCGACCCGAAGGGTGAACCGAAAGTGGTAGCGGTGCTGAAGACCAATCTCAAGGATGTGGCGCAGTACTACCACGCCCAGGCGCAACGCACCAAGGACGTCGCAGACTATCAAGAAGCGGCGAAATGGTATCGCAGCTACTTGAGTTCGTTTCCGGATGATCCGGGTTCCGCCGTCACCAATTACCTGCTGGCCGACACGCTGTTCGAGAGCAAGCAATATCTGGACGCCGCCCACGAGTACGAGAGTACGGCCTATCACTACGGCGATCATGAGAAGGCCGCGGCGGCGGGATATGCGGCGATCATCGCCTACGGCAAGCAGGAAGAGACGCTGTCGGGCGAACCCAAGGCGACCTTGCACTTGAAGACCATCGACAGCTCATTGAAGTTTGCGCAAACATTTCCTGCGCACACGGAGAGCGCACAGGTTCTGACGCGCGCCGCCACGGAGCTCTACGCCGCGAAGGATTATAAGCGGGCAGTCTCCACCTCGGAAGCGCTTCTGGCCAAGCAGCCTGCGGTGGACGTCGCCAAACAACGTATTGCGTGGACGGTCATCGGCAATTCGAACTTCGATCAAGGCGTCTTCGACAAAGCCGAGGCCGCCTATACGCACGCGCAGGCAGTGATGCCGCCGAATGATCCGGAGCGCGGGGTCATTGCCGAGCGTCTTGCCGCTTCGATCTACAAGCAGGGCGAACAAAAGAGCAAGTCCGGCGACAGTGCCGCTGCCGTCGAAGACTTCTTGCGCGTGTCGGCCCTTGCGCCCGCATCCAAAGTCCGCGCGAATGCGGATTTCGATGCCGCGGCGCTCCTCGTCACGCAAAAACAATGGGACCGCGCCATTGTCGTTTTGGAAGGGTTCCGCCGTAATTTCCCGCAGAGCCCGCTGCAGCCGGACGTGACCCGCAATCTGGCCGTGGCTTATTCGGAATCGAGCAAACCCGGCCAGGCGGCCGTTGAATTCGAGCAGATCGCACAATCGCCGAAAGAGTCTCCGGAGGTGCAGCGGGAAGCCACCCTGCAGGCGGCGGACCTGTACGACAAGGCCGGCAACTCGGCGAAGTCGCGCAGCATGCTGGAGGCGTTCGTCAAGCACTTCCCGCAACCCATGGGCCCGGCCATGGAAGCCCGCAATAAACTCAGCGTGATTGCCGCGAAGGCGGGCGATTTCAGCGGACGTGACTACTGGCTCAAGGACATCATTGCCGCCGACCGTTCGGCCGGCGCGGCGCGCACCGATCGCAGCCGGGCGCTGGCAGCCAAGGCGACGCTGACCCTGGCGGTGCCGGTTCGCGAAGGGTTCAGGAGCATCAAGCTGGTCGTGCCGTTGAAGAAATCTCTCGCCGAGAAGCGCAAGGCGATGGAGGCGGCGCTCAAGGCCTATGAGGCCGCGGCCGACTATCAGGTGGCCGATGTCACCACGGCTGCAACTTTCGAGAGTGCGGAGCTGTACAGACAGCTGGGCAAGGATCTGATGAGCTCGGAGCGCCCGAAGAATCTCAAGAAGGACGAACTGGAGCAATACGATGTGTTGCTCGAGGAGCAGGCTTTCCCGTTCGAGGAGAAGGCCATCAAATTGCACGAAGTCAACGCCGCGCGAACCAAAGACGGCACCTACGATGAGTGGGTGCAGAAGAGTTTTACAGCTCTCGCGCAGCTCAATCCAGGCCGTTACGGCAAGGTGGAAATCGGTGAACAGCTGGTTGAATCAATTCGCTAGCCTGGGCGCGATGGCGCTGCTGGCAGGTTGTCACGGCGCGCCGGTGAAAGCGCCGCAGACGGCTGCGCCGGTCGCGGCCGCAAGCGCACCGAGCTCGGCGAGCCAAACGGCTGCGGCCCCCGCCAACGGCGTCAAGGGTCCGAATGGCACGGGCCAAACCGGCAACCCCGCCGGCGCGTCCGGCGCTGCGCCGCCTGAGCCGGCTGCGATCCCGCCTCGCGCCGCGCAACAGTACAGCCAAGCGCTGCAACTGATGAAGTCGGGCCGCAACACGGACGCGGAACTCGAGTTCAAGCAGCTCAGCGCCGCCTACCCGCAATTTGCCGGGCCGCAATTGAATCTGGGGTTGCTGTACTTGCACGATTCGCGGCTGAGCGAAGCGGAGGCCGCATTCAAGGCTGCACTGACGCTGACGCCCGGCAATCCGGTCGCGGGCGACGAACTCGGGATCGTCCAGCGCAAGCTCGGAAAATTCACTGATGCCGAGGCGGCTTACCTGCGTGCAATTGCCGCTGAACCAAACTATGCGCCCGCGCATCTCAATCTGGGCGTGCTCTACGATCTGTACATGGCAGAGCCGCAGAAAGCGCTCGAACAATTTGAACGCTACATCGAGATCGCCGGCGAAAACAAACAAGTTGCCGGCTGGGTGGTTGAATTGCGCAAGCGCGTCGGTGCACCGGCGGCCGCCAAGAAGGAGCCTGCATGAACACAGTATCGAAAACGTTGGGTTTGAGCTTGCTCTGTCTGGCGCTGAAGGCCAACGCACAGCAACCCGCGCCTGCCACAGCCCCGGCCGACCCACCGGCGCCTGCGGCGGCGCCGGCAAAACCCCCGAAAGCCACCGCCCAGTCCGAGGCCGGCGAACCCCGCGCCGACACTTCTCGGCCTGCCGGCGCCCAATCCGAGGCCGGCGAGCCTCGTGCCAATACCTCCCCCAAGGCGCCGCCCGCCGCCGCCCGTGCCCCTGGGGCGGCCGGCCAGAAGGAGAAGGTTCCGGGCTCCTCTGATCGGCTGGAGTTGGGTACGGCTACCGTAACCGGCGACCGCGAGCAGCCGAAGGTCATGTACATCGTCCCCTGGAAGAAGTCGGATATCGGCGATTTGGCCGGGAAACCCATGAATAGCCTGGTTGACGAGATCCTGGCGCCGGTCGACCGGGACGTTTTCAAACGCGAAGTGGTCTATTACAAGGCTGTGCAGTCCGATGCGTCCCAAAATGGTGCGCCAGGCCGCCCGTCGGAGCAGGGTGAGAAGTGAGTCATAGCCGATTTTACGAAATCTGGTTGAATTACATATTAGGACTGAAGAGTCTATTAGGAGCGCGCAGATGAATTTCATGAATTCGGCAGTCAACTTTTTCAAGGACGGCGGAATATTCCTATACCCGCTGGCCTTGATTTTCGTGGTCGGCGTATCGATCGCCATTGAGCGGTACGTGTACCTGACGCGCGAAACCATCCGCAATCGCAGCCTTTGGGATGCGCTGGTGCCGGCGTTGAGCGCCGGAAACTTCAAGCAAGTGGTCGGGCTTACGCACAACTCAAAGGCCTCGATCGCCACCATCCTGAACTACGGTGTCGCACGAGTCGCCAGCGCCCGCCGGCGCGATGACATCGAGAAGGCCATGGATGAGAGTCTGCTGGAAGTGATCCCCCGAATCGAAAAGCGCACGCACTACTTGTCGTCTCTGGCGAACGTCGGCTTGTTGATCGGGTTGCTCGGCACCATCACCGGCCTGATCGGCGCCTTCAGCGCCGTGGCAACCGCCAATCCGGCCGAGAAGGCCAGCTTGCTGGCCGCGGCGATTTCGGTTGCGATGAACAACACCGCATCGGGATTGTTCGTCGCCATCACGCTGCTGCTGTCGCACATGTTTCTCGAGTCCAAAACCACCGCGCTGATCGACAGTCTGGAGATTGCGTCGGTCAAGTTCTTGAACTCGATCACTGAGCGTCAAACGGACAAGACTCACGAACCCGCGACGCCGACGCCGTCGGTGAGATCTCCCGCGGCAGCCCGCAGCAGTATCTAGGTCGAAGGCCCCGCCAGGTCCTCTCCCATGAAGTCAAAAGCTGCGCGCCTCGTCCGACGCAATCACGCCCGCTACCACCACGGGCGCGATGACCTGAACATCGTGCCGATGATCGACATGATGGTGATCTTGGTATTTTTCTTGATCTTCACAGCCGTGTTTTCCAAGACGAATATCCTCCAGCTCAATCTGCCGGCCACCAACACCGCTCCTGTTGAGTTGCCGAAGGGCCTGAAGCTCGAGGTGATCATTCGTCCCAATGACCTTGTCGTGAATGACCGCAATTCAGGACCGCTCAAGGTCATTGCGAATACCGACACCGGCTATGATTTGGATCATTTGTCGGAATTCATGCGGCAGGTGAAGTCGCAGTTTCCCGAGATGACCGATGCCACCATATTGCCGGGACCCGCCGTGCCCTACGACACGCTGGTGCAGGTGATGGACACCGTGCGCATTTATCAAATTCCCGTGGCGCCGTTTTCCAAAGCGGAGCTATTCCCCGACATCGCCATTGCGGATGCGCCGATATGACCTCCTATCGCATCAAACGGCATCGACAGCGCCGGCATGGCGCCAATCATTTTGCGCTGATCCCGTTCATCGACATGATGACGATTTTGGTGGTGTTCCTGCTGGCGCATACGGCTGAAGTGGATATTCTGCCGAACACGAAGAATATTTCGATCCCGCAGTCCATTTCCGACCGCAAGCCGAGCTCTGCCGTGGTCGTCATGATCACCACGGATTCGGTGTTCGTGGACGGCGTCCTGGTAGGCTCCGTGCGGGACGTCGTTGCCAATCAGGGCCCCTTCTTCGCGCCGCTGAAGACGGCGCTGATGGCGCAAAACGACCGCAGCATCCGCAGCGCGCAGCAAACGGAAATTGCCAAGCGCGAAGTCACCATCATGGGCGACAAGAGCACGCCCTACAGCGTGCTGAAGAAAATCATGTTGACGTGCAGCGAAGCTCAATACGGCAAAGTGTCCTTTGCCGTGGTCGAGCGCGAACGGGCGGCGACTTAAAGTGGCCGCGCTCAATCCTGCTGCCAGCCGCGCTCCCACAGGCCTCGTGCCTTACTACCGGCGCTATGATTTGCCGTGGGCGCCGTCCGAGGAGACGGAGCGGCGCTTTCGCGTCATTCTGCGCAACCTGGCGATTGTGTTTACGATCGTCGCGGTGATCATGCCCTTCCTGCCGCGAACCGCGCGGGTCAGCAACACCGATTCCTTGCCGGAGCGCGTGGTGCAACTGGTGTTGGAACCGCCGCCGCCGCCGCCGCCACCGCCGCCTCCGCCGAAGGAGAAGCCGGTCGAGAAGGCGCCGATAGCGAAAACGCCGACGCCTCCGCAGCCGGTCGATCCGCGCATCAAGGCCTCGAAGAGCGGTTTGCTGGCCAATCTCGATGATCTTGCGGCGCTGCGCGATAACATCGATCTGGATAAATTCCAGAAGAACCAACAGAACACCACCGACCCTGGCGATGTCAGCCAGGTGACACGCAACGTCATCAGCTCCAAGGCCGGGGGCACCAGCGGCGGCATCAGTGCCCCCACCAGCAGCGGACTCGCGTCGGGCTCGGGCTCATTGCGCGGCATCTACACCACGCAAGTGAAGGATCCCAATCTCGGCGCCTCGGGTCAGGCGGCCACCCGTGCCGGGGGCAGCGGCAGGGCATCTCGCAGTGCCGATGAAATTGCGCTGGTGTTCACCAAGAACAAGGGATCCATTGATGCGCTGTATGCGCGCGCGCTGCGCGACAACCCCGCGCTGCAAGGCAAGGTCGTCATCGAGCTGACCATCGCGCCTTCCGGCGATATAACGGCGGCGCGCATCGTTTCCTCGGAACTCAAGGAACCGGAATTCGAGAACAAGCTGCTCGCGCGAATTCGCCTTTTCAAGTTTGACGCCAAGGATGTAGCCGCTTTGACCGCCACCAAACCCATCGACTTTTTCCCCGCCGGATGAACATTCAATCCGAAATCGAGTTCTTCAGCGACTTAGGGCTCGTCGATAAGGCTCGATTCATCACGCGCTTGATTTGTGAAATCGCCGAAGAGGCCAAGGTCGGCAACGGCGACGGCAGCGACGCCGTTCGCTACAAGTTCGCCAACGAGATGAGCCAACGCTTGGCGCGCTTTACCTACCAGCTGTTGGGCGAAGACGCGGCGCGCCCGCAGGACGATGTCGTGATCCGCATGTTGTTGGGGGCGCGCGCCGATAAAAATGCGCAGCGCATCATGCACAATGCGTATCGGCGAGTCTTGACGAGTTTTGAAAGTTTCGACACGACGGTTCTGCTGAATCCTCACTAATACCTCGTCTCAGTGATGATGACCGGTCACCGGCGGCCTGAGGCTTCAAGAACGCCGCGCGGTGCAGACTCCTCCGGTTGATCAGTGTCGGTCTCGAACAGGTGCAGTAGCTGTTCGGCCGACTCACGGGTGGTCGCCAAAAACTTGCTTTCATCGTCTTTGACCGCTTGTTGCCTGGCCATCGTCGCCTCGTCGTGAGCGCGGAATTGGCGCACCGTTTCCACGGCGTTGGATTTCGACAACCCTAAGGATTCGAGCACCTGCACCGACATCTCCAGGCTCGACACCAGAGTTTCCCGGATGATGAAGCGCACGTCCAAATCCATCAAGCGAAAGGCATGCTGACGGTTGCGCGCCCGCGCAAAGATTTTCAAGTTAGGGAAATGCTTGCGGATCAACTCCGCCGTTCTCACCGACGCATCGACATCGTCGATCGCCAGCACGAAGACCTCGGCATTCTCGGCGTGAGCCGCGCGCAGCAATTCCAGCCGCGATGCGTCCCCGTAAAATACTTTGTTGCCGAACTGCCGCAGGAAATCCACTTGGGTTTGATTGGCTTCGAGCGCGGTGAAAGAGATTTTCCTCGCCAGCAGAATGCGGCCGACGATCTGGCCGAACCGGCCGAATCCGGCGATGATGACCTTCGGATACAACTCGACCGGGGTATCGAACGGACGGCCCTCCGGTTCGCTCGCTTTGAACGTGACGTCGTAAAGCGCCAGCAGCACAGGGCTCACGATCATCGAGGCAGTGACGACCAGCACCAACAGCTCGGCAGTCTCGGTGTCCACGATCCTCAGGCCGGCGGCAAGGCCGAACAGGACAAAGGCGAATTCGCCGCCGGAGGGCAGGCTGATCGAAAGCCCGCGGCTGGCCGCGGGCGAGAGCCCGGATACCCGCCCGATTGTCCAGAGAATGCCGATCTTGAGCAGCATGAAGCCAATGGTCAGACCGATGATGAGCAAAGGCTTCTCGCGCACCAGCTCCAGATTTGCCGACATTCCGACGCTGATGAAAAACAGGCCCAATAACAGGCCTTTGAAAGGCTCGATGTCCGCCTCGAGCTCGTGACGGAATTCACTGTCGGCCAGCAGCACGCCGGCCATGAAGGCACCCAGAGACAGCGACAGACCGACTTGGCTCACCAGCAACGCGGTTCCCAGTACGATCAAAAGGCCCGCGGCCGTAAATGCCTCCGCCACACCGGAGGCGGCAATGATGCGCAGCATGGGACGCAAGACATAGCGGCCGCCGATGACGACCGTCCCTAACACGGCAATGAACTTGATCACCAGCCAGCCGCCGGGGCCTGCGGTTTTTGCCGAGGCGACTGCGAGCAGCGGCAGCAACGCCAAAACCGGCATTACCGAGACGTCCTGAAACAGCAAGATGCTGAATGCGGACCGGCCGAACTGGGTGTTGAGCTGGCCGCGCTCCGCCAGCAGCTGCAATGCCAACGCCGTGGACGACATGGACAGGGCGAAGCCCGTGACCAGGGCGGATTGCCACGTTTGCTCAAACAGAAAATAGCCGGCCGCGCCGATGCATACCGCGGTGGCCGCGACCTGCGCCGACCCCAAGCCGAAAATCGACTTGCGCAGCACCCATAGTCTCGAGGGCTGCAATTCGAGCCCTATCACGAACATCAGGAGTACGATGCCGAACTGCGCGATATCCTGGGTGGCGTCAACGCTGCTGATCAATCCTAAACTGGCAGGGCCGATGATGATCCCGGCAGTCAGGTAACCTAAGACCGATCCCAGCTTGAAGCGGCGGAAAATGGGTATCGCAATGACCGCTGCGGCGAGAAATATAGCGATCTGCGCCAACAAGCTCATACTATTTCTCCTTGATCTCCTGTGAGAGCCTAGCATCATGTACCGCCAAAGCATTCAATTTCCGGTCAAGGACGCGGCGCTGCGCGAGGACGTGCATGCGCTCGGCAGCCTGATCGGTGAAACGTTGCGCGACCAGGGAGGGGAGGGGTTCTACAAGCTCGTCGAGGGCGATCGACTTGCGGCGATCCAGCGCCGCGACGGCGACCTCGACGGCGCGGCGGAATTGCAGGGGCGCACTCAAGGCCGGTCGCCGTCGGAGGCCACCGATCTGACACGCGCATTCTCGATCTGGTTCATGGCCGTGAACACGGCCGAAAAAGCGCACCGCGTCCGCCGGCGCCGCGAATACCTGAGCGATTCCAACACCTCGCAGCCCGGTGGAATCGCCGATTGCATCGGACGGCTGCAGCGCTCCGGCGTGTCGCTCGAGCAGGCGCTGCAACTCATCGGTCACATGAGCATTGAGCCGGTATTCACCGCGCATCCCACCGAATCCACACGGCGCACCATCTTGCGCAAGCAGCAGCACATTGCGCATGACCTGCTGGATCGTACCAATCCCACCTCCACCCGGGCGGAGCTGGACATGCTGTGGGCGCGGGTGCGTCTGCAGATCACCAGCATCTGGCAGACCGAGGAACATCCTCGTGAAGGCCTGACGGTCGTTGACGAGCGCGAGCATGTCCTGTTTTATTTGATCGACATTCTTTACCGCGTCGTGCCGCTGTTCTATGAGGAAATCGAGGCGGCGCTGGCGAACGCCTATGCCGTGCCGGTTGAAACGCTGGACGTGCCGAACATCCTGCGCTTCGGGTCCTGGGTGGGCGGCGACATGGACGGCAATGCGGACGTGCATGGCAAGACCATCCGCGAGACATTGCAACGGCATCAGCAGTTGATCGTGTCCACTTATTTCAGCGAATGCGAGCAGCTGGCCGAGTCATTGAGCCAAAGCGCGAATCGGGTCAGCGTGAGCGCCGCTCTTGCCGCGCGCATCGACTCCTACGCGACCGTATTGCCGGGAGCGAAAGCGCTGGCGCCGGCGCGGCACGATCGAATGCCGTACCGCGTGTTCTTCGGGCAGATCAGCGAACGGCTCAAGGCGAGCTACGAGGGCCGGCCCAACGCCTATCAGAATCCCGATGAATTGCTGTCCGATATTGGGTTGGCCGCCCAGAGTTTGCTCGAGAATCGGGGACGCCATGCCGGATATTTCTTGGTGCGCCGGCTCATGCGGCGTGTGCGCACGTTTGGATTTCATCTGGCGACCCTGGATGTCATTCAACATGCGCGCGTGCATGACGAGGTCATTGCGCAAGGCCTGGATCTGAAGACCTGGCCGTCGCTGCCGGCCGCGGAACGGCTGCAGCAGTTGCGTGACCTGCTGGTTCGCGATCAGGGGCCCATCACGGCATTCGATGCCGCGGGCCGGCGCAGTCTGTGGGTGTTCGAAGCCATCGCCCAGGCGCGTCATAAATTCGGCGGCCGCGCTATCGGCGAGTACATCGTGAGCGGCGCGCGGGGGCCGGAAGACATCCTCGCGGTGCTGTTGTTGGCGAGATGGGCCGATATCACCGACAAGCGTAGCGGCGAGTCCCCGCTCGACGTCGCGCCTCTGCTCGAATCGATTGCTTCCTTGGAAGCGGCGGGAGATGTGTTGGCCGCCCTGCACGCCGAGCCTGCCTATCGCCGTCACCTCGCGTCGCGTGCCAATCGCCAAATGGTGGTGATCGGGTACTCCGACACGAACAAACAAGGCGGCATCGCGGCATCGCGCTGGGCCTTGCAGGCAGCGCAGGTGCAGTTGTTGGACGCGGCGCGCGCAACCGGGATCAATCTGTCGATTTTTCATGGCCGCGGCGGCACTCCGGCGCGCGGCGGCGGACGCACCGAAAACCTGGTCGAATCGCTGCCGAGCGGCGCCATGCAAGGCGTCTTGCGTTTGACGGAACAAGGCGAAGTCGTCAATCAGAGCTACAGCCTGCGTCCCATTGCGATGCGCACCCTCGAGCGCACGTTCGCATCCGTGGCGCTGGCCACGGCGCAAGCAGCACAGATGCCGCCGGTTCCCCCCGATCAAATCGCGGCCATGCGCAGCATCGCGGCACACAGCCTCAAGGCGTATCGCGATCTGGTTTTCGGCAGCCCGGAGTTTTTCGAATACTTCCGCGCCGCGACGCCGCTGGACGTCATCGAGCGCATGCACATTGCCTCACGGCCGGCGGCGCGGGCAGACGGCGCCGGCGTGCAGGCGCTGCGCGCAGTTCCATGGGTATTCGCATGGACTCAAAGCCGGCATATGTTGCCGGGATGGTTCGGTTTCGGCAGCGGTTTGCAGGCGGCGTTGGAGCAGCACGGCGAGGAGGTCATTGCCCGCATGACGGCGCAGTGGCCTTTCTTCGGCCGCCTGCTCGATGACGTGGAGGCCATGCTGGGGCGAACTGATTTGGAAATCGCCGGTCATTACGATGAGCTTGCGGCAGACCCGCTGCGCACTTTCGCGCAACCCATCGCCAAGGAATATGCATTGACCGTGCGCCATGTGCTGCGCCTGCGCGGGTCAGCCCGATTGCTCGACAGCGATCCGACGCTGCAGCGCTCGATCAAGCTGCGCAACCCCTATGTCGACCCGATGCATCTCATGCAGGTGGATTTATTGCGGCGTTGGCGCGCGACGCAACGAGAGGATCAAGCTTTGTTCGGGGCATTGCGGGCCACTATCAGCGGCATCGCGCAAGGATTGCAGGCGACGGGATAGAAGGACCCTGCTCTAGCATTCCGGCACGTTGACCGCGAGGCCGCCTTGCGAGGTCTCCTTGTAGATCGTCGACATATCCAGCCCGGTTTGGCGCATGGTGTTGATGACCTGGTCGAGCGACACCTTGTGCGAGCCGTCGCCGCGCAGCGCGAGACGCGCCGCATTGATGGCCTTGACCGAACCCATGGCGTTGCGCTCGATGCAGGGAATCTGCACCAGGCCTGCCACCGGATCGCAGGTCAGCCCCAGATTGTGTTCCATGCCGATTTCGGCGGCATTTTCTATCTGCTCATTGCTGCCGTGAAGCGCCGAGACCAAGCCGGCCGCCGCCATGGAACAGGCAACGCCGACTTCACCCTGACATCCCATTTCTGCCCCTGAAATGGAGGCATTTTGCTTGTACAGCATGCCGATGGCGCCGGCGGTGAGTAGAAAACGCACAATGCCGCCATCATCCGCCCCGGCCTCGAAGCGCCGGTAGTAATGCAGCACGGCAGGCACGATGCCGGCCGCGCCGTTGGTGGGAGCGGTGACCACCTGTCCGCCTGCGGCATTTTCTTCGTTGACGGCGAGCGCATAGGCGTTGACCCAATCCAACGCATGCATGGGGCTTTGCGGGTCGCCGCTCATCAATTGCCGATACATCTTGGGTGCCCGCCGCCTCACACCCAACACGCCCGGCAGCAGTCCTTGGGCATCGAACCCTCGGCGCACGCAATCCTGCATGACCTGCCAAATGCGCAACAGTCCCTCATGCACTTCAACGTCGCTGCGCCAGGTGCGCTCGCGGGCGAGCATGAGCTCATGGAGCTCCAAACCTTGCGCTCTGCCGTGCGCGAGCAATGCCGCGCCGGAATCGAAGTCGAACGGCGGCTGCAGCCGTGCGGTGCCTGCATCCACTTCCGCGCCGGCTCGGATCACGAACCCGCCGCCGATGCTGTAGTACTCCTCGCGCGCCAACACCTCGAGCGCGGCGTCGTGCGCGGTGAAGCGCATGCCGTTGGAATGGCCGGGCAAAATTTGATCGGTGTGAAACAGCAGGTTCAAAGGCTCATCGAAATCGACTTCGTGCCGGCCCAGCAATCGCAGCCGTTTGGCACTGCGAATCCGCTGCAGAGCGGGCTCAACCGCCGCCGAGTCGATCGTATCGGGGCTCATGCCCTCAAGACCCAATAGAATTGCGCGATCGGTGCAGTGCCCGCGGCCGGTGAGCGCGAGAGATCCATACAGTTGCGCGGAAACTTGGGCCGTGTTCGTCAGCAAGCCGCGTGCCGCCAGCAACTCGGCAAAGCCGCGCGCAGCGTTCATCGGGCCCATGGTGTGCGAGCTGGAGGGGCCGATGCCGATCTTGAATATATCGAAAACACTCAAACTCATGCGCACAACCATTTCAATCCCGTAGCCGCACATGATACGCCGCCGCAACAAACCGCGCCCAAGCGGAGCCGCGCCGTAGCCACAAATGCTAAACTGCGCCGATAACAAAGTGTTTCGCTGGCCGATAATTCAACGGAGTGTCCTATGATTCGCTATCCACTGATTCTCGCGGCGTCGTTAATCGCGTCGCTGTCGCTTTCCGCAACCTGCGTCCAAGCAGCAAGCATTCCCGGCAATATCACTGCGGCAGTCGCCGACAGCAATAGGCCGGACACCGACAAGCAGCGCGACGCCAATCGCAAGCCGGCGGAAACGCTGGCGTTCCTCGGCGTAAAATCCGGCGAGAAGGTTGGCGAGATCATTCCGGGAGGCGGCTACTTCACCAGGATTTTCAGCAAGGCCGTGGGTCCCAAGGGCCATGTGTACGCCTTGGTGCCGGAGCGCCCGGCCAATGCGCCCGCGGACATGCCGGATCTCGCCGCGCGAGCGAAGGCGATTGCTGCCGATGCGAACTATTCCAATGTGAGCGTTGTCGTCGCGCCCTTGGCCACACTCGCCGCGCCCGAGCCGGTCGATTTGGTGTACACGTCGCAGAACTATCATGACTTGCACAATTTTCCGGTCGATGTGGTGGCGTTCAACAAGGCCATTTTTGACTCGCTGAAGCCCGGCGGATTGTATGTCGTGCTCGATCATTCGGCGGAAGCCGGCTCCGGCTTGCGCGATACCAATACGCTGCACCGAATCGACGCCGATGTGGTGAAGAAGGAAGTGACAGCGGCCGGATTTGAGTTCGTCGGCGGCAGCGATGTATTGGCAAATAAGAGCGACACGCGAACCGGCAAAGTGTTCGATCCGGCCATCCGCGGCAAGACCGATCAGTTCATATTAAAATTTCGTAAGCCAACGAAGAAATAGTTTGCAAACGCGCCTTGGGTTCCTCCCTGTGGGCCCAAGGCGCGGCGCTGTCGTCAAAAGCGAACTCTGGGCCTTATTTCCTGTCAACTGGGAAGGATGTTGGACGTTGAGTTGCAAAAGGGACGAGGGTTTGAACGCTATGAATTTTGTTAAATATCCACGTATTTCACGGGCGATCGCGGTAGCCATTCCGGCCGCGATGCTGGGACTCTTGACGGCCTGCGCAACACCGCCGCCGCGTGTCTATAGGGCACCGGCGCCGCCTCCGCCGCCTCCGCAGCGGGTGTTCGTCTATCCCGCGCATGGCCAGAGCCCTGACCAGACGGAGCGCGACCGCTACGAATGTCACATCTGGGCAGTCCAGCAGACGGGTATCGATCCCAGCCGCGCGGATGCCAACGCCTATGAGCGAGTGATCGTGCAGCCATCGACACCGCCGGGTGCGAATACGGCTGGCGGGGCCATTGCCGGTGCCATCATCGGAGCGATCATCGCCGGACCGCGTAACGCCGGCGCCGGCTTGGTGCTCGGCGGCGCCACGGGCGCTGTTGTAGGTGCCGCAGCGGATGCCAACGCCCAGTCGCAGGCGCAACAAACGCAGCAACAGGTCAATATGAGTGCTGCGGAAGGGCGGGCGCGAGCCGATACCTATCGGCGCGCGATCGGCGCGTGCCTGCAGGGGCGCGGCTACACGGTTACCTAAGGATTTGAGCCGGATTTACCTTATGAATAAGACATCTCAATTTGCGTTGTTGTCTCTGGCGGTTTTGTTTTTCGGTGGGACCCTGCAGGTTGCGGCCGCCGCGGACCAACGTGGACGCGATGAGCATTCACGCCCTGAGCCGGCGCGGTCCGAGCAGGCGCGCCCCCAAGGCCGCGGCCCTGTGCAGGGACGCCCCGGGTTTGACGCGCACGGTCAAGTATTGGACGGCCGCTACAATCACGGCCGCTATTACCCGCCGATGGGGACGGTCAGACCGTCGCTGCCTGAGGGCTACCGGCCTTATTATCGCGGCGGCAATCGCTATTATTTTAACGGCGGCATCTGGTATGCGCCGCGCGGCCCTGGGTTCGTGGTGATACGTCCGCCCTCCGGGCTGGTCATTTCCGTGCTTCCCCCGTATTACTCCACGGTGTGGTTCGGCGGAGTTCCCTACTACTATGCGGACAACGTGTACTACTCCTATCAGCCCGATCAGAACGGCTACGCCGTGGTCGATCCGCCGGACAATGCCGATTCGCCTGCCGAAGCGCCCGACAATACACAGCAGGACCTGATCATTTATCCGAAGAACGGACAATCGAAGGATCAACAAGCTGCGGATCAGTTTGAGTGCCACACGTGGGCGAAAGGTCAAACCGGGTTCGACCCGACGCAAGCGGGCGGCGGACAAGCCGGCGACTCTGCGATGAGCCGCAGCAATTACGATCGTGCAATGTCCGCGTGTCTACAGGCTCGCGGCTATCAGGTTAACTGAGGTTAGTGAGTGAAATCCTACGCCCGTCGCTGTTTGGCGCCGACTTTAAGTTCGCCGCTCATCGGGGCATGATTCAGCCATGGTGACAGACTTCCCTACCGCAGCCGTCAACGCTTTCGAGGACTTCAAGCGAAAGTTTACCAATCAGCGCCAGTGGCGCGAGTTCGTGTCTGCGGTTCAGTGTTCGGTGAATTATCCGGCTGCGATCAACAACACGCTGCGATCCGGCAGCAAGTGGTTCAGCGATGGATTGGCGCAAGCAGCCGCAGACCTCGCGCCTACCTTGCGCGCCGCCCAATCGCGCTAACGGTTCAAACTAGACGCAGTTGCCTCGCGGCTGCTTACCCCTCCTGACGGGGTTTCGAACCGATCAGCATCACGGTGCCGAGCGGCCTCAGTTCCGATAGGTGACTGTCAGGCCAATGGTGCGCGGCCTGAAGGTGTACTGCCGCTCGAGCTGACTGGCATCACCCGGGTAGATGGTGAAATTATAATTGGTGACCGTGTGTGTGTCGGTGAGGTTGTCGACGAACGCCGACGCCTGCCAATTGCCAAAACTTATTCCGGCGCGCGCAGAGGCAATATTGGTCGATGACAAGGTGTAAAACGCTGCGTCGAATTGCTGCGTGCTAGGGTCTTGAGCCGCGGGTGGCCATTTATTGCGGCTCTGATATTCATCGTCGATCCGCACGTACGCCGGCAGATTGAACAAGTTGAATTTGTATTGCAACCCCAGCGTGAAAGTGAAAGGCGCGCCCGGTTGTCCGGGCGGCTCGCCGCTTTGGCCGACGATGGCATCCCCCTTGGAAACGATGGGCTGAGCTTCAGCGGCCGAGAATTTTGAATCCTGGGTATAGCGCGCGCTGGTATAGCCTGTGGAAATTTCGGCCGTGAAATTATCCGTCAAAGCGATTTCAGCTTGAATGTCGCCGCCCTTGGCAACGGCGGTGCCCAAATTCGCGATAAAGGTGATTTGACAGGTCGGCGGCAGGACGCTTTGCTGAATGTTGTTCCAGCGAATGTAGTAAATGCTGCTGGCGATTTTCACGCGATTGTTGATGTTGTTCTTTGCCCCAACCTCGAAGCTGTTGACGGTATCGGACCTGAAGGTCGGAGGCGATTCCGTAATGCCAAAACTTTCGAAGTCCTGCTGACACGCTGCCTGCGGGACGGGATTGTTGGCGCCGCCCGGACGGAAGCCTTTCGCGTAGGTGGCGTAGAACAAGTTCCGCGGATCGTATTGGAAGGAGAAACTTGCCTTGGGCGTGAATGAATTCTCCGTCTGCGAAACATCCACCGTCTGCGGCGGCAGGAATAATTGCGGTCCGCCGGTGAGCGAATCATTGGTGAACTTGATCCTCGAGTAGCGCCCGCCCAACGTCAGCTTGTACTGATCGGTAAAGGCATAGGTCCCTTCTGCAAACAGGGCATACTGCTTATCGGTCGATTTGGTTTGCAAAAAATAAGAATCGTTGGGGAACCGCGGATCGTACAAAACGGGCGCGCCGTCCGGATCCACGAACCAATCTGTATACGGCGCCCCGGTGGCTGCGAGCGAGAGTTCATTGAGCAACGGATCGTGAATCTGCTCGAGATACGTCTGCCGGTTGAGGCTGAAGAAAACACCCGTGGTCCAGAATAGCGGCGAGCTCGCATCCGCAGATTGCAGGCGAATTTCCTGGGTGATGTTCTGCTGCCCGTTGTCGATGGAGTTCGGCGAGCGATAGTCAGTTGCCCCGGCGGGTAGATGCACTCCTGCGCCATCGAGCAGGGGGTAGGGTGTGGAAGCGGAGGATCCGTCCTCGTTGAGAAACACGCCGGACTGATAAAACCCCAGGTTATAAAGCGTGCCCTCGTAGCCGGTCTGTTCCTTGCGATGAAAATACGAAGTATTGGAGATGAGCTTGGCGAAACCCAAGTTTCCTTCAACCTTCATGGATGCCAGATAGAACCGATCCGGATCGGAGCGCTGATCCGGATCCGCGGAGACGAATTGGTTGTTGCCGGGATTGGAATACAACGGCCAGTAGTCCTCAACTTGGTTACGGTATCTGTCTTGGTAGTAAATGCTCGGCGTTATCGTCCATTGATCCGAGGGCGCATACATCAATGCCAGCCGATACAGCACGGTCTGGTCGAAGTTGGCATTTTTATCCTGCAGCGCCAGGGTCGTCGGATCGATGCGGTCGATGTAGCCGCCGTCGCGGCGGTACCAAACGGTCAAGCGCGCGCCCAGCGTGTCTTCGATCAAAGGCCCGCCGGCCGCAATGCCCCCTTCATAGCTCATCGCTCCCCCTTGGGTGAAGGAGACCTCCTCGCGGCTGTAAAAGCTATTCTTGGTGAGGCTGGGCTGGGTCGTGATATAGCGCACGGTGCCGCCCTCGGATCCTGCGCCGAAAAGCGTGCCCTGCGGCCCGCGCAGCACTTCGACCCGGTCGATATCGAAGGCCTTCGGCAGTGCATCATCGGGGTTAAAAGCGGTACCGCGGATTTGAATCGGGGTGTCGTCGATGTAGATGCCGGTGGTGCCGGCGCCGCCGGTCGATGCAATGCCGCGGATGGCAATGTTGTTGGTTCCCGAATTGTCGACATTCACGCCGGGCGTGAAGCGCACGATGTCCTGGAAGTCCTTGATGCCGCGAAGATCCATGGCGTCCTGAGTCAGCGCCGTGACACTGATCGGCACCCTGCTGAGATTCTCCTCGTGGCGGGTCGCGGTGACGGTAATTTCTTGCAGCGGTCCGCCGGTATCCTCCGCGGGCGTGGTCTCGGCGCCGGACACAGGGATACTGCACAGGGCCGCCAAGCAGCCAAAAATCCATAACGGGCGATGAACTCGGAGGTTGCGCATGTGATGCATCCCTATTTTATAGCGTCGACTTCATTGCAACATATTGGCTCGCCGGTGGAAAGGCTTGAGTAGGTCCGGTTGCGGGCACGCAACGCGGAGTTATGGGATCATGGCGGGATGAGCACGCCCGAGGAACGGCCCCGCGCCAAGTCCCTGCATCCGCTGCTGGCGCTGGCGCCGTTTTTGCGCCCCTACATAGGGATGTTGGCCGCAGCTTCCTTCGCGCTGCTCATTGCCGCCGGCGCGCAGCTGGCCCTGCCGTTGGCGCTGCGGCAGCTCATCGATCACGGCATTGCGGGCAGGGACGCGGTGATTGTCAATCGCTGGTTCCTCGCGTTCCTTGCCGCCGCAGTGATCTTCGGAGTGTTCGCGGCGCTGCGCTTTTATCTGGTGTCGTGGGTGGGAGAGCGGGTGGTCGCTGACTTGCGCACTGCCGTTTATCGGCGCGTCGTGCGAATGGACCCGCTATTTTATGAAACGACCCGCGTGGGCGAAGTGCTGTCGCGCCTGACTGCGGACACCACATTGGTGCAGGCCATCTCCGGCGTCAACCTGTCCATCGTGCTGCGGTCGACGTTGACTTTGGTGGGCGCGATCGTGCTGATGGGATTCACCAGCGCCAAGCTCATGGGCGTCATTCTGATCTTGATTCCGGTGGTCATCGCCCCGCTGATTATCACGGGAAGACGCGTCCGCGGCTTGTCGCGTGCCTCGCAGGACCGCATTGCCGATACCAGCGGACTCGCCGATGAAACTCTGAATGCCATCCAAACCGTGCAGGCCTTTACCATGGAGGAGCTGCAGAGTGAACGCTATCGCGAGGCAGTGGAGGCGAGTTTCGCCACCGCAGTACGGCGCACCAAGGTGCGCGCGTCGCTCACCGCCATTGCTGTAAGTTTGGTGTTCGGGGGCATCACCTGTGTTCTGTGGCTGGGCGCGCGCCAGGTTGTCGGCGGGACGATGACCGGCGGTCAGCTCGCGCAGTTTCTGGTGTACGCCGCCTTTGTTTCTACCGCGGCGGCGGCGCTGTCTGAGATGTGGGGCGAGGTGCAGCGCGCTGCCGGCGCCACGGAGCGCTTGAGTGAGCTGCTGCAAGCGCGGCCGGTCATTCGTGCACCAGACAACCCGCTGGAATTGCCGGCGCGGGTCCAAGGCAGCATTCGCTTCGACAATGTCACGTTTCATTATCCGTCGCGGCCGCAACACGCAGCGCTCGATAACTTCAGCCTCGAGGTGACTCCCGGGGAGACCATCGCCTTCGTGGGGCCTTCGGGCGCGGGAAAGAGCACGACCTTTCAGTTGCTGCTGCGTTTTTACGATCCGGATTCCGGCCGGGTGCTGATCGACGATAAGCGGCTCGCGGATTTGCGGCCGGAAGACATTCGCTCGCAGATCGGCTTGGTGCCCCAGGACACCGTGCTGTTTGGCGCCAGCGCGCGCGAGAACATTCGCTACGGGCGCCCGACGGCGACTGACGCGCAGATCGAAGCTGCCGCCGTTGCGGCCGCGGCCGACGAATTCTTGCGCAAGTTGCCGCAAGGCTATGACACGTTCCTCGGTGAGCGCGGCACGCGTCTGTCCGGTGGTCAACGTCAACGCATCGCGCTGGCCCGGGCTATTCTCAAGGATCCGCCCATACTGCTGCTGGATGAGGCGACCAGCTCATTGGACGCAGAATCCGAGCGGTTGGTGCAACAGGCGCTCGAGAAACTCATGCAGGGCCGCACCACGATTATCATCGCCCATCGGCTCGCGACGGTGCTCAAAGCCGATCGCATCGTCGTGATGGACTATGGCCATAAAATCGCGGTCGGCACGCATGCCGAACTGCTGGTGCATAGCCCGCTTTATGCGCGGCTGGCAGCGCTGCAGTTTGCCGCAGCCCCCGCCGAATCGCTCGCGCTAGCCGCTACTTGATCAGCCCTTCCTCTTTCATCGCCTGCTGAACCTTCGGCCGGTGCGATACGCGGGATTTGAACTCGGTCAGCACCGGCCATTTGCTCAGGTCAATTTTCACATGCCCCGTCCAGTTCAGCACGGTGAATAGATAGGCATCAGCCACGGTGAAGGTATCGCCCATGAGATAGGGCTTCTTGCCCAAAAATCCCGATAGCCAGTCGAACTTCTTGCTCAAATTCGTCACAGCAGTTTCCTTCATCTCCGCGGAGCTGGCGGGATTGAACAGCGGCGAGAATGACTTGTGAACTTCGGAAGTAATGTAGTTCAGAATCTCCATCAGCTGGTAGCGCTCGAATGTCCCGGCGCGAGGCGCCAATCCGGACTCGGGCTTCTGGTCGGCGAGGTATTGCACGATGGCCGGACCCTCGGTCAGCACCCGACCGTCATCCAATTGCAGCGCGGGCACGGCGCCCTTCGAATTAACGGTCAGATAATCCGCGCCGGTTTCCGTTTTTTTGGTCTTGGAGTCGATCTTGACCATGGTGACCGGCAAGCCGGCTTCGAGCGCGGTAATATGCGGCGATAGCGCGCACGCACCAGCGAAGTAATAAAGCTTCATACAGATGTCCTTAGGGTGGGGCGGCAAATGATACTACGCGCCGTGCGCCGATGAAGCCTTTCGCATAGGGCGGGGCGATGAGCGAGTCGACGCGCACGTAACCACCGCTGGAAGGCGCATGCACAAAGAGCTGACTGTCGAGCGCGATGCCCACATGCAGCTCTTTGCCGGCCAGGTGCATGAAAATGAGGTCGCCGGCCTGCAAGTCCGTGCGCTTGACGGGCCACCCTACGCGAAGTTGTTCCGCTGCCGTGCGCGGCACGTGAATTCCGGCGCTGGTGGCGGAGTACTCGACCAAGCCGCTGCAGTCAAATCCGCCGGGCGCCGCGCCGCCAAACCGGTAGGGTTGGCCGATCATGGACGCGGCCGTGTGGATCATCAATTGCACGGGGGAGGGCGATTGTCCGACCGATGCTTCGTGAGAATGCATCGGTTCAACGGTGCGCGGGATGTCGTGCGAAGTCGTCGCACATGCGCCGAGCATGAGCAACGCCGCGGCGGCGCCGACTGCTCGCGCTAACCGCGTGTGGCGGAAACCGTCGTGGCGAATGCCGCGCCCACGATGCCGGCGTCCGCGCGCAATGTTCCGACGCATAGCCGCGCCTCGCAGTGCAGTTTGTGCATGAACTTCTCGGGCTCCTCGGTGATGCCTCCGCATAGAACGATGAGGTCCGGCCACAGCAAGGCATGCAGTTCATTGAGCACTAAATTCAATTCATCCGCCCACGCATCCCAGCTTAGGTCTCCGTCAGTTTTGGCGCGCCCGGAGGCGCGCTTCTCTGCCTCGCGCCCCGCGACCTGGAGGTGGCCGAACTCGGTATTCGGCACCAACCGCCCGTCGACAAAGAGTGCGCTGCCGATCCCGGTGCCCAACGTCAGCAATAAAACCGTGCCGGCAACATCGCGCGCCGCGCCGTAGCGCAACTCGGCAAGTCCGGCTGCGTCCGCGTCGTTGATGGCGATCACGGGGCGTCCCAGCTGCTTGCCGGCGAGTTCCGCCAGGGGTTGTCCGATCCATGCCTTGTTGAGATTGGCCGCGGTTCGCACGACGCCGCTGCGTATGACGCTGGGAAATGCCAGGCCCACCGCGTGGTCGCCCGGGATATTCGACACCACGGACTTCAGCGCATGCAGCAAGGCGTCAGTGGAGTCTTGTGCCGGCGTCGGTGTTGAGAATCGCTCGCCCGCGAATGCACCGGTATTGAGATC
>Ga0193716_1000463_pt1 | contig 24710 bp, 20 predicted proteins | sample U2c1metaG_FD_145901 | JGI IMG/M metagenome (GOLD analysis project Ga0193716, IMG submission 145901) | Soil microbial communities from a riparian zone of the East river system, Colorado, United States - U2c1 | ecosystem: Environmental > Terrestrial > Soil > Riparian zone | place: USA: East River...
TTGGGCAGGTGCGGCCACGGCGCATCCGGTGCTGATGATCTCGATCGACGGGCTGCGCAGCAAGGACGTCACCGATGCGGCGGCGCGCGGCATGCACCTGCCCAACATCGCTGCGCTGATCGCGGGTGGCGCCTGGGCCGATGGCGTGCGGGACATGCTGCCCAGTGTCACCTATCCCAACCACACCACCCTGGTGACCGGCGTGGCCCCTGCCCTGCACGACATCGCCGGCAACCTTACCTTCGATCCCTTGGGCAAGAATATGGAAGGCTGGTACTGGTATGCGCAGGATGTGAAGGTCCCCAGCCTGTTCGATGCCGTGCATGCCAAGGGCGGTGTCACCTTGGGCTTCTGCTGGCCGGCCACGGCGGGAAGCCTCACCATCACCGACAACATCCCCGAATATTGGCGCGCCTATACGGCTGAAGACGTCAAGGCGGTGCGCGCTGTCTCCACCCCAGGCCTGGCCGAGCGGATCAATGCAATTTCGGGCACCACCTTCGCCGCGACCTTGGGCGTCACCCAAACGTCGGATACGGCGCGGGCCAAAGCGGCAGCCGCGATCATCGCCGCCGATCATCCCCGGTTCAGCGCGGTACATCTGTCCAGCCTGGACGAAACCCAGCATGAGAAGGGCCCCGGCACACAAGAGGCCCGCGCCAATCTGGAGGCGCTGGACGACATCGTCGGCACCCTGGTCGCGGCGGCGCGCAAGGCCGAGCCCGATGTGCTGGTGGCGCTGGTATCCGATCATGGCTTCGCGCCGATCAGCCATGACGTGAACCTGATCTCGGCCTTTGTGGACGCCGGGCTGGTGACGTTGGACAAGGGCAAGGTGAAAAGCTGGCGGGCCATGCCCTGGTACCAGGCAGGCTCGGACATCATCGTGCTGGCCAACCGCGACGATGCGGCGGTGAAGGACAAGGTGCGTGCGCTGCTGGCGAAGCTGGCGGCCGATCCGAAGAACGGCATCGGCGGCGTGATCGACCGCGCCGAAATCGCCCGGCGCGGTGGCGCAAAAGAGGCCGATTTCTGGGTCAGCTTCGCCCCCGGCTACAAGGGCGGCAAGGCGCTGACCGGCCCGCTGATCACCCCCAGCAGCGACAAGGGCACCCACGGCTACTTCCCCGACTGGCCGGAAATGCGTTCCACCTTTGTCATCGCCGGACCCGGCGTGCCCAGGGCCAAGGCGCTGGGCGCAATCGACATGCGCGATATCGCCCCGACCCTGGCGAAAATCCTGGACGTGCCCCTGCCGAAGGCTACCGGCAAACCGCTGTTTTGAACGCTGAACTGACAGCGCGTCACTCCAATCCGCGCCTAGACCGGAACGCCATTGAAGGGTAATCTCGGCGAATTGTCACCGTACAGATTTCACAAGCACGTTTTCGCATCAGATTTTTGAGCGGAAGTTTATATGGCGCCGACCCCTGGCACGCGCGCGACATCAAAGCCGCCCGTTTTCGACCAGCGCTTTGCCGGCATATTCGCTGCCCTGGCGGTGCTGATCATTGCCGGCCATGCCGCTGCCGTAATGCTCAGCCCTTTCTACCCCTCGCTCGTATTTTCCGCAGCCGCGGAAAAATCCTTCAGCGGCTGTATCTGGTTCTGCTTCATGGGCGCCGGCATCGTGCCGGTCACCAACGGAATCGCCGGACGGCTTAAAATATTTTGAGGTAAAAACGCCATGCGAAGCCCGGACAAGCTGGACATTATTCAATGGGTGCTCATCCTGGTAAGCGTTGGCATAGCGCTTTTTGTCTGGTCTCAACTGTCCCTGTTCCGCAAGCAGGCCGAAGACCTCGCACGCAAGTCCGCGACCGCAAATGCACAGCTTCTTGTCATCCGCGACACAATGATCGCGAATCGTGATTTTTTCTCGGACTTCCGGGAAAGCATGAAAGCCGTTTGCGGTTCGCCCACTGCGGCGCTGCAAACGGCCTGCCGAAACCTGAATCCGCAATGGACCGCATTTCTCGATGCCTATACGCAAGCTGCGATTGACCGGGCCATGGCGCAAAAGCCGGAAGATTTTCTATCCGTGGAAAAATCCTATCGCTCTACGCTTCCGCTCCTGAAAGAGGCAGTCGCCGATTCCGATGCGGGCAGTTCCTGGAAAGCGCGCGTGCTGGAGGGCATCGCCTATGCGCAGTTGAAGGAGGCTGCTGGAAATCCTGACACCGCCGCCTTCAAGAATGCCGAAAGTGGAATCGTCGCCGCTGCCGGCCTGGACAAGAAGTCTGCCTTCGTCGGCATTACAGCCTTGAAAATCGCCTGCACCAAAAAGACCGATGCGGCCGCCGTCAATGCCCAATTCCTCGACTTGAAGACGAGGCTCACTGATGAAGTGAACCGGGTGGGAAAGCTGAAAGACGCCATCCTGGGGCAAAGAAATGCTTCGCTGGAGCTGCAGTATCTGCAACAGGACAGCGAACTCTACTATCTGTGCCGGTACGCCAATCTGGATCCCGCATAGAGTTATCGCCTGATGCCCCGGCCCCGTGTGGCCCTCTATCGGCGCGGTCCTAAAGCCGGCGCGCCACCGCGTCCCGGGCGATGGGGTTCGCGCCTTCCACGTTCAACCCGCTCTGGGTCATGATCACGCGATAGATCGCCCCGTCGGTCAAAGGCATATAGACCGCCGAGCCGAAGCGGCGTTGCGAGGCCCGGGCGCGGGCCATCAGCCAGCCCGTCAGCCCCTGCGGCATCCAGCCCGGCACCGGTGCGCCAAGATCGCAGGCGGTAATGGCGCGGCCGTTGCCGCGCGCGGCCGAGTAATATTTGTTAGCGACCTGATCCAGGGCATAGGTCGAATCCAGCCCCAGGATGTTCATCCAGGGCCGCCATTTCTGCACCGCGGCGCTCATCAGCCATTCGTCGCCCTGGATGTTGCAGGTCGTAACTATGGCGGTGCCGTCCAGCCGCCGCACCGTGACCCGGTAGAGCTGCAGCGCCGGGTGCAGCGCCGCCACCGTCACCTCCGCCACCGGGCGTTCGGTGGTCAGGCGGGCATAGCTCTGGGTGTCAAGCACGATCAGGCCGGCGCACAGCGCCGCCAGCGCCAGCACCAACCCGGTGGTGGCGTGCAGGCCGCCGTGCCCCAGCCGGCCGCGCGCGACATGGAAAATCGCCCTGAGCAGCAGGACCGCCGCCAGCACCGCCACCGCCAGCGGCGCCACGACCCAGTACCAGCTTAGCGGCGAGGAAAAGGACATAATGGTCCCTTGTGATGTGCGTATGGAACGGAAACGCGCGAACCGGGCGTTACGATCCCGCCAGCTTGGCCAGCTGGGTCAGCAGCGCCTTGGCGCCGGCCAGCCGGCTTTCGGGGGTCGGCCAGTCGCGGGTGACCACGATCTTCTGGTCGGGCCGCACCTTCATGGTGCCGCCATGCTGGCTGATGAATTTGATCAGCGCCACCGGATTGGCGAAGCTGTTGCCGCGGAAGGCCACCGTGCCACCCTTGGGGCCGGCATCGATCTTCTCCACCCCGGCCGCCTTGGCCAGCTGCTTGATGGCAACGATCTCGAACAGGTGCTTGACCTCGTCGGGCAGCGGCCCGAAACGGTCGATCAGTTCGGCGGCAAAGGCGTCAATATCGTCGCGGGTCTCGATCCCCGCCAGCCGGCGGTACAGCGACATGCGGACATTGAGATCGGCGACATAGCCTTCCGGTATCATCACCGAGGCGCCCAGATTGATGGCGGGCGACCATTGGTCGGTGACGTCGGCATCGCCGCCTTCCTTCATGCTCGAGACAGCCTCCTCCAGCATTTCCTGGTACAGCTCGATGCCGACCTCGCGGACATGGCCCGACTGTTCCTCGCCCAGCAGATTGCCGGCGCCGCGAATGTCCATGTCGTGGCTGGCGATGGAGAAGCCCGCGCCCAACTGGTCCAGCGACTGCAACACTTCCAGCCGCCGCGTCGCGGTCTCGGTCAGCTTCTTGTCGGGCGGAGTGGTGAGATAGGCATAGGCGCGAATCTTGGAGCGGCCGATGCGGCCGCGCAACTGATACAATTGCGACAGGCCGAACATGTCGGCGCGCTGGATGATCAAAGTGTTGGCGGTGGGAATGTCCAGGCCCGATTCCACGATATTGGTGGAGACCAGCACGTCCACCTTGCGCTCGTAAAAGGCGGTCATCACCTCTTCCAGCACCTTGGGCGACATCTGGCCGTGGGCGACGGCCGGCTTGACCTCGGGCACGACGGTTTTCAGGAAGGTCTCGATCTCGCGCAGGTCAGCGATACGCGGCGCCACGAAGAAGCTCTGGCCGCCGCGATAGTGTTCGCGCAGCAGGGCTTCGCGCACCACCAGGGGATCGAAGGGCGTCACGAAAGTGCGCACCGCCAACCGGTCGATCGGCGGGGTGGTGATCAGCGACAGGTCGCGCACCCCCGACAGCGCCAGTTGCAGGGTGCGCGGGATGGGCGTGGCGGTCAGGGTCAGCACATGGACATCGGCTTTCAGATTCTTCAGCCGCTCCTTGTGCACCACGCCGAAATGCTGCTCCTCGTCCACGATAACCAGGCCCAGCCGCTTGAAGCGGATGCTTTCGGCCAGCAGGGCGTGGGTGCCGACCACGATGTCCACCGTGCCTTCATCCAGCGCCGCTTTGGTCTCGGCGGCTTCCTTGGTGTCCACGAAACGCGACAACTGACGCACCCTCAGCGGAAAGCCGGCAAAGCGTTCGGCGAAGCCGCGATAGTGCTGGCGCGCCAGCAAGGTGGTGGGCACCACTACCGCCACCTGCTCGCCCGCCATGGCGGCGACAAAGGCGGCACGCATCGCCACTTCGGTCTTGCCGAAGCCGACATCGCCGCACACCAGCCGGTCCATCGGGCGGCCCGCCGCCAGATCGGCCACCACTTCGCCGATGGCGCGTTCCTGGTCCTCGGTCTCCTGATAGGGAAAGCGGGCAGAAAATTCGTCGTACAATCCGGCGGGCGGCTCGACCGGCGGCAGGGATTTGAGCTGGCGGGTGGCGGCGATCTTGATCAGCTCGGCGGCGATGGCGCGCACCCGCTCCTTCATCTCGGCCTTGCGCTTCTGCCAGCCCGCGCCGCCAAGACGATCAAGCTGTGCGCCCTCGTCCGAGCCGTAGCGCGTCAGCAGTTCAATATTCTCGACCGGCAGGAACAGCTTGCCGCCGTCATATTGCAGCTCCAGGCAGTCATGCGGTGCGCCCAATGCGTCGATGGCTTTCAAGCCCAGGTAACGGCCGACGCCATGCTCGATATGGGTAACCAAGTCACCCGGGGTCAGCGATGAGGCCTCGGCGATGAAATTCTGCGCCCGCCGGGCGCGGGTCTGGGCCCGCACCATGCGGTCGCCCAACACATCCTGTTCGGACAGGATGACAAAGTCCGGCGCCTCGAAGCCGCGCTCGATGCCAAGACAGGCAATGCCGAAGGCGGTCGCATCCAGCTTCAGCGCTTCGGGCCAGTCGGCCACCTTGCGAATGGGCGTGACGCCGTGATCGGACATCACCCCGCCCATGCGCTCGACCGAGCCTTCGGTCCAGCTGGCGACCAGCACCCGCTTGCCCGCGGCCTGTTGCGCTTTCAGGTGATCGGCGGCCGCCTGAAACACATTCAGGTTGCCGCCCTGGCGTTCCGGCGCGAAGTCGCGGCCCTGGCGGCCGCCGGCATCCACGCTGTTCGTCGATTCCGGCGCCTGGACCGGCGTCAGTTCGCGCACGATGTTTTTGGCCAGCGCCGCTTTCCAGTCAGCATCGGTGAGATACAGGCTTTCGGGCTTCAGCGGCTTGTAGGGCGGACCCTTGATGGCGTGCTTGTCGTCCTTGGCGTGGCGGAACTGCTCGCGGGTTTCGTAATAGTCGCGCACCAGTTCCAGGCGCGCAGCCTTGGACTCCTCGGCCTGATGGCCCAGCAGCACCAAACAGCGCGGCAGGTAATCAAACAGCGTGTCGAGATGGTCGTAGAACAGTGGCAGCCAGTGCTCCATGCCCTGGGTCTTGCGGCCGGCGCTGACGGATTCATAAAGCGGATCGTCGCCCGCAGCCCCAAAGGCCGCGACATAGCCGGTGCGGAAGCGGCTGATGGCCTCGGCGTTGAGCGGCGCTTCGCTGGCCGGCAGCAGGGCCACCTCCGCCACCGCTTTCTTGTCGGAAAGCTGGGTCTCGGCATCGAAGCGGCGGATGGCGTCCAGGGTCGAGCCGAAGAAATCCAGCCGCAGCGGCTGTTCCTCGCCGGGCGGCCACAGATCGACAATGCCGCCGCGCAAGGAAAAATCCCCCGGCTCGCGCACCGTGCCGGCGCGGACATAGCCATTGCCCGCCAGGAAGGCGACCAGCGCATCGCGGTCCACCTCCGCGCCGTTCTTCGCGGCGAAGCTGGCCCCCGCAATCGCCGTTTTGGGTGGCACGCGTTGCAGGAGGGCGTTGATGGTGGTGACGATGACGCAGGGTTTTTCCCCGCCCTTGGCCAGCGCCGCCAGGGTGGCGAGGCGCTGGCTTTCGATATCGGGCTTGGGCGAAACGCGGTCATAGGGCAAACAATCCCAGGCCGGAAAGGACAGCACCGTCACGGACGGCGCGAAGAATCGAATAGCCCGTTCCGCCGCATCGGCCTGCACATCGTCCAGCGCCACGAACAGAACCGGCCCGCCACGCCGCCGCGCCGCTTCCGCCGCCACATAGGCGTCATAGCCCTGCGGCGCGCCCGAAACCGTCAGGCGACCCTGTTGTTTGGCGATGTAATCGAGACGGTCCAACTAACTGTTCCACCGCGGCGACTGCTGCCCGCACACGGCTTTCAGGCCGGCGAAGACGGGATTGTCATATTCAGCCGGCACGGGCGCCGCCCCGCGCAGCCAGGCATAGACGTCCTGGTCGGGCGCGGTGAGCAGCGCCTCGAACTGGTCCAGCCCGGCCTCGTCCAGCCCCGCCAGCTGGGCATCGGCATAGGCGCCGAAGATCAGGTCGACTTCCTTGAAGCCGCGCCTCTGGGCCCGAAACAAAAGGCGTTTCCGGCGGTTCTCCGAAGAGCCACCCTGTTCAAGGTCTGTCATGGGCGGGATATAGCCTTGGCAACCTTTCAGAACAACGGGCGGCCGCTATTATCTTGGCCGTCATGCGGCCCGCGATTCTGTTCCCCCTGTTTGCCGAGATCCGCACCCTGTCGGGGGTGGGCCCCAAGCTGGAAAAACTGATCCAGAAGGTGGCGGGACCGCGCCTGGTCGACCTGGCGTTCGACCTGCCGGTGGGGGTGGTGGACCGCTCCTATCGCCCCAAGCTGGCGACGGCAGAAGCCGGACGCATCGCCACGGTGGAAGTGACGGTACTGGAGCATCGCCCCGGCCGGGTGAAGTCCCAGCCTTACAAGGTGCTGGTCTCGGACGAGAGTTCGATGATGGAACTGGTGTTCTTCCGCGCCCATGCCGATTACCTGACCGGCCTGTTGCCGGTCGGCGCCAAGCGCATCCTCAGCGGCCGTATCGAGCGCTTCAAGGACCGGTTGCAGATGGCCCATCCCGATTATGTGGTGGCGCCCGAAGAGATCGCCTCCTTCCCGCTGCATGAACCGGTCTATCCCTTGACCGAAGGGCTGACGGCGCGGCCCATGGCCAAGGCGGTGCGCGGCGCGCTGGAAAAAGTGCCGCCCGTACCGGAGTGGCAGGACCCGGCCTTTGTGAAACAACGCAAATGGGAGACGTTCGGCGCCGCGCTGGAAATCGCGCACACGCCCGCCCATGACAGCGACCTTCAGCCCACCACGCCGGCGCGCCGGCGGCTGGCCTATGACGAACTGCTGGCCAACCAGCTTGCCTTGCTGCTCATCCGCGCCAATCTGCGGGGTGGCAAGGGACGCACCATTTCCGCCACCGGCGCCTTGAAAGCCAAAGTCATCGCCGCCCTGCCCTTTGTGCTGACCGATCCCCAGCTTGGCGCCCTGGCCGAGATCGAACAGGACATGGCATCCGAAAAGCGCATGCTGCGGCTGCTGCAGGGCGATGTCGGCTCGGGCAAGACCATCGTGGCGCTGCTGGCCATGCTGGGCGCGGTGGAAGCGGGATTGCAGGCGGCATTGATGGCGCCCACCGAACTCCTGGTGCGCCAGCATCTCGCCTCGCTGGAGCCTTATGCGAAAGCCGCAGGTGTGCGGCTGGCCTGCCTGACGGGACGGGAAAAAGGCGCGGGCCGCGAAACCACCCTGGCGAAACTGGCGGCGGGCGAGATCGACATTCTGGTCGGCACCCATGCGCTGTTTTCCGAGGACGTCACTTTCAAGGATCTTGGTCTTGCCGTTGTGGACGAACAGCACCGCTTTGGCGTGCATCAACGCATGCAGCTTCAGTCCAAAGGCAAACCGGCGGATGTGCTGGTGATGACCGCCACGCCGATCCCGCGCACCCTGGCGCTGACCGCCTATGGCGACATGGACATGTCCAAGATCACCGGCCGTCCGCCGGGCCGCAAGCCCGTGGAGACGCGGGCGATGGGCGCCGCCCGCATGGACGATCTGATCACCCATCTGCGCACCGCGCTGGACCGGGGCGCGCGGGCCTATTGGGTGTGCCCGCTGGTGGAAGAGTCCGAAAAGATCGACCTAGCCGCCGCCGAGGAACGCGCCGTGATGCTGCGCCGGGCACTGGGGCTGAATGTCGGCTTGGTGCATGGCAAGATGAAGGCGGCGGAGCGCGACGCGGCGATGGCCGCCTTCAAGGCCGGCGAGACCCAGCTGCTGGTCGCTACCACCGTGATCGAGGTGGGCGTCGACGTGCCGGAAGCCACCATCATGGTGGTGGAACATGCCGAGCGTTTCGGCCTGGCCCAGCTGCATCAGTTGCGCGGCCGGGTGGGACGGGGCAGCGGAAAATCAAGCTGCATCCTCTTGTGGCACGAGCCGCTGGGGATAACCGCCAAGGCGCGGCTGAAGACCATGCGCGAAACCGATGACGGCTTTGTCATCGCCGAGGAAGATCTGCGCCTGCGCGGCCCGGGCGAAGTGCTGGGCAAGCGCCAGAGCGGGCTGGAGGAATTCCGCATGGCCGATCCCGCCGCCCATGCCGACCTGCTGGCCGTGGCCCATGACGATGCCCGGCTGATCCTGACGCGCGATCCGGATCTCAAATCGCCGCGCGGCGATGCTTTGCGCGTGCTGCTGTATCTCTTCGGACGCGATGAGGCCGTGCGCTATCTGCGCACGGGGTAGGAAAAAGCCCGCCGGTCAGGGCGGGCTTTTCTTTGCCGTTAATTGTTACGGATTTCGGCGTGGGCATCCGCCGCGCGATCCAGGGCCACGTCACGGTTGGCTGCAGCTGCATCGGCGCGAACCTCAGCATTGGCGGCCTGGTTCTGCGAAGCATTGGCCTGGGCCTTGGCGGCGTCCGCCTGAGACTGCGAAGCGTTGGCCTGGGCCTGCAAGGTGCTGGCATCTGCCTGGGCGGCATTGGCCTGCACCTGCGCGCCGGCAGCGTCCGCGTGCGCAGTATTGGCTTCTGCCTGGGCGTTTTCCTTCTGGACCTGCGACTTGCCGGCATCAGCGCGGGCCTGGTGCAGGTCCGCCTTTGCCTGTTCGCGCGCGATCGTGTCGGCCAGCACGGGTGTGGTGGCCAAGGCCGCAAGAGTGGCCATGGTGATGATGAGTTTCATTTTTCTATCCTGCAAAATGCGATTGCAAGGAAGGAAACAACGCGGCCGCCAAGAGGTTGCGGTTCCGCGGCGAAAACAATGAAGGAACTTCGACACGGAAACGCCTTATTGTCCGCCGGCAGATTTTCCTGCCAGGCGATAGGCCAGGCCGCCGACCCATTCATGCACGGCATAATCGACGGCGCCGAGATTGCCCGCGATGTTGAAATCCGCCGAGGCGCGGTGCGGTCCGGTCAGATAATCGGTCGGCCAGGGCAGCATCGGCCAGTTCAGCTTGCGCGCCACGCCAAGCGCGCGCGGCATGTGAATGGCAGAGGTGGCGAGCAGCCAGACTTCGCCGGGCTTTGGTTTCACCAAGGCTTTTGTATTCAGGATATTCTCATAGGTGTTGCGCGAGCGCGGCTCCAGAATCAGGCGCGTCGGATCGAGGCCCATCTGGGCGAATATATAGCGGGCCGTTTCAGCCTCCGAATAAGCCTCGCCGCCAACGCCGCCCAGCACCCCCGAACCACCGCTGAACACCAGCTTCGCGCCCGGATAGCGCCGGGCCGCCTCGAAGCCGGCAATCACCCGCATCTCGCCGCCATTGGTGGCGGGCACGCCGCGCATCTTCAGGGTGGCTGTGTCGAATCCCGCGCCCAGCATCACAATGCCGTCGACATGCGCCGGCCATGGCGGGCGGGGATAGCGGTCTTCCAGGGCACGGATCATCCAGACATTCAGCGGCAGGATGCCTGCCACCAGCAGCAGCAACCCCGCCGCCACGGCAAACAGGCGTGTGGCCCGCACCTGTCCGGCCAACGCGCACAGCGCCGCCGCCAGCACCAGCAAACCCAGCAGATGGCTGGGCGCGACCAGCAGCCAGAAGACCTTGGAAGCTATGAAAAACATGCCCGCATAGCGTCATAAAAGCCCCCGCCAGACAACATCAAAGGGGCCGGGTTGCCGTGCCCGCGCTTTCCCGGCAAGAAGCGGCCATGGAAAACTATGAATCCGAGGCAGTGGTGATCGGCGCGGGCGCGGTGGGCCTGGCGGTGGCGCGCCGGCTGGCGCTGTCCGGGCTTGAGACCCTGGTGCTGGAAAAGAACGACCATATCGGCATGGAGACCAGCGCCCGCAACAGCGAGGTGATTCATGCCGGCATCTATTATCCGCAAGGCTCGCTGAAGGCGCGGCTGTGCGTGACGGGGCGGCGCCTGCTGTATGATTTTTGCGCCGCGCACGGCGTGCCGCACAAAGCCATCGGCAAGCTGATCGTGGGCCGTGCCGGCCAGGGTCTGGCGGCCATTGCCAAGGCAGCGGCCGACAATGGCGTGGACGATCTTCGCCCCCTCACCGCCAAGGACATTGCCGCGCTGGAGCCGGAGGTGGTCGCCGAAGAGGGCCTGTTCTCGCCCTCCACCGGCATCATCGACAGCCATCAATATATGCTGGCGCTGCTGGGCGACCTGACCCTGGTGCGCGGCAGCGAGGTGACGGCCATGGCGCGTAGCGGCGATGGCTGGTCCCTTTGCGTGCACAGCGATGGCGAAGACATTACCTTGCAGACACGCATCGTGGTCAACGCTGCAGGCCTGTGGGCGCAGGCCCTGGCCGCGCGCATCGAGGGGCTGACGAATATCCCGCCCCTCGTCCTGGCCAAGGGCAGCTATGCCGGCCTGTCGGTCAAGAGCCCGTTCCGCCATCTGGTCTACCCGGTGCCCGAGCCTGGCGGGCTGGGCGTACATGTGACCTTGGACATGGGCGGACGGGCGCGCTTCGGCCCCAATGTCGAATGGCTGGCAAGCAACGATCCCGCGGCCATCGACTATACCGTCTCGCCGGGCATCGCCGCGGTCTTCGCGCCGGTGATTGCCTCCTACTGGCCGGGGGTGAAGGAAGAGATGCTGTCGCCGGACTATGCCGGGGTGCGGCCCAAGCTGTCGGGGCCCGGCCAGCCCGCCGCCGATTTCCGCATTGACGGACCGGAGGCGCACGGGCTGCCGGGTCTGGTCAATCTGTTCGGCATTGAATCGCCCGGCCTGACCGCCTCACTGGCGATCGCGGACCATGTGGCGGCATTGCTGGCCTAGATCACCACAGCGACGGCGTCAGCACGCGCGTATCGTCCAGCGCGCAGGCGGCCCAATCCATATCCGGCAGCGGCGTCGCCGCAGCCGCCAATATCTCTTCCAATTCTCGCAGCGTGGTCACACCGGTCACCGCCACATCCACTTCGGGCCGCGACAGCACAAAGCCCAGGGCGGCGGCCAGCGGAGTCGCACCAGCAGCAACAATCCGTGCCCGCACGCCTTCCAACAGCGGCGCGGCATGTTTGAGTTTTTCGGGGGGCTCCGCCAGGAACAGCAGGCCTTGCAGGAATATGGAGCGGGCATGCACTTCCACACCCAGCGCCTTGAGGCGCGTCAGCGAGCCGTCCCGCAGCAGCCGCTGGTCCAAAAGACTGAACGGCACCTGCATCGCATCGGGACGAAACCGCTCCGCCAGTCCCGCTGGATCGTCTGCAACATAGGCGGAGATGCCGATGCCGCCGACAACACCTTCCGCCTTCAATCCGCGCAGCGCCTGCCATAGCGCGTCGCCCGACGGGCCGAGCAGGTCGGCCACGGCATGCACCAGCAGCAGGTCGACGCGGCCCAGAGTCTGTACCGACTGACGGGCGCGGGCGATGACCGCCGGTATGCCAAAACGCACGGGTATGGTCTTGCTGACGATGCGAAAGGCATTGATGTCGATTTTCGACAACACTTCTTCGGCTTCGCCATAGTTGGCGGCGGTATCCAGCAGGCCGATGCCGGCGCCTGCCGCCCGCGCCACGATGGCGCGGGCTTCCGCCAACGGCACCTGCCCGCGCAAATTGGAGATCCCGTAAGCCTGGCCGAACTGAACCGTGCCGATGCCCAGCCGCCGCGCCCTATCCGGACGTTCGACCTCGACAATGGGCTTCTGGCGGACATGCGCATTGATGGCACGGAACTGCGGCTCGTCCTCCAGCAATTGCAGGACATCGCGCAGTGCCGCCTCGCCGGCCGGCGCCTTCAGGCGTTCATAGACCGCGCGCAGCCAGTCCATGTCCTTCGGCTCGTCCACGCTGATGCGTTCCGATTTTCGGGCGAGCGGCGCATAGGCGGGCAGAAAGACGGTTCGGACCTTGCCGGGATGGTTCTTGAAATAACTGGTGACATGCTCGCGGGCGATCGGATCGTCGCCGGCATGGGTCACCAGCCAATCCAGCGCATGACGGGAGAAGACATCGGCGCCTTCATGGGCACACAGCGTCCCCTCCTCGAGTTGCGCGAAGTCCCCACCCGCCCGGACCATGCCATCGACAAGATAATCGATCAGCCCGGGATCAATCAGCGGTGCATCGCCGGTGACCCGCAGCAGGGTGGCCGCCCCGGTCCGCTCCGCTGCCAGCCGATAACGCTCCAGCACGTTGTGCAGCGGGCCGCGTACGCAAATGACACCCGCATCGCCGCAGAACTGCGCGATGGCGTCATCGCGTGCCTCGGTTGAGGTAGCGACGGCGATCGTTTCGACGGTGCGGCATTGGCCCAGCCGGTGCAGGATATGCCACAGCAGCGGCTTGCCCGCGACCGGCATCAACACCTTCCCCGGCAGGCGCGACGAACCCATGCGCGCCTGGATGACGGCGACGACGGGCTGCGACACCGAAGAGACGGACATCAGGCTGGTGTCCAGCTTTCGCGCACGTGCCGGAAGGGGCGCAAGCCGTCCACCGGATCGGCACGCCATTCACGGTCGGGCAGCTCGGCCGGCACTGGTTCCTTGAAGCCCTGGCCGTCGGCCAGCAGGCCCTCACGGATGCGGCGGATTACCGGCGCGATCTCCTCCGGCAGCCAGCAATGTCCCGTGTGATATTCCTCGCCGGTGCCGTCGAGATCCAGATGCAGTTCGACGGTCCCGGCATTCCAGTGATGCACTGCCCGCTCGATCACGGCAGGAACGCGCGAATGATCCGACCAGCCCACCTTGGCGCCCGTCGCCTTGCGGATGGTTTCAATGGCGGACAGGTTCGACTGGTCCGCCGGCGAAGGATAGGCCGATACGCAATGCAGCACCGTGACGTCGCGCGCGCCGGCCTTTTCCAGGGTGGCCACCGCGGCCTGGATTTCCGGCATGATCGCCATGCCGGTGGAAATGATCACCGGCTTGCCCGTCGCGGCGCAGGCCTTGAGCAGGTCCGTCCACAAAAGCTCATAGGACGCCACCTTGTAGAAGGCGACATGGGGCTCAAGCTGCTTGACCGCCTCCAGATAGAAAGGCGTGCAGGAAAACTCCACGCCCTTTTCCCGGCAGCGCGCCGCCAGCGGCGCCAGATGCTCCAGCGGCAGCTCCCAGGCCACGCGCTTGGCGTGCTGCGGGCTCTTGGCCAGGATTTCGGGGGCAAACAGCTGGGCAACGCGGAACAGCTGAAACTTGACGGCATCAAAGCCTGCGGCGGCGGCAGCATCGACAAAAGCGATGGAGCGGTCCAGGTCCTGGGCATGATTGCTGGAGACTTCGGCGATGAACTTGACCAACTATGCCTCCACCAGGAATTCGACGCCGGCCACGGCCGCCTGCGCGGCGGCAACAGCTTCCTTGCGGGTCGGCGCGCAGGAAATCACATAGCCGACGCGCGAGGGATGATTTTCCAGGGCCGCCACCGCGTCCCCCGGACGGGCCCAGACGTCTACTTTACGGATATGCGCCGTGCTTTGCGCGGCCTCGAGCCCGCGAATTTCGCGGATGGTGCCGGGCGCGGGAAAGAAATAGCGCTGCGAGGTCGCCAGATTGCGTGTCGGCGTGAAGCGGGCGGCATCGATCCTGTTGCCCACCGCCATGTCGACCAATATGTCCACAATATCCACGCCGGTGGACCAGGGCACCTTGTCGTAGCAGAAGTTGCCGCCCGACAGGCGCGCCGCGATTTCGATCACATAGGGCTTGCCGTCATCGCCAAAGATCATGTCGCCCTTGGCCGGGCCCCAGTCGATGCCCAGCGCACGCGCCGCCTTTTCGAATTCGGCCTCGACCAGGCTCTTGTCGGCGTCCGCCAGCACGGTGGGAATATCGCCCCCATCCTCCACCATGAAGGACACGGCGTCATCCAGCCGCGAATAGTTGCGATCGGCAAAGCCGGTGCAATGGAACACATCGTCCAGCATCAGGCCTTCGGTGCTGATCTGCAGCCCGGAAATGAACTTCTCCGCAATCACTTCGCCGCAATAGGAAAAACCGCGTGAATAGTCGAAGGCGGCGGCGATATCCATGTCGGCGGTCAGCCGCTGCACGCCCCGCGCGCCGGAATTGTCCACCGGCTTGATAACGATGGGATAGCCGGCGCGGGCGGCAAAGGCCTTCAGTTCGTCCAGGTTCGAAATTTTGGCAAACAACGGAACATTGATGCCGGCGTCGCGCAGCTTTTCCTTCATGTGCAGTTTGTGGACACATAGTTCAGCGACGCTGAGGGGAATGTGCCGCACGCCCAGCGCGGCCCCCGCGACGGCGACCATGTGGGGAATGTCGCTGGCGATAGTCATGACACCATCGATCTTTGACGGATATGTCCTGGCGAAGTTCGCGATGGCGTCCCGATCGCGGGTGCTGACCAGATGAAACTCGTCGGCCAGCGCCCCGCCTTCGGCCTTGGGATTCATGTCCAGGACAATGGTGCGAATGCCCTTGGCCTTGGCCGCGGTGATGGCCGCGACCTGTTCCTTGCCGGCGCCCAGGATCAGCAGAGTCTTCATGACATCAACATCCCGCCGTTGATGTTCAGGGTCTGGCCGGTGACATAGCCCGCCCCATCCGAAGCGAGATACAGCACCCCGGCGGCGATCTCCGACGGATCGGCGATGCGGCCCAATGGAATCTGCGCAGCCTTCGCCTTACCGGCCTTCGACTTCAGTTCTTTTGCGATCATGCCGGTGGCGACCAGCCCCGGCGCGATGGCGTTGGCGGTGACGCCGGCGCCGGAATAAAGCCGGGCCAGCGAGTGGGTCAGGTTGATCAGTCCGGCCTTGGCGGCGGCGTAATGGACCTGGCGCATGCCGCCCCATTGCCCGCCGATGGAGGTGATGTTGATGATGCGGCCCCACTTCTTCGCCAGCATGGCGGGCAAGGCCTCTTGCGCCACGATGAAGGCGCCGCGCAGGTTGATCGCCAGCATGCGGTCCCAGTCGGCGTCGGTAATGGCCTCGAACGGCTTTTCCTGCACCAACGCGGCGTTGTTGACCACAATGTCAAAGTCCGCGCCGAAGTGCTTTCGGCTGGCCGCGATGGCGCGCTTGACCGACGCACGGCTGGCGATGTCGATCTTGACCGCCAGCGCGCCGGCAAAGGCTTTCTCGATCTGTTCCGCCCCTGTGCGATTGGCGTTGTAACCGCAGGCGACGCGATAGCCGGCCTCCAGCAGCGCCAGCGCGCAGGCCCGGCCGATGCCGCCGCCTGCACCGGTCACCAACGCCAGTCGGCCAGGCTTCTTTCTCACGCGAAGGACCATTCGTTGGACATGTCATCCAGGGTGTGGCCGCCCAGCAGCATGGGCAGCAGGTCTTCTTGCGGATCGACATGGCAATGGATCAGCACCGGCCCCTTTTGCGTCAGCGCCGCGGTCAGTTTTTCCGTCATGCCCGCCTTGGACGTGATCGACACGCCGGCAATGCCATAGGCCTGGGCAATCGCCGCGAAATCCGGATTGTATTTGTCGCCGGTGGCCGGATGCGACTTCCAATTCTGGCGCTGGAACTGCGCCACGATGGACAGCGCGTGATTGTCCAGCACCACGATCTTGATGTCGATCTGGCGCTCGGTGATGGTCGCCAGCTCCTGGATGTTCATCTGCAGGCTGCCGTCGCCGACAAAGCAGACCACCGTGGCGCCCGGATTGGCGATCTTGGCGCCGATCGCGGCGGGCAGGTCGAAGCCCATGGTGCCGTGGCCTGAGGAGGTCAGCAGCATGCGGCTGGGCGCATCGAAATCGAAATGGCGCGGCACCCAGACCTGGTGCTGGCCCACGCCCGTGGTGGCGATGACCGGCGTGCCCTGCACGATCCGGTTGACCGCCGCGATGACGGCCTGCGGCTTGGGCAGCGCGCCAGGCTTGCCGGTGACCAGCGGATAGCGGGCTTTCCAGGCCGTGATCAGGCTGAGCCATTCCGCTGTCTTGCCCGACGGGCGCGGCAAGGCGCGGTCCAGCGCTGCCAGTGCAGCCCGGGCGTCGGCATGGATATGCAGGTCCAGCGGCACGCGGCTATGGTTGAGTTCGTTGATGTCGAGATCGATGCGGGCGACACGGCCCTTCTCCACCGTGCGCTCGGGCAGACTGCCGGTCTGGCGCAGATGAAAGGTGGTGCCAATGCCGATCAGCAGATCAGACTTGTACATCGCCATGTTGGCGTACTGGCTGCCGGCATAGCCGCACAGGCCTAGCGACAGCTCGCCCTGCGAGGGGTATGCGCCCATGCCCGGCATGCTCATGGTCACCGGAATGCGGTGCCGCTCGGCCAAAACGCGCAGTTCCGCATACGCGCCCGATGCGATGACGCCGCCGCCCGCCAGGATCACCGGCCGCTCGGCCTCGGCGATCCATTGCGCCAGGGTTTCTATCTTGTCCGCCGGAACGAAGGGCAGGACTTCGGTATGCTTTTGGAGCAGGGCGAAGCCGCCCGGCGCGCAGGTGCCGCGCTGCACGTTCATCGGCAGGTCCACCACCACGGGGCCCTGACGCCCCGAACGCGCCAACAGAAATGCCTGCTCCATCACATTGGGAAGATCGGCAATGTCCTTCACCAGGAACGCGGCCTTGGTGATGGGCTTCATCAGGTCAACGGTGTCGACTTCCTGGAACCCGCGCTGCTTGATCGGCAGGTCGCCGCGCATGTCGCCGGTCCCGACCTGGCCGGTGATCACCACCAGGGGAATATTGTCGTAATAGGCATCTGCGATGGGCGTCACCGCATTGGTCACGCCCGGACCCGATGTCACCATGAACACGCCGGTCTTGCCGGTGACCTTGGCATAGCCCAGCGCGGCATAGCCGGCGCCCTGCTCGGTGCGGGGACAGACGATCTCGATGCGCGAGCGCTTTTCGATACGGTCCAGGATCGGCGCGATGGTGCCGCCGGGATAGATGAAGACGTGGCTCACGCCATGGCGCAGGAAACTGTCCAGCACGATGTCGGCGCCCAGCCGTTCGGCCGCGGGCATCGCCATGGCACGCGTATTGGATTCCACAATAGACATTACGCGCCCGCCTTCTTGCCCAGGATGATGAATTCGCGGCCGATGCCCTGCGCCGACCAGGAGGCCGCCAGGCGGCGCATCTGCGCCGGGTCGTGGCGGAACAGCGCGGTCTCAAATGCCTTGCGCTCGGCGTGGCAGCTGCGCCCGACCGCGTCATCGCCGACATAGTTGCGGCCCGCCAGCAGGAAATTTTCCAGCGGATAGCTGGTTTCCTGGTGCAGGGTTTTCAGGCCATGGGCGGTGAACAGGCGGCGGGCGGACTCGCCGTCGAAATAGTTGAGATGATGTTTGGGCACCACCCACCAGGGGGCAAAGCCCATCTTCTGCCACAGCACCATCTGCAGCGGGTTGAAGTCGTTGGGCGAACTAACGAACAACAGCCCGCCGGGGGCGAGCACGCTCTTGGCCTGTTCGATCAGTCCGATGGGATCGCGCAAATGCTCCAGCACCAGGTTCATCGAGACGACGTCGAACGGCCCATGTTCGTGCGCGCGGCTCTCCGAAAAGAAATCCTGCACCACCGTGATGCCGCGCGCCCTGGTATAGTCCGCGGCAATGCGCGAGGGCTCGAAGCCCGTCACCTGCCAGCCGCGCTCCCGTCCCGCTTCCAGGAAATAGCCGGGTCCCGAGCCGATATCGAGAATGCGCTTCCCGGGCGCATGCGCCTCGAGCAGCTGGTAGTAATGGCGGTAGCGCAGCATCCACCAATCCTTGTCCGCTTCGGCGCGGGCGAAATAATCCGGGCGTTCCTTCTCGTAGAATTCGCCGTCGTAGAATTTCTTGAGCTCTTCGTCGGTGAACAGCGGATCGATGTGGCGAAAGCCGCAGGCCAGGCAATCGATCACGTCGTAGCCGTCCACCGTGACAAGCACGGGTCCGTGGTGGGCGGCGGTGTCGACCAGGCGTTCTGCAAGGTTCATGGGAGCATCCCCAGCTTTGTACTTTTACCGCCAGAAGTACTGACCCTGGCGAATGCCCCATTTTTCAATGTTTTCGTTCACGAGTGATTAACGATAAACCGCTTTGATGAAGGCTGATTTTCAAAGCCGAGATGAATTATGGCCAAGGCCCTGCCCCAGCCGACACTGAACGCGCTTGCCGGCGTGGATGCCCGCCTGCAGGCCATCGACAAGCTGGAAGAGCTGGTCAACGAGGTGGTGCGGGAAAAAACCCGCCACCGTTCGAACGTCTTCCTCAAGCGCGCCGTGCGCACCTGGCGCAAGGGCGACATCGTCCGGGCCGGCCAGTGGGCGCTCAAGGCGACCGATGCCGATCCCGACAGCCCCAAGGCCTTTCACGTTTTGGCCATGGCGCTGGAAAGAATGGGCCATCTGCACAAGGCGCTGGTGACCTATGAGCGCGCTTTCGAACTGGACCCCGAAGACCCCGAGCTCCTGATCAATCTTGGCCTCACCGCCTGGAATCTCAAGCTGACCCAGGGCGCGGCCAAGATGTTCCAGCTCTACATCGCCGCCTGTCCCGACTCGGCGCTGGGCTACAACAATCTGGGCAGCGTGCAGGCCGACATGGGCGAGCCCGATGTGGCGATCGAAACCCTGCGCGCCGCGCTGTACCGCATGCCCGACCAGGCCATCCTGTGGAATGCCCTGGCTACCGTACTGGCCGAGGAAGGCCGCGCCGATGAAAGCCTGGTCTTTTACGAGGAAGCCGCACGGCTTGAGCCGGGCTTTGCCCGCGCCTATCACAATCTGGGCTATGCCTATCAACATTTGAGCGAACTCGACAAGGCGCTGGTCAGCTACGACCGGGCGCTGGAGCTGGTGATCGATCCGGCCGAGCGCATCGAGACGACGCATTCGCGCAGCATCTGCCTGATCGGACTGGGCAAGCTGGAAGAGGGTTTCCGCGAATATGAAATCCGCAACAATGAGCGCTTCCGCTGCTATTTCCATCACATAATCGACGCCCCCAAATGGCAGGGCGAGGATGTGCGCGGCAAAAAGCTGCTGCTGGTCGGCGAACAGGGCCTGGGCGACGAGATCATGTTCTCCAATATCCTGCCCGACGCGCAAGCCGCGGTCGGCGAAACCGGCAAGCTGCAGATCTGCGTCGATCCCCGCATGATCCCGTTGTATCAGCGTTCCTTCCCGCGGGCCGAGGTCGGCACCTATGACGATCGCACCCTGATCGACGACAGTGGCCAAAAGGCGCTGCGCCTGGTGCCGTTCGCCGCCAAGGAGAACAAGCCGGATGTCTGGGCGCCGATGGGATCGGCGTTGCAATATTACCGCAAGTCGGTGGCCGACTTCCCGCACAAGCCCTTTCTGGTGCCCGATCCGGCCCGGGTGGCGCTGTACAAGGAACAGATGGCGGCGCTTCCCGGCAAGAAGGTCGGCATCTGCTGGCGTTCGATGTTGATGAGCGGCAAGCGCGCCAAGTATTTCTCGCCCATCGACGCCTGGGGAAAAATCCTGCAGACGCCGGGCATCACCTTCGTCAACCTTCAGTATGGCGACAGCGCCCCCGACATCGCCCGCGCCGAGGAAAAGTTCGGTGTCAAAATTCACTCCGTTCCCGGCCTGGACCTGAAGGATGATATCGACGGCACCGCCGCGCTGGCGCTTGCCCTAGACCTGGTGCTTTCCGCTCCCACCGCCGCGGCGCATACCGCGTCCAGCGTGGGCGCGAAAGTCTGGTTCCTCGCCGTCGGCCTGGGCTGGCCGCAACTGGGGACGGCGGAATATCCCTGGTATGCCAACACCCGCGTGTTCTGGCCCACCAAGTTCGGCGACTGGGACGCGGTGATGCCCTATTTCTCCGACGAACTGGCGGCCTTCGCGGCGAGCTAGTATGGCCAATCCTGGTCTGTGCGCCGTCTGCAAAAGCAGCGATCGGGAGGTCATCCAGACCCAGTCGCTGGCCCTGCTCGGCCGCGGGCAGCCCTATGACATCCATTTCAGCGTCTGCGGAGCCTGCGGACATCTGCAGCAATGGCCGCCGGTGACGCCGGAACTGATGGCGCACCATTATGAAAGCTTCGCCACCTACGAGTTGTTCGGCGATATCGCGCAGCTGCGCGATGCCGCGCCCAGCCGCCACGCCAGGCGCTTCGCGTCGCTGGTGGCCGATATCGGCCTCGCGCCCGGGCGCGCCTATGAAGTGGGCTGCGCCTCCGGCGAAATGCTGAACCAGTTCCACAAAAACGGCTGGTCGGTGGCCGGCTGCGACCTTTCTCCCTCTGCCATCGGGCAGGCCCGCACCATCTTCGGCATCGAGGCCGACCTGGGCGGCGAGGAAATCACCATCACCCGGCACAAGGATCTGGACCTGATCCTGGTCTGCCATGTGCTGGAGCACCTTTACGATCCGCCCGCCACCCTGGCCCGTTTCCATGAGGCGCTGGCGCCGGATGGTCATCTGGTGCTGGAAGTGCCCTGCGCCATCGCGCCCGGGTCCCTGCCGCCGGGATGGTTCACCTTCGAACATCTGCACTACTACCAGCCCGAGATTCTGGAACGCCTGCTTAGGGGTGCAGGGTTCGAAATGGTGGAAATGCGCATCGCCATGACCGCAGAACATTATCCGGTGATCGCCATTGCCGCGCGCAAGGCCCCGCGCACGATGACGGCCCTTGCCGGCTTCGATCCGGCCGCCGCCGCCATGATGGCGCGCAGCTATGCCGCGCGCGATGACGCGCTATGGACCGCCACCGCCGGACGCCTGGCGCACACAAGCGAACCGGTATTCCTCTATGGCGCCGGAATCCACACCGCCCAATTGCTGGATCGCACGTCACTTGCGCCCCAGATCATCGCCATCGCCGACCGGGATGCCAAAAAATGGGGCCAGACGCAGGCCGGCAAACCGGTGATCAGCCCGGCCCAACTGTTCGCCCATCCGGCACAGGCACAGGTGGTTATTTCGTCCTATGTCAGCGAGGCGTCGATCGTGAAAGCGTTGCTGGCAGGCGGTATCGCACCATCGCGCATCGTTCCGCTCTATTCGGAGATGCCGGCTAGCGTGTGATGCGCCGCGCCGCCCAAAGTACGCAGGCACCCCCCTGCCCCCAGGCGGCAAAGACACCCGCAAATCCGGAAACGGTCGGCAGGAACAGGAAATCCAGTCCCCGCAGGCCCGCGCCGTTCAGGATCATCGGCATCAGCAGATAAAGCGCGCCCAGGATGGCCAGGGCCGCAAAATCGCCCTTGCCGCCGGCAAAGCCGCGCATCAGCACAAAGATCGCCACGTCGCGGGTAAGAAAGCCCAGCAGCGCCAGCACGCTGAGCGACAAAGCGGCGCTCGTCGTGGCCCACAGCACCGCCAGGATCAGCCCCACAACCAGCGTGGCGGCATAACTCAGCATCCAGCAATCCAGCGCCATGAAGGTCCGGGCCCATCGGCCGGCGCGCAGCTGCTCGCCCAGCCAGCGCAGCCGCACTGGATCCTTGGGCTCCAGGAACGCCATGCTGTAGGTCGAGCTCAGCAAGGTCAGCCCGGCCAAGGCGAGCGGCGTTACGCCGGGATAAAACCCCGCCGTCATTTGCAGCCGACCGAGGATTCAAAACCCGCGCTGTAGATGGCGGCATAGGCCAGATAGGCCAGCCACACGAATGGCCCATTGGCAAAGCGCAACTCGGCGCGCATCGCCCGCCAGCAGCCCAGCAAGGCCCAGCCCAGGAACAACAGCAGGGACACCAGATGGAATCTGGTAAGATTGAAGTCGTGCCCCCACCAGGCCACCGTCTCGGTGCCGCTGCGCGCAAAGGTGGCGATCGAACTCCACAGCGAATAATAGGCGAAGGCGGCAGCGATGCCCGCCACCTGGCAGAGAAAAGTATCTAGCCGCCAGTTGCCGGTGTTGCGGCGGATCAGTACCAAGCTGGAGAGCAGCGCCACGGCCTGCGCGAAGACGCCCAGCGCCAGCAGGATCACGCCAAAGGTAATGGCCGCAAAGGCGCCCTGCTCGCGCCAGGCCGGCGCCAGGATCAGAGGCAGGCACAACAAGGCGCCGAACCAGTTGGCCGCGGTGGCGCCAAACAGCTTGCCCCACATCATCTCCCAGGGACCGATGGAGGAAAGTTTCTGTCCGTCCCAGGTGCGTTCGCGGATTTCGGCCACCACCGAAAGGGCAGCGCTGCGCGTACCCCACAGCACGGCGAAAAACCAGTAGAGCGCCAGGCCCGCGCCGGCGGACGTCGCCATGCCGATGGGCGCGACCGATGTGGCCGTGAACACCAGCAGTAACAGTCCCGCGATCAGCGCCAGGCGAAACGGCGAGGCTTCCAGCCAAAGATTACGCTGCAGTTCGGGATTCATGTCTGATCGCCTCCGCCAGCCGGGGCTTTGACTTGCGCGAAATAGACGTCTTCCAGCGCCCGCGCGTCTTCGGCGAATCCCGATACCGCAAAATCATGACGCACCAGCGCCGCCAGCAGGGCGGCACGCTCGCTTTGACCTCCCGAGATGGTTACCAGCGCCTGATCGGCGGAGGCTTCGACGATTTGTGCGCCCTGCGCGACCAGAAAATCCTTCAACTCGCCGCGCGGCGCCGCTAGCTCTATGCGCAGCCGCGCGCTGCCTTTCAGCGCGATGCTTTGCCCGCCGGCAATGCGGCCGTGATTCACGATCACCATCCGGTCGGAGTAATCTTCCAACTCGGCCAGGATGTGCGATGACACCACCAGACTCATGCCGCCATCGCGCAAGCTGAGCAGCAGCTGCGACAGGTCGCGCCGGGCCTGCGGGTCCAGCCCCGCCGCCGGCTCGTCCAGCAGCAGCACCGCCGGTGCGTGCACGATGGCCTGGGCGATGGCCAGGCGCTGGCGCAGGCCGCGCGACAGCGCGCCTGCTGCCTGCTCCATCCGGTCCGCCAATCCCACCTTTGCCGCAGCCGCCTCGGCCGCGCCCGCGGCCTGGTTCGGTGCGATGCCATGGGCCCGGGCGGCATAATGCAGGCAGCGCCGTACTGACAGCGCGTCATAAAGGCCGAAAAAATCCGGCAGGTAACCCAGCCTGGCATGAATGGCGCGCGGAGCCTCCCGCGTGTCCAGTCCGTCGATTGTCACGCTTCCCGCATAGGGCGTTTCCAGCGCCGCCATGCAGCGCAGTAGGGTGGTCTTGCCCGCCCCATTGGGCCCTACCAGGGCGGTGATGGCGCCTTGCGCGATGGTCAGGCTGACGCTGTGCAGCGCCCGGTGGCCGGGATACTCAAAGACCAGATCGCGGATTTGGATCATCGCAAGGGTTATAACCCGTTGTCATCAAAGGGACAATTTGTATCGCGCGCGCGCAAATCCCTTGTATTTGGGCACCTTTCACGCCAGAAGAAGGCGAAATCCTTCGGACGATTCCATGCGTATCGCCATGATCGGCACGGGCTATGTCGGGCTTGTCTCCGGCGCCTGCCTGTCGGAGTTCGGCCACGACGTGGTCTGCATCGACAAGGACGCCGGCAAGGTCGAGACCTTGCGGGGCGGCGGCATCCCGATCTTTGAGCCCGGGCTGGAGGATGTGGTGGCGGTGAACGCCAGGGCGGGGCGCCTCTCCTTCACCACCGATCTCAAGGCGGCCGTGGCGGGCGCGGAAGCTGTCTTTATCGCGGTGGGCACCCCCAGCCGCCGCGGCGACGGCCATGCCGACCTTTCCTATGTCTTTGCCGCCGCCGAGGAAATCGCCGAGGCGCTGACCGGCTATGCCGTGGTGGTGACCAAATCCACCGTGCCGGTGGGCACCAGCCGCAAGGTGGAAGAGATCATCCGGGCCAAGCGCCCCGACATTTCATTCGACATGGCGTCCAATCCCGAATTCCTGCGCGAAGGCTCAGCGCTGGAGGATTTCCGCCGCCCCGACCGGGTGGTGGTGGGTTGCGATACCGAACGCG
>Ga0193716_1000465_pt1 | contig 24653 bp, 24 predicted proteins | sample U2c1metaG_FD_145901 | JGI IMG/M metagenome (GOLD analysis project Ga0193716, IMG submission 145901) | Soil microbial communities from a riparian zone of the East river system, Colorado, United States - U2c1 | ecosystem: Environmental > Terrestrial > Soil > Riparian zone | place: USA: East River...
AAAAAAATCACATCAAAACCTTGCACAAGTGAAAAAATCCCCCTTACTTTGTACTTCAAAGTGCTTTTATGACCAGTCAAAGCCCCACTGAGCAGTCCCAATCCCTTGAAACCCTTCAGGACATCAAGCGTATGATGGAACGCTCTTCCCGCTTCATTTCCCTCAGCGGATTAAGCGGGGTCAGTGCCGGCCTCTGCGCCCTCATAGGAGCATATATCGCCCATGTCTGGATCCTGGATTATTATGGCGCCAACGGTTACATCGAGCAACATGGATACATGCGCAACGGCGTAAATAACCTTCAGTGGAGACTGGTTACACTGGCAATGGGCGTTCTGGTCGCGGCCCTTATCACCTCCACCTGGTTTACCTGGCGGAAGGCTCGCAAAAGCAAACTGCCCATCTGGGATCATGCCTCAAAGAAACTGGCTATCAATATGGCGATCCCCCTGGCGGCGGGCGGTTTTTTTGTACTGGGGCTGATCCATTACTCGGACTGGACCTATGTCGCCCCGGCCTGCCTGATCTTTTATGGCCTTGCACTGGTCAACGCCAGCAAATATACCCTGACCGATATTCGCTACCTGGGTGTTTTGGAGATAGTGCTGGGCTGTATCAGCATGTATTACCCACATGAAGGTTTATACTTCTGGGCCGCAGGCTTTGGAGTGTTGCACGTCATCTATGGGTTGTTCATGTGGTGGAAATACGAGAGAAAATGAAGAATCCGATTGGAAATCTTAATAAAGTATTTGATAGTCGCATCCGGATGGGAGTGATGAGTATCCTATTGATGAACGAGGAGGTTAGTTTTAACGATCTGAAGCAATTGCTGGAACTGACGGACGGAAACCTGGCTTCACACCTGATCAACCTCGAGGAGAATGGCTTTATCAAAGTGCACAAGGGGTTTATCGGCCGGAAGACAAATACAACCTATTCGATCACAAAGGCCGGTGAGAAAGCCTTCAAAGAGCACCTGGAAGGTTTGGAGAGTATGATAAAGGGAATGAATAAAGGGTAAGGCGCGGGCCGCCACACATAAGTTGGAATAATATTCAACTTTTTTTTGACCCAACAACTTTGAATTTCAAAGCACTTTATAAAATGACAATTATGACACGTTCCAGCTTTATTCGCCCACTGGCCTCCGGCCTGCTCGGTTTGACCCTGATGCTTCCCGCCAGCTTTTTCCTTCTCACCCTTCTGGCCCGCCTTTGCTTCGGATCAAAAGCAATGTATTATTATATCGCTCCTTCTTTCCTGCAATCTCCCTTCGACCTTTTTGCTTTTCATAAAGCACAGTTCATTATCATCAGCCTGCTGCTGGCAATAGTGTTCAATATCCTGACTATCGTTCGCTTTCACCTCGAACGTGGTCAGCATGGCCTCGAAGTCGGGTTCACCTATCGCAAATACTGGCTCAACACAGCCATCACATTACAAAGCATTTTGTTGTTGATCGTACTCGTCGTTTATACTTTTATCCAGCATATCCGTTACTAAGATCAAGAAGAAAAGAGCCGGGGGAGGTCTCTCCCTTCCCGGCTATAGCCTAATATTAAACTATGGAACCACAAAAATTTTCTATCCGCAGCAGAATAAAGAGCTTTTCCTTTGCCCTCGCCGGCATTAAGAGCTTTATCATCAGGGAACACAATGCCCGGATCCATCTCGTGAGCACTCTCGCCGTGATCATCGTTGCCTGGTATCTGCATGTTTCTCTTACAGAGGCGGCGGTGCTGACGATCGTCATAGGTATGGTCTGGATAACGGAGCTGCTCAATACCTGTGTCGAACGCCTCGCAGATCTTGTCACCCTGGAAAGGAATCCGCAAATAAAAATCATTAAGGACCTCGCCGCCGGCGCTGTGCTGATTGCCGCGCTCACCGCGGTCATCGTTGGTCTGTTCATCTTTATACCCAAGATACTATGAAGAGTTTATCTGCCCCTCTTTTCGATATCAGGAAAAGTTTTTTCCTCCGGACGGAGATGGATCGCCTCCTGACCTCGTCCATGTGTTTCAGCTGCATGCTGGTGGTGGTACGAATAGTCCATTCCGGTAGACTGCTGTTTATCTTTATGATCTGGAACCTGTTTTTAGCCTATATTCCCTATGCCTTATCCACCTGGCTGAAAGCCAGGTATTCAATCTCGGATGGCCGGTGGCCGGAGGTAAGCGGAACCCGCTTGTCTCTGACCCGGCGCCGGGGCTCGCGGATCCTCCTGGTCGTTTTGTCACTGGTGTGGCTGCTCTTTATCCCTAACACCTTTTACATTCTCACCGACCTCTACCATCTGACCGATCATGGAAGAACCAGCAGGATACCCGAATGGTATGACCTCGTGCTGATCCTGTCTTTTGCCTGGAATGGCCTGCTGCTCGGCGTCCTGTCGGTCCGGCATATGGAAAAGCTTTTCATGCCCCGGGCCTCTGTACTGGCCGGATGGCTTTTTGTTTATCCCATCATGATGCTCAACGCGCTAGGAGTCTACACCGGAAGATACCTGCGCTATAATAGCTGGGATATTATCTCCGACCCCCTGCAATTGCTGGCGGACATCCTTGATATGATCATTCATCCTTTCCGGAATCATCCTGTCTGGAATATGATCCTTTGTTTTTCAATCCTGCTGACGCTGATCTATCGGATGTTTCGCGGAAGCAGCAAGGCGCTTGCATGACGGCCCACGGGGCCGGCGACCGAAGGGCTATGCAATCATCTATCCCAAAAATATAAATCATGGAAAACACTCTAACAACCTTGTGGAACAAAAACAAGATCATCCTCAAAAGCTTCCTCATCGGTTTGCTTATTCTCTTACTATTGATCCCTACCTTTTTCATCCAGGGCCTCGTCGCGGAACGAAAACAGCGGCAGCAGGAAGCCATAACGGAGATCAGCTCCCGCTGGGCCGGCTCACAAACGGTTGTCGGGCCAGTCATCGGCATCCCTTATACCGAGACCGTTACCGAAGACAAGAACACACATGAACAAAAAAAATGGGCTTACTTCCTGCCCGGCAAACTTTCCATAAAAGCTCACCTCGTCCCCGAAGTAAGATATCGCGGGATTTATCAGGCCATCGTCTATACCACAGAGTTACAGATCCATGGCGCTTTTGATAGTCTTTCCTTTGGCGAGCTGAATATCCCCCGCGAAAGATTGTTATGGAGCGAGGCCGCAGTTTTCTTTGACGTCTCCGATGTACAGGGGTTAAAAGAGGATATGGTGCTGCACCTGGCCGCCAACACGGGCAACGTCGCCAACGCAGGCATCAGCGCGCCCGGCGCCGCCGCAACCGACCTCCCCCTTATCCCCGCCAAATTCATGACCGATCAATTCAAAGGCGCCCTCAGCGCATCCCTCCCCTCCTGGATCTCTTCCCTCAACGGCCCCCTCGAATTCTCCGCCACCGTCAGCCTCAAAGGGACCGGCAATCTCCTCTTCGTACCCATCGGGCGCGAAACAAAGGCAGAAGCCAGTTCCTCCTGGTCCAATCCCAGCTTCACCGGCAGCGTGTTGCCTGATCTTCGTACGGTAAAAGATAGCGGCTTCGACGCCAACTGGAAGGTGCTGGCCCTCAATCGTAAATATCCACAGCAATGGAAGCAGGGCTCCTATGACCTCAACAGCTCGGCGTTTGGCGTAGACCTCATCGTGCCCGTCGACGCCTATCAGCAGACGACCCGCAGCGTAAAATATGCGATCCTCATCATCGTGCTGACTTTCACTGCCTTCTTTCTCATCGAATGGATCTATGGCCGCCCCATTCATTCGCTGCAATACCTGCTGGTCGGATTTGCGCTTTGCATCTTTTATACTCTCCTGCTTTCTTTGTCTGAATATGCCGGCTTCAACGTCGCCTATGGACTCGCGGCAATCGCAACCATCGGGCTTATCGGCTGGTATGTCGGCAGCATGCTGCGCTCGTCAAAAATGTCCATGTTTATTATTTTCCTTCTCGCCGTTCAGTACGGCTTTGTGTTTACGCTGATTCAATTGCAGGATTATGCATTGCTCATGGGTAGCCTTGGATTGTTCATTACGCTTGCTTTGGTAATGTATTTCTCAAGGAAGATAAAATGGAATAATTGACTTTATCCATAGATATTATGGAGTCTTTAACAATAAATGGGTGGCCGATCTTGTCTATGTGTTGATGAAGCCTTAGGAATGGACCTTGATCCCATAAATTTTTTAATGACTATGATAGTACCCGTGTTTTGGTTCTCAGCTGCCGCAGGCATCGTATATGATTTTTTACGTTATATCTCCCGCGAGACCGGGCTAAGTACAATATGGCGGCATATCTTTGAGAGCATTGTCTTATTGATGTCCGCTATCTACGCCTGGGACTGGATGGAAGAGACGGGTACATTGAATCCCGTTTTCGGGCTGGCCGGACGTATAATAATTCTGTTGTCCCTGATGGCGTTGGTTTATTCATCTTACAGGAATAGCATAATTTCCTTATGGATCGACATCGCTGTAAACTGCTTCCTGTTGGCAGGATTAGTATTCACAATTTCTTATGCGGTATCCTCAGACACTTTCGGCCTGTGCGTTCTCCTTGGCCTGCCTGTTAACATTTTGTTTATTCAAGCTCTGCTGGTCAATTACGATATACTGCGTGCCCGCTATCCGCAACAAGGAAAAAAAGTCCCCAGTCCGGCCATTCCATACAGCAACATTGTCCCAAACTTTTCCTCAACCGTCGGCCGTCTGCCTGATGTAGTGCGTGGCACGGATTTTTCAGAAACTACGACTGACACGGGGTTGTAAAAGCAAAGACCGCAAACCCGACGTCATATTCTTAAAATTATCACAAAATCATTTGATATGGAAACAACACAGACCAACCCTGCCGCCGCAAAGAATTCCAGATTACAAGAATTCTTTATCGATCAGCTGCAGGATATTTATTGGGCAGAGCAGAAACTGGTGAAGACATTGCCAAAAATGGAAGATGCAGCCAATTCCAACGAGCTGAAACAAGCCTTCAACAGTCATCTGCAAGAGACCAGGAATCATGTGTCGAGACTGGAAAAAGTCTTCGATCTAATGGGAGAACCCGCCGAGGCGAAAAAATGCCATGCGATGGCCGGTATAACAGACGAGGGTGAAGAGATCATCGATGAGACGGAAGACAACACCGCTCAACGGGATGTGGGTCTTATCTTCGCCGGACAGAAAGCCGAACACTATGAGATCGCCAGCTATGGCGGCCTGGTGCAACTGGCCCGAACCCTGGGGTATGTAGATATTGCGGAGATTTTGGGGGTGACGCTGGCCGAAGAAAAGAAAGCGGATGGTCTGTTGACCCGCATCGCAGAAAACGGGATAAACGTGCAGGCAAAAGAAGAAGTGAACGAAGACTAATCGTGCGATTGATGCAAGGGCCGGTAAGATATGTCTTACCGGCTTTTTCGTGTCCGCCCCGGCACCCGCGCCCTCAAGCCCTGTCGCCGCAACACCCGCTCCCCCTTCCCGCAATGCTAAGTTAATTCTGAGTAACAACCGGTTAAAATACGCGATTGCAACTCCTTCATTCCATGTTAAATTCGTCTGGCTTGCCACGGCCTTCAGTTCAGATCCGCCGCAGGCGGCAGCTAAACAAAAGGAATGAAAATAAAATCCATACGCGCAAAACTCTACAAGTGGACGGGACCGGTCAAAACTACCGACACTATCTTCGCTACTCCCGTAAGCCTTCTCCCATTCCAAAAGGATTCACAGGCGGCCTATCGCTTCTTTAGCTGGCTGGTCGTCGAAATAGAAACAGATGAAGGGCATGTCGGCATCGGAAATGCCGGTCTTTGTCCCGATATCTGCAAGCAGCTGATCGATTCGAAGCTGGCCTCTCTGCTTATTGGCGAGAACCCCCTCAATACCGAATATCTTTTTGAAAAGATGTACCGCAGTTCCGTGGCCTTTGGCCGGAAAGGAGCGGTTCTGGCGGCAATCAGCGCCCTGGACATTGCCCTGTGGGATATAAAAGGACTGGTAATGCAACAGCCCGTGTTTGTGTTGCTGGGGGGAAGGACAAAAGAGACGATCGATACCTATTATAGTCGTCTATATACGAGAGACCTGGACAGCCTGCAGGCTGAGGCCGCTCACTATAAAGCTGAAGGCTTTTCCGGTATGAAGTTGCGCTGCGGCTATCCGCTGACAGAAGGAAAGGCCGGGATGCGGAAGAACGTCGAGATGGTCAGGGTGGTAAGGGAAACAGTGGGAGAGGATGTAGAGATCATGCTCGAAGCCTATATGGGTTTTAATTTCGCTTATGCCCGCCAGTTGTTGAAAGAGCTGGAGCCCTATAATCTTCGCTGGGTGGAAGAGCTCTTGCTGCCGGACGAGATACATAATTTTTCCAAGCTGAAACAGTATACGGATATTCCGTTGTCCGGCGGGGAACATGAATATGCCCGTTATGGCTTCTTCGACCTTATACAGGCAGAGGCTTTAGACATCTTCCAATTCGATACGAATAGGGTAGGCGGATTCACCGAAGCTCAAAAGATCTGTACGCTGGCACAGGCGCATGGCATCGAGATCATCCCGCATGGCGGCCAGATGCATAACCTGCATGTGGTCATGAGCAGCTTTGCCTCCCCGATGGCAGAATATTTCCCGCAAACAGAAATTGAAGTAGGGAATGAAATGTTCTGGTATATCTTCGACGGAGAGGCCGTGGCGGAAAACGGAAAACTGCAGCTCGACCCCAAACGGCCGGGAGTAGGGCTTACGCTAAAAAAGGATACGACACATTTTACAATTATAGAATAACATGGCTACAAGCATACTCAACCTTTTCCAACTAAAGGGTCAGGCCGCATTGATCGTTGGCGGCAACCGGGGCTTAGGTCTGACGATGGCCGGCGCCCTTGCAGAAGCCGGCGCTGCTATCTCCATTGCCGCCCGCGATGACGAAAAGAACAAAGAGGCAGAGACGTTCCTGCAGAAAACATGGTCCGCCCAAACGATGAGTGTTTCATGCGACGTCTGCTCGGAGGCAAGTGTGAAGGCGGCCGTGGCGGCTACCCTGGCCAGGTTTGGCAGGATCGATATCCTGATCAATTCCGCTGGGATCAATATCCGCGGTTCGATCGAACAGCTGTCCCTGGACGATTTCAACAAGGTCCAGCAGGTAAATGTCACCGGGACCTGGCTGGCTGCGCGTGAAGTCGTGCCGGTGATGAAGCGTCAGGGGTATGGACGTATCATCAATATCGGTTCGATGTTGTCGGTGGTCGCCATACCTGACAGAACACCTTATGCCACCAGCAAAGGCGCGATCATTCAGATGACACGCGTGCTTGCAATGGAACTGGCCCGCGAAAAGGTCACGGTAAATGCGATCTTACCCGGTCCCTTCGGTACGGATATCAACCTGCCGCTGATGCAGGACCCTGAGAAGTATCAGGCATTTATTTCAAAAGTGCCGATGGGTCGTTGGGGCGATCTGCATGAGATCGGGGGAATTGCGCTCTATCTGGCAAGCCCGGCTTCCAGCTATACGACAGGAGCCTGTTTCTCTGTGGATGGGGGCTGGACGGCGCAATAACTATTGACCGCGGCACCCGCGAGGCCGTGCAATAATAAAACATCTATTAATTCATTCCTATGTCTAAAGGATCTTTACGGCTGGTACAACTTACACATCCCCGTTACCATCGGCAAGTAGCGCTTGTCAGCGAGCCGGTGCTGCTCTTTTTACAGGATACGTCGTCGATATACGATCTTGCGCTGGAAGCGATCCGGCTTGGAAAGAAGAGTCTAAGAGAGCTTGTCGATAGTCGTCTTCAAGGCGAACGATTGGAGTATTCGCCCGTCTATGAAGGAAGGAGTGAATGGAAGTTGCTTCCTTCGTTTGATCATCCTAAAAATCCCTTTGCATGTATTGTTTCGGGAACGGGCCTGACGCATAAGAACAGTGCGCTAAACAGACAGATGATGCATCAGGCTGCGGCGGGCAGTGGTTCAGCTAGTGCCGGCATTGGTGCGGCTGCGGCGCCAGTAACGGACAGCATGCGCATGTATCAATGGGGGATCGAAGGCGGCTTCCCCCCCAAGGGCACTATCGGCACACAACCCGAATGGTTTTATAAAGGGAACGGCCATTTGTTGAAGGCGCATGGCGAACCCTTGCTGGTGCCCGCCTATGGGAATGACGGAGGAGAAGAGCCCGAGATTGCAGGCGCGTATATCGTGGATGAGACCGGCCATCCCTGGCGGATCGGGTTTACCACAGCCAATGAGTTTTCGGATCATGTGATGGAGAAGAAGAATTATCTGTACCTCGCGCCCTCAAAACTCAGGACTTGTTCGATCGGTCCCGAACTGGTAGTGGACGAGGCCTTTGCCGGGCTTACGGGTACGGTTAAAATATTTCGGAAAGGCGAGACGGTTTGGTCTGCACCTGTCCATACTGGTGAAAGCAATATGGCGCACAGTCTTGCTAACCTGGAATATCATCATTTCAAATACGATCTTCATCGAATGCCTTTGCAGGCGCATGTGCATTTTTTTGGGGCCGATGCATTCAGCTTTGGTAACCAGGTGATGCTGGAACAAGGAGATCTAATGGAAGTATATTGGGAAGAGATGGGACGGGCGCTGCGTAATCCGCTGCAGGTGGAGAAGGGGAAAGAGGAGTGGATCGGGGTGCGATCACTGAAGTGAGCGCTTCGCATAGGCTGCGATGCTGGAGCCGCCCAGGCAAATAAATGAAAAGCGGAAATTATATAGTAACAGAAAAGCCTTCGGGTTGGCGCTGGACGATGATAAGCCTTGCTTTTTTGGCTACGGTCCTGAACTATGTCCATCGCCTGGCGTTCAACTATCTCAGTGCGGACGGGGCCCTGCGCAAGTTGATACCAGATGATATATTTGGCTACCTGGGCACGGCTTTTTTTATTGCGTATATGATCTCCAATGTATTCTCCGGCTATGTCATCGACAGGCTGGGCGCGCGTCTTGGGTACCTCCTCTGTATGGCATTCTGGACGACGGCGGGGCTGGCGCATGCTTTTGCGCGGACTCCCTTCCAGTTCGGATTGTGCCGGTTCTTTCTCGGTATTGGTGAGGCGGGGAACTGGCCTGCTGGTCTGAAACTGACCAGTGAATGGTTTCCGCCGCACGAGCGATCGACGGCTTCCGGTATTTTCAACAGTGGGTCTGCATTGGGTGCCATCGTCGTTCCACCATTGGTGGCGTATATGGGTTCCCGGTATGGATGGCAATCTACTTTTGTGATCCTGAGCATCTTTGGATATGTGTGGCTCATACTTTTCCGACTGATCTATTTCACGCCGAAGAAGGCCAAGGTGGAAGGCGAGGTCAAGCCCCGGGCGATACCGCCGCTGAAATTATTAAAAACAAGATTTGTGAGCATGTTCCTGCTGGCGAAGATCTTTATCGAGCCGGTATGGTATTTCGTTACGTTCTGGCTGGGGCGTTACCTGGTCGACGTGTTTCACTGGGATCTGAAGAAGATCGGCTGGTATGCGATTCTTCCCTTTTTGATCGCCGATGCAGGGAATATCGTTGGCGGCTATTTTACGCAGTACATCATCCGGCGGGGAACTCCGATCCCGCGGGCCCGAAAGATCGCAGTAGGCATCTCGGGCGTTATCATGGGGGTGGCCCTGCTGGCCGGTCCTTTCCTGGCTGCGCTGATCCTGTTCGGGCTTGCGGGTTTTGGCTATACTTCTTATACGGCCAATTGTCTCGCCTTTCCTGCAGATGTGGTGCCTAAGTCTTCGGCTGCCTCGGCCTGGGGGCTGGCCTGTATCGGCAACGGTCTCGGAGGTGCTATCTTCCAATCTTTGTCGGGAGTGACGCTAAAGAATGTTTCTGTCACGCATGGATACGCGGTGGCATATAATGCGTTGTTTATCGGCTTTGGGATCTGTGCGCTTATCGGTACGGCGATCCTGCTGTTTGCGATGGGGCCGCTCGTAAAAGATGAGGCGCTCCACCGGTATGCGGGGGAAGAGGTGGCCTAAAAGTCCACCCCAAGCGAAACATTCAACACCGGCTTGGTATTAAAAAACCCGTTCATCTGCCACCCTGCATCAAAACGCAGGAAATAGCCCAGCAACGTACTCCTCGCTCCAAATCCATATCCACCGGCAAAGGGGCCGATGCCACCCGCTTTGACAAGAACTTGCAGATTTGGTGTGAACTGCGGATTATTCGGGTCCTGCCCGTTTATCTGGGAGTCATCGGGATAAACCTGCGTCGGGCGTTTGAGGCCGTTATACTTACCATTCCAGGCCGTACCCAGGTCAAAGAACTGCACCAGCTGGAAATTGCGCAGGAAGGCGTTGTTGATCGGCTTATTGAAGAGCGTGGCGAACAACGGCAGACGTAATTCACTGTTGATGACCACCGCATTATTACCATTGGCGATATTCTGACGGAATCCACGCAGGTTGACAGCCAATGACTGGAAGGCATAACTGTTGTCCGGAGCAGGCTGCGGATTGGAATAGGCCTTGGGGAATAACCAGCCATCCGTACCCCCCAGATAATAAACGACTTTATTGCTCCCCCACGAGAAGTCACCGGCAGCCCTCACCGCCCAGATAAAGTTGCGGTAGATAGGAAGATAGTTCCGGGCATCAAACCCAAAATTGTACATGTATTTACCCGGACCCGCACCCGCGCCGCTGTTCAGCTGCGTGTTCCAGTCCATATAGGCTTTATAGCGCAGGCCGTTCCAGATATTCGTCGCCTTTAATAACGTGTTGTCATAAACGTATTCCAGGTGTACCAGCCCATAGGTTTGTTTAGCCTTCGGCTTCGCTACCAGCGCTATAGAGTCTATCGGCGACAGCGGCGGGAAGCCATTGACATCGGGCCGGATTATCACCTTGTCCGTACGATATCCCAAAGACAAACGAAGACTGCGGACCTTGTCAAAAGGATATTTTATGATAAACTGCCACAGATTGGTATAGGATTTTGCATCATAAGGGTAGGCGGAGGCCAGCGAGGTATCCTGGTAGTTACCCGTCTGGGTCAAACGATAATAGATGAGGGAGTAGTCGAACAGGTGTTTCAGATAGTCTACACGGGCATAGTATTCGCTGCTGCCATCAAAGAAGGATCCGTTGCCGGGGGTGAAGGCAGAGCCCTGTGTCGTGGAAATAGGTTGCGAGCTCGATCCGCTGCCAAAGAAAGGCAGACGCATAGCACCGGTGAAACGGATGTCTTCGAAAAGATCGAAAATAGAAGCCTTGAGCAGACCGCTAAAGGCGTCCTGGCCGGACATATTTATCGGCAGCGATCCTGTATAGGGCTGAAGCCTGGTGATAAGCACGTCATTGTTAAAGCCGGCAGTGAAATTGTCGACCGAGAACTTGAGTTTGTAGTCAAAGAGTTTGGCCTTTTTCAGGATCGGCTCCTCACGAGCCTCCTGTGCGGTCCTGGGTGCCAGCGGGTTGCTGATATTGCCGGAAGGGCGTCGGATACCGCCCCGGCTTGTGTCCTTGCCAAACTCGCTGTCGAAGAAGTCGGAGGGCTGTCTGCGGGAACTGTCCGATCGCTGTATCGGCGCCGGTCGCAGAACCTGCGCAGCGACGATCTGGTTCTCCTGAACCGTCTTTTTGCGGAAGTCGGTCATCCGCGCATTGATATTGCGCTTCTGCAGCGCAGCATCGTCGACCTTTAGCTTATAAAGGAATTTCAGATCCCCTTCCTGGCGCACTTCACTGACCTGGCCATTGTCGCCGGCGGCCTTTGTTTCGCTGAGCCCGCTCTGATAATTGGTAATGGGGAAGACGTATGAAGAGTCATTGGTGATCGTAAAGACAAAAGAGGTGTCCGGCTCTTTTTTGTTCTGAGCCTTCAGGGTCGAGTCAAGATCTTTTGGATCAGGATTATGCAGCAGCTCATCCCCGACCTTATATACGGTGTCCAGACCGGCGCGCCTTGTCGTAAAGAACCCCGCATAGCGGTTGGCGATGCCGTTCTCGTCGCTGACAAACGTAAAGTGATTGGTATTGTATTGGGTAGGGTAGCGGGCATTCCCATACTTCAGATAGGTAAGCTGCGAGATCTGTTTGCCTTCATTGTCATTCCAGTTGTCTACCATAAAGACGTTGTAATGGTAGTTGGACGGCAGGACCGTGTCCTTGGTGACGGCGTTCTTCGCAGGCCGGTTGGAGGAATAGATGATCCCTGTCTTTCCCGGAAAGGCTACGAAGGACGCATCCTGGTCGTCATAGATGTCATTGGTGATCTGTTTGTACTCCGACTTCTCAATATTATACGTATAGATATCCGACTGCCCGTTCCTCACGGCGCTGAGCAGCAGGGTATTATTATTCAGCATGTATTTCATGTCCTGCACCTGCTGAAAGTCCGGGAGGTCTTGCACGATCAGCTTGTATTTCCTGACGATATCGTAAACAAACAGTTTGGTCTTACCCCTGTCCCAGTAAACGACAGCCAGCCGGGTCCCCTTATTATCCCAGGAGATCAGCGGGTAGTGAGGATTGATCTGTTCCTGGAGACTGCGTACGCCATTCTTTAGCAATACCTTGGTATTGATATAGTTCTCGTGGAGGACGACCTTGTACATGCCACGATTGTATTCTACCACCGCATAGGTCTGGCTTTTGGGCAGGGGGTTGGGGGAGAAATGAAAAAAGTCTTTATGGTCATTGATGTCTTCAGTGACAGCAACGGTTCCTTTCGGGAAGTTGCGCCGGCCGCGGATGTCCTTCTCGTATTTCTCTTCCTGCTCCACCATAAAGTCTTTAAGGACCTCCTTGAACTTCTTTTTGCAGATCCGCAGCGATGCATTGTTCAGGTTCCGGTAAACGCGGGAGAGATAAAGGAAATAGGTAACGTTCTCTTTCTTATACTTTTCGGCCAGGTAATTCCAGAAGGCATGACCCGCCAGATTCGGCTTTTCGTAGGCAAACTGATAAAAGTTGTTGTACCGGCCGGATAGCATAGCCGATTTTAGCTGGTCATCCAGGATGGTATTCCAGTTCTCCCCGGCATATTCGATATAGCCGTCGGTTAGCCATTGGGGAAGGTCGAGCAGGGCCTGGTTGGTAGCAAACTCCCCCAGGTCGTCGCCAAAGAGGATGTTTTCGACCAGGATCCGCGCGATGCCCTGCCTCAGCTGGATCCGGAGATTGTTGTGGTCACCGTTGTAATAGACGACCATTTTGTTGTTTACCAGCTTGGTGATGCCGCCCGTCGTCTGCCAGTCGAGGTTTAGCCCGATATTGGACTGCTCGAGGTCGTTGTAAGTGTTGTATATGATGATATTGGCCCGGCGCTGAAGGCCATATTCAACAAAGCGTTCGATGCCTGGCAGCTCTTTTTCAGCCTCCTGGGCCACATATTTGCCCAATTCCTGGCCTCCTTCGCTAAAATAACTGTTGAAATTAGTGGTCTGATAGTATTTCCATTTGAACTTTTTGAATTGCAGGCGGTTTTTTCCGAATTCCACCGTGTTCACCTGAGCGAGGGTACGGCCGGAGTAAAAGAAAAGTCCCAACAGTAAGAACCAAAAAAAATAGTGTGACTTCAACCTAAACTGATGAAATTGCATACCTGCTTTTCTTTAAGTTTTAAAGTTATAACAATCCCAAATACCGATGAAATTGATTTTGCTATTGGCAAAGTTGATTTGGAAACTAAAATATCTGATATATGCTTACGGTAAAGTCCTTTGAATTCAACCCAGTACAAGAGAACACATACGTGCTATTTACCCAAAAGGATGCCTGCTGCATCATCGATCCGGGCTGTTATTTTCCGGGCGAGCGCACCGCTTTGCAGGAATTTGTTGAGCAGCAGGGATTAAGCCCGGTCTTGCTTTTGAACACCCATTGCCACCTGGATCACGTTTTTGGGAATAAGTTCGTCTACGATACCTGGGACTTACCCCTCCATCTCCACGAAAACGAGCTGCCGGTCCTGGCCGGGGCGCCTGAATGGGGGCTTCGGTGGAGCATGCCTTTTGAGAACTATCGGGGGGAATTTGTCTTCCTGAAGCCGGGTGAGCAGGTGAGCATTGGCGAAGACAGGCTGACCGTACTCTTTCTTCCGGGTCATTCGCCCGGTAGTGTGGGTTTTTATGCCGAAAAAGAGGGTTTTATCATCGGGGGAGATGTTCTATTCCGGGAGGGTATTGGCCGGACCGATTTCCCGGGAGGCGACCATGCGACACTTATGAATAGCATTAAACAGCAGCTGTGGTCGCTGCCGGACGACACCATAATATACCCTGGACATGGCGAGCCTACTACGGTCGGTCACGAACGGGCCCATAACCCGTTTATTAGATAGAAAGGGTCGCTGGCTCTGCTACGCTTGCTAACGCAAGCTATACCGGGGCCAATTTATGCCCTTCGGGCGCCGGCCCCGTGGGCCGTCAGGAACCTCCCAATATAAGGCAACCTTTGAAACTCTTTCCTTTCAACCCTCAGCACAAACAGGGCATATGCCCCAATAAACACCGTCCCCAATCCCAGGCTAAACACCCGGTTCGGCCACAGCCCAACAATAAAATGGTGCAGGAAATAGATCAGCGCCACAATGACCATATAAGCCGTCAGCTTCTTCCAGGCATAAGGCACCCGGTAAACCTTCTGACCCCAGACAAAGGAAATGACCATCATGCTTCCATAACATATAAAAGTCGCCCAGGCGGACGCCATATACCCGAAACGCGGGATAAAGACAAAGTTGATAAATAGCGTGAGCCCCGCCCCGATCAGCGTGATATAGGCCCCGGCCCGGGTATTGGTCGAAAGCTTATACCAGATGGAGAGGTTGTAGTAAATCCCCAGGAAGATATTGGCAAAAAGCAGAATAGGAACGACTTTCAGCCCCACCCACATGCTATGATCCGTAATAAAATATTTCCAGACATCGAGGTAGAGAGTCACAAAAAGGAACATCCCGCTGATCAGGATGACAAAGAACTTCATCACCCGGGCATAGGTACGCTGGGCGCTGTCTTCGACGGATTGCTTGAAGAAGAAAGGTTCGGCGCCCATCCGGAAGGCCTGTACGAAAAGGGTGATCAGCAGCGATAACTTATAACAGCCGCTGTAGATCCCCACCTGGAACTTTGCATAATTGCCCGCATGAGGCAGCCGCTGATCAAGCATGATCCGGTCAAAGGTCTCATTGATCATCCCCCCAAAACCGGCAACGGTCAGTGGCAACGCATAGATCATGATCTCTTTCCATAGCGGAAAGTTGAACTTCCACTGAAATCCCTTCAGCAACGGCGACAAAAGGACTAGCTGGAAGAAGTTCTGGATCACATTGGCCAGCAGCACATAGGTGACAAAACCTAGTTTCGGCTGATAGATAAGGGCTATGATGCTGTTGGGATGCGTCTTTAGTAAGGCGGGACAGACGGAGAGGAAGAAATAGGTCAAAGCGATATTCAGGATTATGCCCGACACCCGGATCATGGCAAACTTCCTCGGCCTTCCCTCATGCCGGAGCCGGGCAAAAGGCAGGGCCGACAGGGCGTCAAATGCAATGAGAAAAGCGCTCAACACGACATAGGACGGGTGATTGGCTATATCGATGGCCGCGGCGATGGGCACCCGGAAAAGCAGGATCAGGATAGTGATCAGGGTGGTGCTGCCCGCAAGGGAGATCAGGAGGGTGGAATAAAGGTGGTCGTTTTGCGCCTCTTTCTTCTGGACATAACGGAAAAAAGCATAATCCAGCCCGAACAGGACCCCGATATTGACAAAAGAGATCGTGGCATATACCAGGCTCATTTCCCCATACTCCGGCGTACCCTTGAACTTATACGTCAGATAAGGGGTCAGCATGTAGTTCAGGAATTTGGCTAAGATCGAGCTCGCGCCATACCAGATTGTCTCTCCCGCTAATTTTTTGATACTGCTCATAGTGCTACCGACAAAATTAACCCGGCGATCGGATATTGGTCTCTCTTTCAACGGGTTTTTGCAAAATTTGGTATATTCGGTAAGCGTCGGCATCCCGCCGGTGGCAATGGGCGGGGCCACCCTTTCACAAGATCTCTTCTTCCCTTATTATACTGTGTTTCAGGGCAAATATGACCACCCCTGCCGTATTCTTCACGTCCATCTTTTCAAGGATGCGTGTGCGATAACCTTCGACGGTGCGTTTGCTCAGAAAAAGCAGGTCGCCAATCTCCTGCGCGGTATGCTGACGGCAGATCAGGCGGATAATGTCCTTTTCCCGGTCGGTAAAAAGGGTAGCGGGCGCCTTCAGCCGCGAGTCGAATTTGCTTTTGACGATAAGGGAGGCCAGGTGGGCCGTGGTATGTTTGCAGTAAAAGATATTGCCTTCATTTACGGTCAGTATCGCTTCCATGATCTCCTTCTTGTCTGCATTCTTTAGCAGATAACCCTTTGCCCCTGTTTCCAGCATTTCCACGATGAGGTCCTCTTCCTCGAACATGGACAAGGCAATGATCTTTAGGTTGGGGTACCGTTGTAAGAGTATTTTGGCAGCCGAAATGCCATCGAGCCGGGGCATTTTTATATCGGTCAGCACCATATCCGGTTTTGTTTCTTCAACCAGTTGTAACAGCTCATGGCCATCCCCCGCCTGTCCTACCAGGGAGACTGATTCTTGTTTGGACAGCATAAGAGCAAGTCCATCCCTAAAAATTTCATGGTCATCTGCGATGATCAGGCTGATACTATTTTTCATCCGGATATATTATTAATGGTCAGGGCTAGCTTCAAATTTAGGCAAAGCGGGGCAGATACGCCGCCCGGGCGGGAATTATTTGGATTAAAGTTTGAAGCGGAGAGCTAATTCACCGGTATCTTGATAAAGTAGTTCGTACCGGCGCCGGGCATGGAATCCAGCGTAAGTATGCCATTTAATATTTCACAGCGGCTTTCCAGGCTGCGGAGACCGAGACCGTGTGAGCCCGCGAGGGCTTTTTCTTTGTCAAAGCCCTTTCCGTCATCCTTGGTCAGACAAAGCAAATGCCCGCTTTCTTCGCTGAATCCGATCTGTAGAGTTTTGGCCTGAGCGTGTTTGATAGTATTGTGAACGATCTCCTGTACCATCCGGAACATATGGATCTCTTTGTCTTTGGGGATCTTTATCTCCTTGACGATGTAGAGCTGGATATTGACGGAATGTTTGGTGTTAACCTGGTTGATGAATTCGCGGATCGCTTCGAGAAGACCTCTTCTTTCCAGGGTATTAGGCAGCAGGTCGTGGGAGATGCGGCGCATGCTGCTGATGATCTCATCCAGGTGACCACCGGTTTTGGACAGGATCAGCCGGTCGCTTTCATGCAGGACATCCACGCTGCTGATGTTGAGCTTCACCGCGGATAAAAGAGGCCCCAGGCTGTCGTGCAGGTCTGTCGCGATGCGCTTGCGCTCATTCTCACGGATGGTGATCTCGGCAAAGATCTTCTCCCTTTGCAGCCGCATATACCGGCGGTGATACCGGATGATGGAGACAAAAAAGTAAATGATGATCACTGTTATTATCAGAGACACCAGCAGCGTGATATTAAGGATCTTTGTTTCCATCATTGATGAGTTGCCTCGAGCATAGGGCCCCAGTCCTAATAGAGCGTGAATTTTTGCCGGGCGGGTATCAGCAGGAAGGCAATCGCAAAAATAATATTTGTAAGTGCATTAAAATACCCGAACAGCATTATTATATTGCTCGTAATGCTCGATTGCCCGAAAAGACTTGCCTGATAGGCCCATTCGTAAAGAATTTTATATATAAAAAAGATAATGAGTCCGATACAGATGAGAAAGTCGGGACGACGCAGCAGGTTGCGATTGTCATGAGTGATCATGAAATTGATCTTATTGACGCTGAGCAGGACGATAAGAAAGGAGTAGAGGAAACGAAAGTAGGGAGGAAAACCTGTGATATTGCCCAAAACGAGATTTTCGTAGACCCAGCCCAGGAAAAACAAAATGAGAAGCCCATAAAAGATGGGTTTCTTTGACTGCAAAAAGCCCCAGACATGAAATTGCCAGACGATCAGGATACATTCCGTCAGCGCATAGATATTGGCAGGTATAGCATTGCTGTGGTGATGGACCTTTATCAGGTAACCGTTGATGGCTTCGGTAATGACTGCCACGACGATCAGGATAAAAAAGGGTTGGTAGCCACTACCGATGCGACGATGGCGTACCAACCCTGTACTAAAAGGAAATATGATCGAAAAACTGACCAGGAGTAGTAGTAATGAATTCATAGTTTATTCTGATAAGCATTAATCCTAACGGTCAGGTGGTGATGTTAATTTCAGGTAAAGATAATGCTGGTTGTGTTGAGGCCGATGCCGTTTAGTTCAGACCGCTGCCGCCGTCGTCACAGACTGTCGGACAACGCTGGCCTTCTTCGACGGCCTGTCCGTCAGTGGTCTTCAGCGCTTCTGTCTTTATCGGGGTCGTACCTGGGGCCGGGTTCCCGTTGATGTCAACCAGGTGATCGATCATATCATTGCCATTTTTATCATAAGGTACGAGGATCAGCTTGATCTCGCCGGCAGGGCCGCGGCCAAAATAGATGCGGATGCCCTTTGCCCAGCCTTGCTTGTCATTGTGCTGGAGCAGCAGCTTGACGAATACATCGGTGGGGAAGGCTTCCGCATGCCCGAATTGCATGGAATCCTTAAAGTTGGGGCAGCTTTTGTTAAAACTGTCGATGGAGGCCCTGAAACTCGACGTAAGTTGACGGGCAAGATCAATAGAAATAGCGTGATGTGCAACGGTGGTGTCATTTGGCGCGGGGAGGACGACGACATTCTTGTCTCCTCCGGGCCCGCAGCCGGGCAACCCGATGGATGTGATGGCGATCAGCAGTAATGAAAACAGGGGGACATGCCGGTTTTGGCTCAGGGATTTGTTCATAAGAATTGTTTTAAAGAATAATTTGATTAGGCCGCCAAAATACTACTTCCCTGCATAAAGAGTTACAGGTATTAGTGCCTGATTAAAATAGGTATAACTACGTATGGTTTCCAGTACAACTGCGCTAGGAAGCCTGCCCGGGGAGACTGAACTTTGTTGAGCCCCTTAAAACGGAACAGCCCCTTAAAACGGAAAAGGATGTTCAGAAGATAATTTGCTATTCGCTCCTAGACCCCCGACCCCGTTTATCAGATACTGTTACACCATTAAACCCCGTTGCTACAACCCCCTTCAAGGGGTTGCAGCAACAAAATAATTGGCCCCGGTTAGTTCCCGAGGAACGAAGGGAATGACCGAGGAGAGGCAAGGGACGACGCCTCTCCGAAGGTCCGAAGGCTGGCGCAGCGGGGAAACGCTATAGGTCTTTACTCCCCCCCTCTTATCTTCCTCCTCCCCTCCTTCGTCTGCCCCTGTCTTTTCTTATTTTCAATCCTCCTCTCCTTAACCGCCTTCGAAGGCTTCGTGGCCACACGCCTTTTTGGCTTCTTAAGCCCCTGTATGAGCAGATCCGTCATCTTCCGAACGACCTCCCCCTTATTGCCCAACTGGGTGCGATGCACCTGTGATTTTACCAGCAGGAGGCCGTCCGAGTTGATCTTAGCCGCCAATTTGCCTTCGAGCGTGTCCTTTTGTTCTGTTGTGAACAGGGCCGAGTTCCGGATGGAGAAATAGCCTTCTACCATGGTTTCCACCTTGTTGACGTTCTGCCCTCCCTTCCCTCCGCTGCGGGCAGTTTTGAAAATTATTTCTTTAGTGATGTCGATCTTCATTATTTTAGTCGCCGGGAGTCTGGCTTCGTCCCCCGGCAAGTTAAAGATAAATTAAAAACGCCCTGGGCCAAAAGCTGGTCCGGGAATTGCAAAATGGATTCTGAGCCGACGAATGTTTTGCCGCAATTCACCATTAACCGGCATGAAAAATATACTCAGGGATTTATTAAAAAGAGCAGTTCCGCATATTGTCGCCATCCTGGTGTTCCTGGTGGTGGCGGTGCTGTACTGTAAACCTGCTTTTGAGAACAAAGTTCTCTTCCAGGAAGACGTGCTCCAATGGCAGGGGATGGCACGCAATTCTTTCCAGTACAAGGAGAATCATGGGCATTTCCCGCTTTGGACCAATAGCATGTTCAGCGGTATGCCTGCTTATCAGATAGCCATGGACCCTCAGTCCGTGAATATCCCGGAGCTTTTTCGTGGCGTGCTGACCTTATTTCTTGCGAAACCGGCCAGCTTTTTCTTTTTAGCCTGTATCTGTTTCTATTTCCTGGCGTCTGTCCTACGGGTAAATCCCTGGGTCGGCATCATCGGGGCGCTGGCCTATGCCTATGCCACTTATAATCCGGTGATAGTCTCCGTTGGTCACGATACAAAAATGCAGGCTATAGCCCTCCTGCCCGGGGTTATCGGCGCCGTGCTACTGGTCTGCGAGAAGAAATACTGGACGGGAATGGCCCTCACGGCCCTGTTTACAGGGCTCATGGTCCAGACCAACCATATGCAGATCGTCTATTACACGATGATCATCGCCGCGGGCCTGTTGCTGAGCTACATCATTTCGTGGCTGCGCGGCAGAAATTTTCGCGAGCTGCTGCGGGTCGTCACCATCGTCACGGGGGCTACCATAATAGGTATCCTCAGCAATGCAGTAGTCCTTTTTACCACTCTTGACAGTTCGAAGGAGACGACCAGGGGTGGGAGCGAGCTGGCCGATGTGCACGGCAATTATACCGATGGCCTTGCTGAACAGTCCGCTTTTGACTTCAGCATGTACAAGCTGGAGCCTTTGGTCATGCTGGTTCCCAATATTTATGGGGGTAGTACCGATATACCCTTGTTACCCGCCGATCAGTCCAGGGCTGTCCGCGCCATGCAGAAAATGCCGCCTGAGCTGGTGCAGGAGATTGGGGAAGATGGACCCCGCTATTACTGGGGTGGGGTAGGCGAATTGCTATCGGGTCCTCCTTATGTGGGCGCCATCATCGTCCTGCTGGCCCTGATCGGTCTTTTTGTTTTGGACAACCGGCACAAATGGTGGATCATCGGAGTTGCCCTTCTTACGATCTTTATGAGCTGGGGCGGGTATTTCCTGCCTTTTAATAGTTTTCTCCTGAAGTATCTCCCCATGTATAATAAGTTCCGGGCGCCCAGCATGATCCTGGTCGTTCCGACTTTCTTAATTTGTATGATGGCGGTGCTGGCTTTACAAAAGATAGTACAGACAGAGGACCGTTCGACCCTGTGGCGCCCTTATAAATGGAGCATGCTGGCGATGACGGGTGTCTTCCTTTTGCTGACCCTGCTTTATTTCCGGTTCAACTATGCGGGTACCTGGGAAGCAGGACTGCTGAAGAAGGCGACTATTCTGGGTGGTCAGTCGCTCACCGCCATTCAGGTTTTTGTGCAGGGCTTGCGTGCGGACAGACAACAGCTGTTTGGCGAAAGTCTGCTCCGAAGCCTGGTGCTGATCGGGGCGGCGGCGCTGATGATCGGCCTGTACATCCGAGGCATCCGTCGGCGCATGCGGCCGGTCTACCTGCTGGCTGTTGTGGGAGTCCTGGCCTTTGCCGATGTGATGAACATCGATCTCAAATACCTGAACAGCGATAATTATCAGGAGAAAAAAGACTATCAGGAAAATTTTGCGGTGACCAACGCCGACCGACAGGTCATGGCGGATAAAGATTACTACCGGGTGTTTGATCTGCGCGACAGTATCTCCAATGCGCTGAGCTATGGTGCCATGACGGCCTATTTCCACAATTCGATAGGCGGCTATCATGCAGCCAAGCTAAAAAGTTATGAGGACCTGATCAACCATCAGCTGGGTAACTACCCTCACTGCTCCGGGGTGATCGACATGCTTAACACGCGGTACATCATCCAGCATACCCGCAAGGGTAAAGATACGGTCATCCTGAACGAGAGAGCTCTGGGGCCGGTCTGGTTTGTGCAGAACGTCCAGTTCAGGCCGACCGCGGCCGCAGTGATGAATTCATTGAGCAGTTTCCATCCGGCTGATACGGCTATTGTGTTTTCTGCCGACAGCGCCCGGGTGGCTTATGATGGTGTTCCAAAAGATACGGATGGGTCGATCGAGCTGGTGAAGAACGACAATGATGATGTGACTTATCTGTCGGAGACGACTGACAGGCGTTTTGCAGTCTTTAGCGAGGTCTTCTACAAGCGGGGCTGGCGGGCCTGGATAGACAACATTGAGACGCCGATCATCCGGACCAATTATGTATTACGCGGGCTTTCTATTCCGCCGGGACGTCATATTGTGCGTTTTTTCTTTCGGCCGACCTCTTATTATGTCGGGCGACAGCTTCAGTGGATGGCTTCGATCATTTTCATGATGATGCTTGCGGGCGCCGTCATCGTTGCGGTGTGGCAGGTCAAGGCGATGCCATGGCCCGAATACCCGGAGCCGTTGTTACAGCCGGCTTAACCGAGCGCAGCGAAGGTTACGAACGAGAAGGAGCGTGGCGAAGCAGCTCCGCCGAAGTTCTCTATCTTTACCCCCAAAAAAATGAGAGCCGTGATCCAGCGGGTAAGCCGCGCCTCCGTCACCATCGATGGGCAAATAAAATCAGCAATTGAAGGAGGCCTCCTCGTACTCGTAGGCATCGAGGACACCGATAATATGGAAGACATCGGGTGGCTCAGCGGGAAGATCGTCAATCTGCGCATCTTCAACGACAACGACGGCGTCATGAACCTCTCTGTAAAAGAGACCGGCGGCGAAATCCTGCTCGTAAGCCAGTTCACGCTGCATGCTTCTACAAAAAAAGGGAATCGTCCTTCTTATATCCGGGCCAGTAAACCGGACATCGCCATTCCCCTTTACACAAGAATGATCAGTCAGCTCGAGGCAGACCTGGGAAAAGCCATCGGAACCGGTGAGTTTGGCGCGGACATGAAGGTGGAGCTGCTGAATGATGGGCCGGTCACGATTGTGATGGATAGTAAAAGTAAAGAGTAATTTTTTCTACCTTATCTCAAACTTATACCCCATTCCATATAACGACCGGATATAATCGCCACAACCCGCCTGGTTCAGCTTCCGTTTCAGGTTCTTCATGTGAGAATAGATAAAGTCGAGGTTGTCATAGCTCATGGCCTGCTCGCCGGAGAGATGTTCTGCGATAGCATTCTTGGAGATGACGCGATTCTTATTGGATGCCAGGTAAAGTAAGAGGTCATATTCCTTACGTGTAAGATCGACCGGTTCGGTGCCGACGACGACAGTCTTGCCGATCAGGTCGATGATGAGCTCATTCAGCACCAGCGTCTTGTTGCCTTCAAAACGCCGTCTGCGGATGACGGCGGCGATGCGCGCATTCAGCTCGGGCAGATGAAAAGGTTTGCTCAGGTAATCGTCGGCGCCGAGGTTGAGGCCGTCGATCTTATCGTCGATGGAGTTACGTGCAGAGAGAATAATGACCCCATCTGTTTTGTTGTTAGCCTTCAGCTCTTTCAGCACAGTGAGACCATTACCATCTGAAAGCGAAATATCCAGGAGGATACAGTCATAGTCGAAAAGCTCTATTTTCTCCAGTGCCGTCCTGCAGTCTGGTGCCAGCTCGCATAGGTAATTTTCTCCTTTCAGGTAGGTGGCCATGCTTTGGGCCAGGTCGATCTCGTCTTCTACAATCAGGATTTTCATTATTAAAATAACGGATATAATCTGTAGGGATTCTGAATCCTTCAAACATCTTACCTTTATAGGGGCCGCCGGAAGCGGAAGATAGTCAATCCCACATATATGCAAATTTACCAGATAGACGCCTTTGCAAAGGAACTTTTTCAGGGTAATCCGGCTGCCGTGGTCCTTTTGCCCGAATGGCTGCCGGACGAGCTGATGCAGCGTATTGCGATGGAAAATAACCTTGCGGAGACCGCTTTTTTTATCCCGGAGGGGCCTGATTTTGTCATCCGCTGGTTTACGCCTTCGACAGAAGTGGCTTTATGTGGCCCGAACTTCGGCGGAGCTGCTTCGCCACGCTCCTTCTCGTTCCTAACCTTCGCTTTGCTCGGTTACACTCGCGTCGGGTCATGTGCTTTTCGAGCACCTGGGGTACAAGGGGGATCGTATCCGGTTTCGCTCGCTAAACAGCGGGTTTCTAGAAGTTTCGCGCAGCAGCGCCGTCACGGTAGACTCCGCCGCCCCCGTCCTCCTCACCCTAAATTTCCCGGCGGGCGCCCCCCAACCCGTGGACCCGGCTCCGCTGGCCGCCATTTTCGACGCCCTGGGCATCCCTCCGCACCCCCTGTTCAAAGGCCCATTTGACTATATGGTCGTCCTCGACGATCCCCAAGCGGTCACCGCGCTCCAGCCGGACTTCAAGCTCCTGGGGACTGTACCCGCCAGGGGTGTAGTAGTGACGGCCCCCGGTGATGAGTCGGACTTCGTCTCCCGCTGCTTCTTCCCCCAATCGGGCATCGACGAAGACCCCGTCACCGGCTCAGCCCATACCATGCTGGCCCCTTACTGGGGGGCGCGGCTCGGCAAACAAACATTGTCGGCGATTCAGCTTTCGGCAAGGCGCGGGTACCTCGATTGCTGCCTTGATGGCGACCGGGTCTACATCAGCGGTTATGCAAAGACTTTTATGAAGGGCGAGATCTTGCTATAAAAAAAAGGCGACCCGCAAAGGCCGCCTTCATATGTATGATGTATAAAATTATGCGGTAG
>Ga0193716_1000466_pt1 | contig 24575 bp, 19 predicted proteins | sample U2c1metaG_FD_145901 | JGI IMG/M metagenome (GOLD analysis project Ga0193716, IMG submission 145901) | Soil microbial communities from a riparian zone of the East river system, Colorado, United States - U2c1 | ecosystem: Environmental > Terrestrial > Soil > Riparian zone | place: USA: East River...
CTTCCCGAGGCCTTACCTGTCGTCTGGCTGGAGGGCTTGCTGGTTGACTTCGCCTTTGTGGAGGGCTTTTTCGCGGTCGAAGCGGGCGCAGGCTTCTTCGCCTGGGCTGCCACATCGCCCGGTGCCGTTAAAGCCAGTAGAGAACCAATCGCTACCGCAATCCCAACCTTCGTCCAACTCCTCAACATTGCCTCACTTGTAAAAACCTTATACCCTTTACTCTAAGCTGGGTTCTCCGCAGTTGTACCGCTGCTGCCCTGGTGGAATCAGGTGAGGTACGTTTCTGCGGCAGCGATGGAGGACGGTGCTTTGCTCTTCGCCCCAGCGACGGTTACACTGTGAATGGACTTGAGACTGCCAGAATAGTTGGCGGAGAGATTCAGGCCGCGTTTTAGCACCTTTTTGCACATGCCCGCCATCCAATCACCAGGAACGGAAGAGATCCACCCCGACGTCGCGCTGGTAGCACGCGCGAAAGAAGGGGATACGGCTGCATTTGAGCAGCTTGTCCGGCAGTACGAGCGCCAGATCTTCCGGGTTGCGCAGCATATTACCCAAAACCGTGAAGACGCTGAAGACATTACGCAGGACGCTTTCCTCAAAGCCTACGAGAAGCTCGATCAGTTTCAGGGGAACTCCAAGTTCTCGACCTGGCTGGTCCGCATCGCCGTCAATGAGAGCCTTATGCGGCTGCGCAAGCGCAAGACAAGCAAGACCGTCTCCATGGACGAGGACGTCCAGACTGAAGAAGGATCCATTCCCCGGGACTTCGCTGAGTGGCGACCCAATCCGGAACAGCTCTACGGACAGGCTGAGCTTGGGGAGATCCTGCGCAAGACGATTCAGGGACTCCCACCGGGGTTCCGCACCGTCTTTACCCTTCGGGACATCGAGAATCTCTCTACGGAAGAGACTGCGGAGGCACTCGGCTTGAGCGTTCCAGCAGTGAAATCGAGATTATTGCGGGCACGGCTCCAGTTGCGCGAGCGACTGAGTCGATACTTCCGGCAGCAGAAGGAGGGCCAGACGGCATGACCTGCACTGACTTTCTCAGCCAACTCACCGATTACTTCGATGGCCAGATCAGCCCCGAACTTCTGGAAGAGGTTCGCGCACACACTGCCTCGTGCAGCCATTGCGAGGTTGTGCTCGACACGACGCGCAAGACGATCTCGGTCTACCGCGACCACGAGGTCTATGAGATATCTACGGAGTTCCGCGATCGGCTCCATGCCGCGATCATGAAGAAGTGCGCCGAAAAGGGTAAGCTGGGCTGTCCCTAAGGTGCTGCCATGCCCCTTCGGGGGCAGCTGACTTAGATGCGACCTGCTGACCGTAGCGCCGCGATCTCAACATCCGTGAAGACCCTCGATCGGATGAGAAAACGGACCCCTTCGGGGCCCTCCAACGAAAACATCCCTCCACGGCCTGGAACGACGTCCAGGATGAGCTGCGTGTGCTTCCAGTACTCGAACTGGCTCCTGCTCATGTAGAACGGGGTGTCGCCGAGTGTGGCGAGCAGAACGTCTCCGTCGCCCACCAAGAACTCGCCGCGCGGATAGCACATGGGGGAGCTGCCGTCGCAGCATCCGCCTGACTGGTGGAACATCAGCTCCCCATATTTTTTCGATAGGCTGGCAATCAACGCCTCCGCTGCGGGCGTTGTGATTACCTGGTCCGGTACATCCGGCATCAATGCCCTCTCTAGAAGAAGCCCATCGCATTCGGGCTGTAGCTAATCAGCTGATTCTTCGTCTGCTGATAGTGGTCGAGGATCATCTTGTGGTTTTCGCGGCCGATGCCGGACTGCTTGTATCCGCCGAAGGCCGCGTGTGCGGGATAGAGGTGGTAGCAGTTGGTCCAGACGCGGCCAGCCTGAATCTCGCGGCCGAAGTGATAGGCGCGATTCATGTCGCGTGTCCAGACACCGGCTCCGAGGCCGTAGAGCGTGTCGTTGGCCAGGGCGAGTGCTTCGTCCTCATCGTGGAAGGTCGTGACCGAGACGACGGGGCCGAAGATCTCCTCCTGGAAGATGCGCATCTTGTTGTGGCCCTTGAAGACGGTGGGCTCGATGTAGAAGCCTTCCGCAAGGTCGCCTGTTTGTGCAGCGCGGTTGCCTCCGACCAATACCTCGGCGCCCTCCTGCTTGCCGATGTCGAAGTAGGAGAGGATCTTCTCCATCTGCTCGCTGGAGGCCTGCGCACCGATCATCGTTGTCTTATCCAGCGGATTTCCCTGCTTGATGGCCTTCACGCGCTTCAGGGCACGCTCCATAAACTGCTCGTAGAGCGTGTCCTGAATCAGTGCGCGTGAGGGACAGGTGCAAACCTCGCCCTGATTAAGGGCAAACATGGTGAAGCCTTCTAGCGCCTTGTCGAAGAAGGCGTCGTCTGCGCTGGCTACGTCCTGGAAGAAGATGTTGGGGGACTTGCCGCCCAGCTCCAGCGTTATCGGGATGATGTTCTGCGAGGCGTACTGCATGATCAGGCGGCCGGTGGTCGTCTCTCCGGTGAACGCGATCTTGTTGATGCGCGGGCTGGAGGCGAGGGGCTTCCCTGCTTCGAGGCCGAAGCCGTTGACGATGTTTAGAACTCCGGGAGGCAGGATGTCCTGGATCAGCTCCATCAGGACGAGGATGGACATCGGCGTCTGCTCTGCGGGTTTGAGGACGACGGTGTTGCCCGCGGCCAGCGCCGGTGCAAGCTTCCATGTCGCCATCAGAATGGGAAAGTTCCACGGGATGATAAGGCCCACTACACCGAGCGGCTCATGGTAGTGATAGGCCACCGTGGTTGCGTCGATCTCGCAGATGGAGCCTTCCTGCGCGCGGATGACTCCGGCGAAGTAGCGGAAGTGGTCGGCGGCCAGAGGAAGGTCGGCGGCCATCGTCTCGCGGATGGGCTTGCCGTTGTCCCAGGTCTCGACCGTCGCCAGCATCTCGAGGTTGTCCTCGATGCGTTGCGCGATCTTCTCCAGCATCTTTCCGCGTTCGGTGGTGGAGGTCTTTCCCCATGCAGCCTTCGCTGCGTGGGCAGCATCGAGGGCGCGGTCTACATCGGCTGCGTTGGAGCGGGGAATCTCGCACAGTGTCTGACCGGTGATGGGGGTTACATTCTCGAAGTAGGCGCCGGACGCCGGAGCGACCCACTCACCGCCGATGTAGTTGTTGTACTTTGCACGGATTGATACCGGGAACCCGTAGGCTCCGGGTTGAAGCGCGGTCATTGTTGCCATAAAAGTTCTGCTCCTCCAAAGTCGGTTCCTTCACGACGGCGGAGATTGTAGCCCATGGCTGCGACGACTGTCACCGCGGCCAGCGCGCGAATCGTATACCAGTCAAGGAGCTCAACTTAGCAGGGTTCGGAAGTAGTCGTTCAACAAGCGGCCATCTTGAAGCCGACGGCTCGCACCAGGGATGGAAACTGAGCGGGATCTTTCAGGACGCGGATAATGTCGTCTCCAGAGTTGGCGTCAACCACCACATGGGGGTAGGAGACGATGTTTCCGAACCAGTTTGTCACTGTGATCTCAGACACTGGACTTGCCTCACTTTGAAAAGGAGTCAACTTGGCCCGAATGGCTCAGAGCAGAGCCATCTTGATGCTCGGTAGGATTTTTACGGTGGTTTGTCGACGGGGCCCAGTACTGCGGGGAACATATTCGGTCGTCCGAAAATATGGAGACGGCGCCGAGTTCGACGATGGGAGCGGTGTCTCCGCTCTCGTCGATTCGGCGCCGTCGATGTGGATGTAACGGTTATTTGCCAGCGTGTTTTGGTGAAGTCTTATTTAGGAGAGCAAGTAGAGATTTCGCAGCCGGAGGAGGAGGCACCTTGCCCTCGATCACGATCTCGGTCGCGGTCAGTTCCTTCCCGTACAGACTCTTGTTCCCATCGCCATCCGATCGCATGGTTGACCCTGTGAGTGCGATACCCGCAAAGATTCCACGAGAACGTGACCAGGATAGAATCTGGGCCTTCATGACGATGTCGGTCTCTGCACTGGTGGTACGGCCTACGGGCCCTGCCGCAACGGACGCATCGGCGCCGAGCTTCACCTTGCTCGACATGACGGATTTGGCACCTTGCTCGTTCATGACAAGCAGAACGAAGTCAGTTGCCTCTCCGCCGATCTGGAAGCCGACGCTGGCACCTTCGAGTGCGAACATCGCAGGAGCGCTCCAGGGGCCATTGAAGTTCGCACCTTTGCGACAAGTGATAATCCCGCGTCCATAACTGCCGCCAACCACAAAGGCTGCCTTCTTGACCGACGGGTACACCACGACGCACTCTGATTTGTCGAGCAGATCATGCGGAATACCCTTGTCGGGCATGCCGATGATTTCCCTCAACACCTGGGCTGACTCTTGGATCCGGGTTTGTTCCTCTTGCTGTGCGAGTACAGGTACTGTAAGCAAAAGACTCATCGACAAGACAGTGATTCGTTTCATCTTTATTTCTCCTTATAGATAGGGTTGAATATGCTGGTTAACGGAATCTTCCAGTGAGTTGGAGCCAAGCCATTCGCCGCCATCTTCGTGGGTCTCTTCTCCGTCATCGTTGTGTACCGCAACAAAGGTGAACGCATGGTATACCCCAGTGCGGGTAGGCCGCAACCAACGATCAACAAGCTTAGTGGGCAGAAGTTCGCGCTCAAAATAAACTTCTGTTCTAAGATGCTCCTTATGCCAACTACCGACGACGCAAAGATACTTGCCGCGCGAAAGAGTCTGGAGTTCATTGAGGAAGGCATGGTCGTAGGGCTTGGATCTGGTTCGACGGCAACGCACTTCATCCAATTATTAGGCGAGCGGCTGAAACAAGGCCTTAATATCCGCGGTATCGCGTCATCGCGAGCCAGTGAAGAACTCGCTGCTTCCCTTTCGATTCCGATCATCGACTTCAACGCCTGTTCAGAGATTGACGTAACGATCGACGGCGCGGATGAGATCGCCCCTGGGCTCGCTCTTATCAAAGGCGGAGGCGGCGCCTTGCTGCGCGAAAAGATCGTCGCAAGCGCCTCCAAGCGCTTCATCGTCGTGGCCGACTCAAGTAAGGTTGTCAGTCAGCTAGGCAGATTTCCTTTGCCTGTCGAAGTGATTTCGATGGCAGCTCCCCTGGTAGCCAAAAAGTTATTAGACCTGGGAGTTCGTCCCAGGGTCAGGCGACTCGAAACTGGCTCGGAGTTCATTACGGATGAAGCAAACTTAATTCTTGATTGCGAGTGTGGCGCAATCGACGACCCGCACAGACTCGCAGCGGCGATCCGGCAGATCGTTGGCGTCGTCGAGCACGGACTCTTCCTCGACATGGCCGATTTAGCTCTCGTCGCGAAGGGTGCCGAGGTTGTCGAGATAGCCAGGTGATTCGCACTGGGCTACGGAGTTACTGCGCTCCCTGACCGATCTCTTGCTTATAGTCGAGGCAACTGTTGTACGTCCCAGCCTCCACCCAGAGCCTTGATGAGCAGAACACTTGCCTCCAGGCGTCGACGGGTGATGTCGATATCGTTACGCTCATTCTGCAGCGCGGATGTCTGCCAGGTAATGACCTGGAGATAGGTATCCACACCGCCTGCGTAGCGGGTCTGGAAGAGGTCGAGCGACTGCTCTGCTGATTCGGTCGCGGCATGCTGCTGCTGTGCTTCAGTTTCGAGCAGGCGCAGAGCAGCTAGATTGTCTTCAACCTGCTGAAATGCGACCAGCGAGGTCTGACGGTAGGTCGCGACGGTTTCGTCATACTGTGCGAGCGCGATGTCTGAGGTCGCGCGGCGGCGGCCATGATCGAAGACGGTCTGCGACAGTACCGGTCCTACGGCGAAGAAGCGGCTGGGCCAGGTGAACCAGTTCAATGCGGAGGTACCGGCGAATCCGGCTGAGGCCGAAAGACTGAGGGTCGGATAAAAGGATGCCTGGGCTATTCCGATCTGCTCGTTTGCCGAGGCCATGCGGCGCTCGTCCGCGGCGATGTCCGGCCGGCGTTCGAGCAGTTGGGATGGAAGGGCGCCGGGAATGCCGGGGATAGCGGGCTGCTGCACCGTGACAGGAGTCGACGCGATGTTCAGCTGGGCAGGAGGTTTGCCGATGAGGACTGCAATCGCGTGCTCAAACCCTGCGCGCTGGATACCGAGGTCGGTAGACTCCACCTGAGCGGTCTGCAACTGTGTGCGTGCCTGCGCGACGTCAGATAGCGGAGAGGCGCCCCCGTCGTAGCGGTCCTGGGTGAGTTGCAGCGCGTCCTGGAAGGCCTTGACGGTCTCATCCAGCAATTTTTCCTGTCCATCGACGCTGCGCAGGCTGAAGTAATCAATAGCCAGCTCCGCGTGCAGGCTGAGACGCACGGTCTCCATGTCTGCCGCACTGGCTTGCGCCTGTTCCCGAGCAGCGGTGACACTGCGGCGGATTCGTCCCCAGAGATCAACTTCGTAGCTGAGATCAATCGGAAGAGTGAAGGACCCGGAGCCGTTGTTCGCGTTTGCCTGGTTGAAGTAGGGTTGATTGACGGAGTCACGAACGGCACCTACAGAGGGGCCGACGCTCAGAGTAGGCGCTTGGTTGGCCCGATTGAAGCGGATGTTGGCGCGAGCCGCACGAAAGTTCGCTTCAGCAGCCTTAAGGGTCTGGTTTGCAGGGTCAACTTGTTCTTCGAGAGCGTTGAGCTGAGAATCGTTGAAGAGCTCCCACCATTTGCCACGCAACGTCTGATCGCTTGGCTGAGCCACCTTCCAGCCGCTCATCTCCTTGAACGATTCTGGAGTTGCCTCCTTGAACTCCGGCGCCAGCGGAGTCGCGGGACGCGTGTACTTGGGCCCGACCATACATCCGCTCAGCAGCGTGCACAGAAATGCAGACGAGGCCATCCATAGTTGTCTGCGATTCATTATGCGGCCCCTTTCTGCGGGGCGACGGCGTTCACCTCCACCTTCGTTCCGCTGGTAAGCGAGTCGGAGGGGTCGAGAACGATGACATCGTTCGGCATGAGGCCGGATGTGACCTCGACGGTGCTGCCATAGTCATGACCGATAGTAATCGGCGTGAGCTGCACTACGTTATTGCGGACAACGCCGACACGGAGGCCCTCTGCACGAAAGAGCAGCGCATTCGATGGAATGGTAACGGTGTGGGAGGCCGCCGGGAGTTTGAGATGCACGAAGACATAGGCTCCGGGCATTAGTTGTCCCTTGGCATTATTCACATCAACCTGGACGTTGAGGGTGCGGCTTGTCTGGTCAATAGCGCTTGAATTTCGAGAGATGCTGCCGGTAATGACCTGATTGGGATCGGCGTCCTGTGTGATGGAAACCTTCTCGCCATCTTGCACGCTATCGGCATAGAGCTCAGGCACGGCGACGTAGACACGGAGGCGTCCTACGGCGTCAAGGTGGAACAGTTCACGCGGCGTGCTACCGGAGCCGCTGCCGATCAAATTACCTATGTCCGTGCTGCGCGCTGTAATCGTTCCGTCAAATGGAGCTGTGACACGTTCGTATCCCTGCAGTTCCTTGAGTCGACGAACGTTGGCCTGGCTGGCGGCGTAGTTGGCCTGTTTGGCAGCGAAATCGCTCACCATCTGGTCTGTCTCCTGTTTGGAGACTGCGTGCTTTTCCAGCAGACTCTGCCAACGCACGCTGGTGGTCTGAGCTAGCAGCATATTCGCTTCCGCACTCTTCAGATCCGCCTCAGCCTGCTGTAGTTGCTGATCGAGCTCGGGCGTCTCGATCTCGGCGAGCAACTGCCCCTTATGTACGCGAGTGCCGATATCGACGTACCAGCGCCTGAGATAACCGTTCGTTCGCGCGTAGATAGGCGTATCCGTAAAGGCCTGCGTGTTGCCCGGCAGAACGATCTCCTGCGCGGCGGACCCGGCCATAGGGTGCGTGGCGTTCACGGTAGGTATTGCTGCCTGCGCAGTGGAGTGCTTCAACTCGTTCTCGGTCTTAGCGCGCGAGCGTATGCCATAGAAGATAGCCAGGCCGAGCAGAAACAGTAGAACAATACCGCTGATCACCGCACCTCTACGAGACTGTGGCGCATCCGACTCATATGCGGGTGCCGCTTCCGTCGCATGAGGCTCTACGATGACATGATTCACGGGAGCAGCATATGCTGTCTCAACCGGGTTCTGCGTTGCTGTGTTTTCCATATTCATAACTCCATGCGTTACGCGAAGTGCGATTCGAGCTTTTCCTTGGAGCGCGCTTCCTGGCGGGCCCGGGCGTTGTGAATGAGTGCGAAGACGCAGGGAACAAAGACGAGCGTCGCTACCGTTGCACAGAGCAGGCCACCAATGACTGCTCGACCCAGTGGAGCGTTCTGTTCTCCGCCGTCGCCCATACCGAGTGCCATGGGCACCATGCCGATGATCATGGCAAGAGCTGTCATGACAACCGGACGGAAGCGCGTTGTGCCGGCTTCGATCGCAGCCTGAATTGCATTGCTGTGGTCCTCGAGCTTGATCTTGGCGAAGGAGACGACCAGAATGCTGTTGGCCGTGGCCACACCCATGCACATGATGGCGCCCATCAGAGCCGGCACGCTGAGCGTGGTGTGCGTAAGAAACAGAAACAGCACGATACCGGCCAGAGCGGCTGGCAGCGCGGTGATGATGATGAACGGATCGATCCAGCTCTGGAAATTGACGACGATCAGCAGGTAGACCAGCACGATGGAGAAGACAAGGCCACCGAGCAATCCGATGTAAGAGCTGCGCATCGTCTCCACCTGACCCTTGAGCGTAACGTAGGTGCCGCGTGGCATGTCTTTGTTGTTTTTGTCGAGGATTCGTTGGACGTCGCGGCTGACACCACCGAGATCGCGACCTTGAACCCCACCGTAGATATCGACCACGCGGCGGATGTTGTAGTGGTTCACCACGCCCATCTCATGCCCTCGTCCGATAGAAGCAAGGTTGGCGAGGATAGCCTGCGATTGCGGTGCCCCTGTCGAAGACCCTGCCACAGCCGTTGTTCGATTGATGGGAATGTTCTGCAGGCTCTGGAGGGAGTTCATCGCGTACTGCGGCGTCTGCGCCACAACGTTGTAGTTCACTTGATTCTTCCAGTTCAGGAAGAACATGGGCGTCACCTGGAAACTACCACTGAGAGTGTTCAACACACTGGTGGCGACATCGCGCTCAGAGTACCCACCCTGCGACGCCTTGGTACGGTCGACGTCGATGTGCAATGTTGGATAGTCAAAGGGCTGCTGGAGGCGAAGATCCGTAAGGCCCGGCACCTCGCGTAGCTGCGCCAGCAGCTTGTCTGCCATCTGTTTGCTGGCTTCCACGTCATTGCCTTCCAACTGAATGTCGATCGGCGCAGGAAGTCCGAAGTTGAGAATCTGCGTGGTGATGTCGGCGGGCAGGAAGTAGAAGGTCGCCTGCGGAAAGGCGCGCGGCAACTTCTGGCGCAAGGCGCGGACATAAGCTGCCGTGGGATGATGACCTTCTTTCAATGCGACCATCACATCAGCATCGTATTGCCCCAAGGTTCCGTTGGTCAGATGCTGCGTATTCATCGCGCTATAGGGGAGGCCGATGTTATCGAGGACGTTGCCCAACTCATTGGCCGGAATCTGCTCCCGGATGTTCTGCTCGACGAGATCGCAGAGCCGGGCCATCTCTTCAATGCGCATTCCAGACGTTCCGCGGACGTGCAGGATGAACTGGCCGCTGTCCGTATCCGGGAAGAAATCCTGTCCCAGCCATGGGAGCAGAAGGAAGACACAGAGGCACGCACCAAGAAAGGCAGGGACAAAGAACTTGCGGCGAAGTACAAGCCGTTCCAGGGTTCTGTGATAGCCCGCGCGGACACGTTCAAACTGACGATCGAAGCCGCGCTGAAAGCGAGTGAAGAGATTGCCCTTCGTGCTCTGATCTTTGTGGCGCAGCAGATACATGGCCAGCGTGGGGACCAGCGTTCTCGAAAGAATGTACGAGGCGAGCATGGCGAAGACGACTGCCTCCGCCAACGGAACGAAGAGGAAGCGCGCCACGCCGCCAAGGAAGAACATAGGCATGAAGACGATGCAGATACAGAGCGTCGATACGAGTGCTGGAACCGAGATCTGCGAAGCGCCTTCGAGTATGGCGGCCCGCAACGGCTGCCCTTCCTCCAGAAAGCGCTCGATGTTCTCAATCGTGACGGTAGCGTCATCGACCAGGATGCCGACCGCGAGCGCGAGTCCGCCGAGGGTCATCGTGTTGATGGTCTCGCCCAGCAGGCTGAGAACGATCACCGAGGTGAGAATCGACAACGGGATGGAGATGGCGATAATCACGGTCGATCGCCAGCTGCCAAGGAAGAGCAGAATCATGATCGCCGTAAGCATCGCGGCGATGATAGCTTCACGAATGACGCCCGCGACGGCTGCACGCACAAAGATGGATTGATCCGCAAGCGGAGTAATCTTCAGCTCTGGCGGCAGCGTGCTAGCGACACGTGGAAGCAGCTTGCGAATGCCGGAGACGATATCCAGCGTGGAGGAGTTACCGTTCTTCAAGATGCTGACAAGCACGCCGCGGCGGCCGTCCTGGCGAACGATGTTCGTCTGAACCTGGAAGCCGTCGCTGACGCTGGCAACATCGTGCAGATAGATGGTCGTGCCGTTGACTTGCTTGAGAGGTATGTTGGCTAGCTCTTCAACGGTTCTGGGAGTTCCATTGGTGCGGACATCGTACTCGCTCTGCCCAATCTTGATAGTGCCGGAGGGCATGACGACATTCTGTTGCCCAACCGCGTTGAGCAGGTCGCCGGGCGCAATCCCCTTCGACTGCATCGCCGCCTGGTCCATGTTGATGGTGATCTGTCGCTGCTTGCCGCCGTATGGCGACGGAACAACCGAGCCAGGTACGGTGACGAATTGCGGACGGATGAAGTTGCTGGCGTAGTCATTCAGCTGCTGCTCCGAGAGCCCCTTGCCGGAGATACCAAGCTGGAGAATAGGCACGCTCGAAGCAGAGAAGTTAATGATCTGCGGTGGAAGAATACCGGGTGGCAGTTGACGCAGTATGAATTGAGAAGCGGCCGTAACCTGGGCATTGGCCGTATCAAGACTGGCCCCCGGCTGGAGGAACACCTTTACAACGACAGTACCGTTGTACGTCGTCGACTCGACATGTTGAATATTGTCGACGAGCGTCGTAAGGTTCTTCTCGTAGGGTGTGGTAAGACGCCCCTCAAGCTCCTCCGGGTTCAGTCCCGTGTAGGTCCACCCGATGGAGACAACAGGGATATTGATGTTTGGAAAGATGTCCGTCGGCGTCCGCATGATGACGACAGGACTCAAAATGAGGATGAGCAGCGCAAGAACGATGAAAGTATAAGGCCGGTTCAGGGCTGTCTTTACGATCCACATGATGAAAAACGTCCCTTTCGAAACTGCATTACTTGAAAAAAGCTACTTGTCTATAGATTAAGCGATAAGTGCCTTTTAGATTTGACACTTGGATTCGCCTGAGGTTTCGCGCGTATATCAGGTGACGGTAATCGGAAAAACCGATAACCTTGGAATGTGGAACTTCGCCACCTCAAATATTTCGTTGCCGTAGCTGAGTGGAAGGGCTTTAGTCATGCCGCTCGCAGGCTCTATGTGTCACAGTCCGCCATCAGCGAGCAAATCAGCGATCTGGAAAGAGAGATCGGGGTTCAACTGCTGGATCGCAATCGTCGGCAGGTTGCCCTCACGGATGAGGGCAAGATCTTTCTGGAGGAGGCGAAGAAGATTCTGTGCTCTGTTGACCACGCGGTGGAGTTGGCACAGCGCTCGACACGGGGAGAGGTAGGCACCCTCCGCATAGGCTTCTTTACCAATGGGATTGGCGTCTTCTTCTCCAGGCTCATCCGCGAGTTCCGCGCCAGCCATCCGGACGTGCGGCTCTCCCTCTTTGAGATGTCCGCACGCACGCAGATGGAGGCGTTGGCCAACCATGAGATCGACATTGCATTTACCCGCGAACTGGATGCCCAATTTGCGACCGTTCTGACATCGGAACCGCTCTTTGAGGAGCCTCTCGTTGTCGTCCTGCCACAGGAACATCCTCTCGCCAGCGGACCTGTGACTTTGAGCGCCCTGGCATCGGAGCGTTTCGTGCTCCAGTGTCGGCTTCTCTCCCCAGATCGCCAATACCGCCGCCAGATGGCCTGCGGTTCTTGCGCTCGTTGAAGCCGGAGAAGGCGTTGGTTTGGTGACAGCCGGCGTCCAGAGATTTCGTTTCAGCGGTGTATCTTACTGTCAGGTCACGCCGACTCGATCGATCGGCGTTGCTCTGGCCTGGCGAGCGAATGAGGAATCTCGCATCGTAGAAGCATTCCTCGATTTGGTCCGCAAGCAAAAAGGGAAGATTCGCGGGTTTCAGGACAACCACCTCGGCCAATAGGCGATTGTTAGCAGGGGCTACTCTTTGGAAACTTGCGCTGAAGCTCCCTCCAACGGAGCGGGATTCCAGTCCGCAGCCCATCGAGAGGGAGCAGGGCCCATGACGAGCTTCAGCGACGCTCCAGCCACAATATCGTCATAGCGTATTACCGGAATCGTAAGCGGCTTTCCGTTCAACATTGCGGACTGAATATAAACGTTAGTCGCAGAGTTATTCTCCGCAGCGACAGTAAAGTGATTTCCATTCGCCAGCCGCAGCGTCATCTTCGTGAAGAGCGGGCTGCCGATCATGTAGTCGCCCGATGCGGGATTCACCGGATAGAAGCCAAGCGCGGTAAAGAGATACCAGGCCGACATCTGACCGCAATCATCGTCGCCATCGATGCCGGACGGAAGATTTGCATACTCGGCAGCAGCGATCTCCCTTACCTTTACCTGCGTCTTCCAAGGCTGCCCGCTGTAGTCGTACAGGTATCCGTAGTGATGACTCGGCTCATTGCCGTGGACGTTATGGCCGCCTTTGAAGTGCTCGTCGAGCTTCGCATTGTAGTTCTCCCTTCCTCCCATCAGCTGCATCAGTCCGGGAATATCATGCATCACAGCCCAGGTGTAGACCCAGGTATTCCCCTCGGTCCATCCATCCTTAGGATCGGCCCAGGATCCATCTGAATTCTTGCCTTGCATAAATCCAGTCGCCTTGTTGTACAGGTGTTGATAGTTGAGAGATCGATTGCGAAAGAAGTCGTACTCGTCCTTCTTGCCGAGAGCCTTCGCAACCTCGGCTACGCACCAATCGTCGTAGGAGTCTTCCAACGTTCTCGACGCCGCCTCTGCTGTCTTATCGACAGGAATGTAGCCAAGTTTCTTCAGATAGGTGAGCCCACCACGAGCCTCGTAGGGAGTGTGCGGCTCACGGTCAGCCCAGCGGCGTGTCGTATCACCGTCGGGTGGGGTCATAGCGTCTTTATAGACGGCATCCCAGGCCAGCTTGTAGTCAAAGCCGTGAAAGTGCTTGTTGATCGCCTCTGCGACAAGCGAGTCCGCATGCGTACCGATCATGATGTTCGTATAGGAAGGATTGGACCACTTCGGCATCCATCCTCCCTCCTGGTAGTTCTGCAGGAGCGCTCCAATCATGCCGTCGATGCGCTCCGGAGCCATCAGCGTAAGCAGGCTGTGCTCGGCGCGAAACGTGTCCCAGATGGAGTAAGCCGTGTAGGAGACCCCCTTATGCACGGTGTCGTCGAAGGCGCTGTAGTAGCGTCCCTGCTCAGAGAAGATGCGCGGGTAGAGCAGCGCGTGATAGAGCGCCGTGTAAACGATCCGGCGCTGATCGTCCGTAGCTCCTTCGATTGCGATTCGTCCCAGCTTCTCATTCCAGGTCTCACGAAGCGCTCGCCGTACGGCGTCAAAGTCCCATGTGGGCATCTCTGCTTTGAGGTTCTCGCGGGCCTGCTCCACGCTGATGAACGACGTGCCCACGCGTGCTTCGACGATCTCACCCTCAGTGGTTTTAAACTTTGCATACGCGCCGATCGCGAGGCCTGGTTGTTTCGTCGTCGTCCCGTACACACCGGAGTCATTGAATGCTGTGCGAAACTGCACAACAAAATAGCCCTTGAAGTTGGGCAGCTTCAGAGGACCCAGACCGGCGTCCGTGCGGTCGGGGTTGTAGCCGGTAATCTCTTTTGCAGCAGGATCGACGTGAGCGAACCCGGCCACCCCAGGCCGCGAGGCCTCCACGACGACGCTGGAAGAATCATTGGCAGGAAAGGTAAACCGGAGATAAGCGCACCGTTCGGTTGCGGTCATCTCCGTGCGGATTCTGCGCGATTCTCCCGCGTTCATCCAGACCGAATAGTAATCCGGCCGTGCGATCTCGTCAGCATGGGTAAAGGCTAAATTGCGGTCCTCCGGGCTTGTCTTAATGGAGCCAATCTCAGGCATCAGCGTCACGTAGCCATAGTCACCCATCCAGATTGCCGGCTGATGCGTCCCCATGAAGCCTGATATGGTCGTGTCCGCATAATGATAGGAGACGACAGAAAGTTTGTTCTGACGGGTCTGAGCTGTCCAATGAGTCATACCGAATGGAGGAGTCACAAAAGGCATGGTGCCGCCATAACCAATCGGTCCATCGCCCGTGCCAATGTACAGATTGACCCAATCGACCGAATCTTTTTGCGCTTTGGCGGCCAGGGTACCGAATAACGCAAATGCAACGAGAACTATCTGGGCAGTCCGCCTCTGCAGCGTTATCCAGCTACCGGAGATCGTGTGTCTCATTTGATTGGCCTCAATTTATCTGATTGACAACCATTTGAGACGATACACGAGATCGGTCAGTTGAGCTTTAGCAACCGCCTGAGCCCCGTTCGCCAGGTTCGTTCTCAAACCTGAGTCAGAGGAAGACATCGCAGAATGCACTCTGATACTTTTATTCTGTTCCGCGTCATATTCTTAATATTCGACTGCTCTCGATGTATAGAGTGCAGTACAACCATCGTGATCTGGAGAAATTGCATGACTCGACAGGAAGTTCTCGAACACATTCAGCGAACGCGAATAATCGCGATTATTCGTGGCGAGATGCATGGGAAAGAGTTAGAAATTGCTGAAGCTCTGGTCGAAGGTGGTATCTCAGCTCTGGAAATATCCATTGTCAGTCCCAACTATGAGGCGGCGATTCGCAAGCTTGCGCTGCATCTTGGAGACCGCATCGCGATCGGCGCAGGCACAGTCCTCACGATTGAAGAGCTGCGAAGGGTAGCTGACTGCGGAGCGTCCTTCATCGTCTCTCCCAACATCGATCGTCCTGTCATCGAACTGACTCGCAATCTGGAGCTGGCTTCCTTCCCCGGAGCCTATACCCCCACCGAGATCGTTCTGGCCGACCGCTACGGGGCAGACGCCGTGAAAGTCTTTCCCGCAGTCTCTCTGGGCGCTCCCTACATCCGCGCGCTGCAAGGCCCCCTTCCCGGGATTCGTCTTATCCCGACCGGCGGGATCCATGTGCAGAATCTGGCTGAATACCAAGCCGCTGGCGCATGGGCTGTCGGTATTGGCTCAGAGCTTGTAGGCTGTCAGGAGTTGGATCATCTCGATCCGCAACAGCTCACAGACAAAGCACGCAACTTCGTCCAGGCCGGAGGCGCACAAATCCATGTTTAGTACAGAGACTCCCTTCTTCTGCGTCGATATGGGAACAACAAGAACGCGAGTATGGCTAGTAGAGAGAAATAAGATCTGGGCGCATCAGGCCGCTGACTTCGGTGTACGCAATGTAGCCGCAGGCGAATCCAAAGCTTGGTTGGAAGAACGCCTTTGCCAACTTCTCGATCGCGCCCATATGCAAGCCCGAGAATACGGGCTCTCTCAAGCTGGCTCCTTCATCATGGCAGCGGGCATGATCACCTCACTCGAGGGTATATTGCAGGTCGATCACATCGAAGCGCCCGCAGATGCAGCGCAACTCGCCCGACACCTGCAAGTCTGCCGTCTCGCATGCCGCGACGATCTCCCGTTGATCCTCGTTCCTGGCATCCGCACCGGCGAGCTTCTGCCACCAGTCGAGAAGATATCGGATGTCGACCTCATGCGCGGCGAAGAGACCTTATGTATTGGGCTCCTGGACGATGGCTTGCTCCAAAGCAACACCGCCCTGCTCAATCTAGGTTCGCATTGGAAGTGGATATGGGTCGATGAGCAGGCAAGAATCGCAGGCAGTAGAACCAGCATGACTGGTGAGCTGATTCACGCGATTCAAACTCATACACTGATTGCCGCCGCGCTTCCACAGGGCAGACCCGAAGCCTTCGATTCATCCTGGGTCGATCTTGGCTTCAAAGAGGTAGGCAAGTCTGGTCTGACGCGCGCGCTATTTTGCATCCGACTCCTGCAGCTACAGGAACAAGGAACCAGTGAGCAGAGGCTCTCGTTTTTATACGGTGCTTTCATCCGCAACGAAATCGACCATCTGCGCCTTCGGCATCTAGAGGGGATAAAGCACATACTCATAGCTGGCCCAACGGGGCTGGCCGAAATCTGGCAATCCTACATTGCAGAATTCGAGATTGCAGCCCACATACTCACCGAAGACAAACGGGAAGCCGCCTACCTTAACGGTCTTCGGTGCCTGTTGCGTCTGAGTCAGATATCACAGTGATTGGATAACTGATGTCTGATAGCGAGGAACAGGAAGGAAGTCAAGGTTGAATCTCTCGGCTTTCATAAGATTCTGACCTTCTATGTCGCGCCTGGATATCACGAGGTACCATGAACCGCTGTAACTTTATTTGTATCGATGGAATGCGCCGATACAGGAAAGCAAGACGGACGAAAAATGCTGAAAAGGGCAATTGATAGTCTTTGCGACCGATCACTCAGGAGAGGACTTTTCGATTGTTCTCGTAACAAGTAAGTCCAAGACTTTCACTTCATTTGATTCGGTTCCAAGACAATCATCTGAAGTCGCCAATTGAGCAACTCGGCCACATATATTTTATTTTCCAACGGGCATGCAATTTCGTGGATCCATCCAAACTGACCTGGCTGGTGGCCCGACTGCCCGAACACACCCAATACAGTACCGTCCAACTTCAACTTGTACACTCTCCCCGGATAGCCATCGGATGCAAAGAGTACGGGATCGGGACCTGGAGTGATACAAATCGCCCAAGGGGCACCATTCTGCATGGTCTTATTGACTGGTGCACGTTGATCAGCATGGGAAGTTTGCTCCGTGTGTGTCGTGCTGGAATCAGGCATATTTCCCATCCAGGGATGAATGCTGTGATCGTATGGCACATCGATATGTATTTCGCGGAGATACTTGCCATCACCATCAAAAACCTGGATGCGCCGGTTGCCACGATCAGCCACATAGACATTCTCATGCGAATCGGTCGCGATGCTATGCGGTTGCAGGAACTGACCCGGTCCTAGTGGGGCCGTATCTTCATCTGATGCCTCCTGTTTGCGACCGAAGACCATGACGACCCGTCCCTGGGGATCGAATTTAATCACCATGTCCGAACCCTTATCGGCTACCCAGATATTGTCCTGTTTATCAACCTTCACGGCATGCGCATAACTCCACGCATAGAGATTATGGCCGATCTCTCGGATGTAACTTCCATCCTCGTTGAATTCGAGAAGTTGTGTCGCCGCTGCCGCATATGCTGGCCCCACCGTGTTGCCACGAGACAACACAAAGATGTGTCCTTTTGAATTAATCGCGACACCCGCTACTTCGCCAAGATAGAGGTTGGGAGGAAGCTTTAGAAAGTCCGCTGTCGCATGCACAGGAATCTGAGTTATCAACTGTTGGGCTGACAAACCAATGGGTAAACAGAGAATACTTCCGAGCACAAAGCATTTCATTTGCTTCTCCCGATATGCATCAAGGTGCGGTCGAATCCACGACCACTATAACGCGCTGTCGTACAACGGCCTTAAGATATCGACCACCTCGATTATCGGAAAGTTTGGCTTCGATGACATTAATTGTTGGCCATATGCTGGTTTATTCGCATGACATGGCCTACACCCTCATTACGCTTGCGTCTTGGCTGTCTTTACCCCTTTCTTAGAGGTTACCCGTTTTGTAGTGGACTTCTTCACCACCGGCTTATCCGCCGACTTCTTCACCTTAGCCCAACGAGCCTTTTGAGCAGCGGCAATCTTCGCCCTACCCTCTGCACTCATTACCCGCTTAGCTTGTTTGGCCGAAACAGGCTTGGAGACTACATTCGTGGCCTTAGGAAGACCCGGTTCTCTGTTGGTAGCCGTACCGGACAGTATGACCTTCGCCTGCTGCAATCGTGATATCTCTGCGTCAATCGCTTCAATGATGCCCATCGTGTCCATGACACCTCCATCAGCAGGATATCTTACATACAGATCGATAAGCATTCTGAAGGACTGAATAGAGACTGCGCTCAGCACATCATGCTAAACTCCCGCGTATGCCTCTTATACTCATTCTCATCATTCTTCTGCTATTAGTTGGCGGTGGCGGATATTATGCTGGTCCCGGTCTCGGCTACTATGGCGGTGGTGGCGTTAGCCTTGTCCTTCTAATCGTGATCATCTACCTCCTTTTTGGCAGAGGTCGAGGACGATTGTAGGGATGGCCTTGGTAGGCTGAAAACCGTAAGTCCCAAGTACTGGATCTGCTCCAGTTAGTCAAAGCTCTATTTCATTAGCTATTGCCGAGCCATAACAGCATTCCAGAGTACCGTCGCTCATGTTCTCCCCAGGTTTCAGTGGAAGTCATGCGAACGTAAGTCGAGAGCTTTATCTGAAAGTTTTTTCAGCCACACGGCCTTTACGTGAACCACGCCGTCCTGATTCTGAAGCGGCCCTTCAACCAGCAAAAACTTGCTTCGCGTCACGAGGAGCCGCTCCCGCTCGTACAGGTCGGGCGTAACGATTACGTTTGCAATGCCGGTCTCATCTTCCATTGAAAGGAAGATGAAGCCTTTGGCCGTACCGGGGCGTTGACGAGCGATGACGCACCCTGCGGCTCGCACATATTCCCCATCCTTAGCTGTCTTCAATTCTTGAGCGGTTAGAACATGTTCGCGTCGTAGCTCTGGGCGTCGGTAGTGCATCGGATGCCTTCCGACCGTGAGACCCGTACCGGAATAGTCCGCCACCAATCGATCCTCTGTGTTCATTTGCTGGAGAGGCAAGGTCTCTGTGTCATCCCGTAGTGAATCGCTCCTCTGTCTGAACAGCGGTCCCTCCGGCTTGCCTGCCCGTTCCACTTGCCAGAGCGCATCACGACGATGTTCGATTCCATCCAGTCTGTTTAGCGCGCCGATACGTGCCAGCAACGTTAGTTCCTTCTTATTGAGCAACGGGACGCGTAGGGCCAAGTCTTCTGCGTAACGGAATAGACCGCCCTGGCTTCGGGATAAAACGAGAGCCTCGGCTGATTGCCTCCGTAGACCCTTGGCATATCCGAGTCCCATTCTTAGCGAAAGTGACCCATCGATTTCATGTTCGATAGTGCAAGGCCAATCCGATACCTGAATATCAATCGGCTTCACGCGTAGGCCGTGACGCTGGGCGTCTTTCACAAGGACAGCGGGTGCGTAGAACCCCATCGGCTGATTGTTCAGGATCGCGCATGTGAAAGCGGCAAGATACTTCACCTTGAAATAGGCTGATGCGTAGGCAATGAGTGCGAAACTGGCGGCGTGCGATTCAGGGAAGCCATATAAGGCGAATGAACTGATGTTTTCGACAATGCTGTCTTGTATCTTTATGTCGATCTCATTGACCGTCATACCGGCCCGGAGCTTCACCTCCAGATTTTTCATTCGCTCCCATGAACGGCGCATCCCAACAGCACGACGCAGCTCCTCCGCTTCGGCACCAGAGAAATTAGCAACGGTCATGGACATACGAAGGAGCTGTTCCTGAAACAAAGGAACGCCAAGAGTGCGTTTCAACACTGGCACCAAAGAGGGGTGCGGATACGTGATCTCTTCCCTTCCCTGACGACGACGCATGTAAGGGTGCATCATATTGCCGACAATAGGGCCGGGGCGGATGATTGCCACCTGCACGACGAGATCATAAAACCTTGTCGGATTATTTCGGGGTAAGGATGCCATCTGGGCGCGGCTCTCGACTTGAAACATACCCACGGTATCGGCCTTTTGTAACACCCCGTATACCTCGTCATCCTCCGGCAATTGGGCGAGGTCTATCTCTTCACCGTAGTGTTGCGGAATTAGCTCTATGCAATCCTTAAGAACCGCCATCATGCCGAGGCCAAGCAGGTCCACTTTAATGATGCCGAGGTCGGAACAGTCTTCTTTGTCCCATTGCACGACCGTGCGACCCGGCATAGAGGCACGTTCCAAGGGGACCACACAGTTCAACTGACCTTGGCAGATAACCATGCCCCCAGAGTGTTGGCCCAAATGCCGCGGCAAATCCTGAATACGCATACAAAGTTCAAGGTATTTGGCTATGCGTGGGTGCTTCACATCAAACCCGGCACTATGGAACGAATGTGCCATCGTATCGGTTTTCCCCCGCCACTCCCAGTTGCCTACCAGACTCGACAACCTGCCCAGTGATTTCTGATCGAATCCCAACGCTTTACCTACCTCGCGAGCAGCGGACTTACCGCGATACGTAATAACGTTTGCCGTCATAGCGGCACCAAGCTCACCATAACGTTGATACACGTATTGAATGGCTTGTTCGCGCTTGTCTTCGGATGGGAGGTCAAGGTCTATGTCCGGCCACTCACCACGGCTGTCGCTCAGGAACCGTTCAAAAAGGAGTTCCATGCCCACAGGATCAATTGCCGTGATTTCGAGTGCATAGCAGACCGCTGAATTTGCCGCACTTCCCCGCCCCTGAATCAGAATATCGTTTCGCTTACAGAACTGAATCATGTCCCAAACGATGAGAAAGTATCCGGCAAAGCCAAGTCGGGCAATGAGTGTGAGTTCATGTTCAACCTGCTTCTTTGCTCGCTCTAGCAAGTCCTGGTCATTCTTTGAACCGTATCGCCGCATCACTCCTTCTGCGACTCTTTTCCTCAGGAAACTGTCCATCGTTTCGCCATCGGGCACCGGATAGCGCGGGAACTCATAGCCAAGGTCATTTAATTCAAATTGAAGACGAGAAGAGAGTTCTGACGTGTTCTCGATTGCGCACGGGATATCTCTGAATAGTGCTTCCATTTCAGGCGTTGTACGCAGATGCCGTTGGCTATTCAATGCAAGCAGACGACCTGCATGATCGAGGTCCGTGTGAGTGCGAACTGCTGTAAAGAGGTCCAGAATCTCGCGGTCATAGGCAGTTGCGTAACGGACGCCGTTGGTGGCTAGTATCGGCAACTTGAGAGATTTAGCGATTCGTATAGCTGCCTGATTGCGCCACTCTTCCTCACGTTCATGATGACGTTGTACTTCAACGTAGACGCTATCTTTGCCGAAGATCCTGACCAGTCGTTCAACGATCTCACGGCCCGCCTCCTCACCACCCTTGACGAGCGCCGCTGCTAATGGGCCTTCATCTCCGCCAGTCAGACAGACGAGGCCGGATGCGTATTGCTTAAGATCGTCAACTGAGGCCGCGCCTTCGACCTTCGACTTCTCTCGCATCTTGAACTGTGTCACGAGTTGGCAGAGGTTCTGATAGCCGATCCGGGATTCACAGAGCAAGGGTAGTCTTACCGGTTCTGCAATGTGCTGATGCGGGAGCCATGCTGGAGGTTTGAGACGTGATCCAAGGCACGAAACAGCGGTCTCCGCTCCGATATGAGCACGGATACCGTTTCTCTTGGCGCTAGTATGGAAGCGGGCTGAACCGTAGACTCCATTTCGGTCTAGGAGCGCCATCGCTGGCATGTCCAGTTCAACAGCACGTTTAATCAGCTCTTCTGGCTGGGATGCTCCCTCCAGAAAGCTGAAGGCGCTCGCTGCATGGAGTTCCACGTAACGGTCAGTCATAGAGCGCCACCATCTGATAAATGTTTTGGCTTAGATCACATACAAGGCAACAACAGAGCAGCGTTCCATCTTGGGACCGCGCGACCAAATCCCACTGCTCCAAACTCCATAGCGTCGGATTCCACCACTCACCACCGGCTAACCAAGGGCCATATGCCTGTTCCACTACGTATCCTTTGTCTCGGAAGAAGAATGAGACTGGTTGATGATGGCGGAGTGTCACGGTGATGCCTTCTGCCGGTCGGAGCTGCCGCATTGCAGGTGTGGTCCGGGTGGGGATGGCCTTAGACGGTGTCAGTGATGAAATGGTGAATGCCTCCATGCTGAAAGAATCTGGTCTATGTGCGTCCTTGAGGACTGGACGTCCCACGCATCCTTCGCCAACGATGGCTTTAATTCGTGCTAGCGTCACATCCAGACGCATCGGCTCTGGAAGCTGTGGAGAGAAGAGGCCGAGTTGAACCTTACTGGTGCTGCCATGCTCAGCGGTGAGCACGAGCGAAAGGATTGCGGCCTGTGGGGGATGCGCTTCAAGATCCAGATGCAGAAGTTTGATCCATAGCTGCCGGTCATTCGTAGGGAGCGCCGGTCGCACGGTGCGCGTATGCGATGTCCCGCCTTCAAGAGCTAGGGTGATGGTGACCGAGGCGAGAGCTAGTACGCGTGCGGTTGCCCGTAGGACAAGTTGCTCCAGCAATACTCCGATAACAAAGAGCAGCGAATCGAGCAATTCAACAGGCGTATCGAGTTCCATCTGCTCTTCAAGTCTGAACTCGGGCTCAAGCGGAACGAATAAATGAGACAACTCACCTTGAGCTAACCGGCGGAGCCGCTCCCCTTCCTCTCCCATTCTTGCAACGAGTTCTCTCTCGGGGAGCGCCGCTAGCATTCCCAGAGTCCGAATGCCCCATAGAGAGAGCGTCTCTGCGTGTTTCTCAGAAAGATCAAGTACGGCAAGCGGCAACGGGGCCAACGCTATGCCTTCATCTCCCGGTGCGATGGCCGATACAGCCGCTCTTGAGCCACCACGGGCGAGACAGATGGCAGCATGGAAGTTGCTGCTCACGGTAACGGACGCTGCGATTCCAAGCGCCCTCACATGCTGTAAGAGATTCTGAGCCAATGCTTGCGGCGGCCCAAACAACTTCTCTGTACCTGCAATGTCGATCACGCAGATAAGCACATGGTCATCGCTTCTGTCTTCAATACGTGGGGAGAAGCCGTCAGCGCATTCAAGCACGGCCGCTCTTGTTGTATCTTCCTCATTCAGAGAGCGGGCTATGGTCACTATTGCAGGAAAGGTGTCGATCTCTACCTTCGTCATGCCACAAACTACGCCGAGGTTGCGAGCTTTGGAGTTGAGTGAGCAGACGGTTTGCGATGGAGTCTCCCCTTCCATGACCACGAAGGGTTTCTCGCGGAGCTTGGGTCTTAGGCGTGATAGTGCTTGCGCCGGGAACTCCCTGGCGTAGAGGCAGGCATAGAGTTCCGTTCGGTGGCTCATCGGCAGCCTGCCCATGTAGTTCGGGTTTGCCAACTGGCAGTGTTATTTCTTGGTGGGGGTTTTCGGAGGGGAATGACATTAGAAAGAGCTTGCGAGAACCATTGCCGTGACACTTCGACATGATGACGGAGGCCGGTAAACACGGTCATCTCCTCTTGAAGAGCCTGACCGGGTTGTAGACGCAAGACAAGCCCCGCACCGCTCTTCGCGCATGGATGTTGAGTAAGGAGCAAGACGCTTGCTTGTGTTTTTTCAGCAGCGGCACGATACCGGAACCAAGTTGCCAGCGGTACACGCGATGCATGTTCAGGTGCAAGACCGCCCATATCCAGAACGATTGCGCTGAAGCCTCCAGCTTGCAACAGTAGGTCAGTCACGCGGAGAGCCTGTTCGATCCGTGACCACGGTTGGCTGGGAACGGCGGGCCTTCGATGTTCTCTGGGATGCCGCAACGGATGAGGCGCAAAGGCCTCTCGCTCCTGCCTCGTTTTTCGTTGTGGTTCTACGCAGCATGGGGCTGTTACCTCTGGTCTCAGAAGACCACCGACCGCCTCAGAAAGTCCTTTGACCTCATAGCGCGGATGGGGACCGAAGCCGCCACCGTGTAGTCCCTTCTTGGCGGGAGGAGGAACGAGATATCTGTCTGGAAGGGCAAAGTTGTTCGGAGACGATGGCTGTGCATTCGTTGACGCCGGTACCCCACAACGAACCCAGAGAAGCCGAGCCAGATCGACGCCTGCTGCTGTTGCCGATTCTGGATGCAGGGTATTCGAGACATCGACCCACGCACAGACCTTTCCCGTCTGTGTCATCTGGCCTAGGAACGACAGAGCAAACGAGGTCCGTCCCGAACATTCCGGGCCGACCATCTCCGTGATTGCTCCAAGGGGCAGACCTCCGTCTAGAAGTTCGTCCACCGAAGCAATGCCAACACTGGATACGGGACGAACGATGCGCGAAGCCGGAGTGAGGGCTGAAGGGATCTTCCGGGCAAGGGCGGATTCGATCTGGAGACGGATTGTGGCGGCAGAGGACATGGCGAAATAGTGTTCGCTTTATATTCGCCTACGCCCTATGGAGGCTGTCAAATCTGGATGCACTATGTTCGGCGCATATCCTTCAGAATCAATGAGATGAAAGAAGGCTAATCGAGCAGATTATCGACCTACAAATTTAGCTACTTCGCGCAAGTCTTGAATGAACATAATGGAACCGTG
>Ga0193716_1000467_pt1 | contig 24569 bp, 14 predicted proteins | sample U2c1metaG_FD_145901 | JGI IMG/M metagenome (GOLD analysis project Ga0193716, IMG submission 145901) | Soil microbial communities from a riparian zone of the East river system, Colorado, United States - U2c1 | ecosystem: Environmental > Terrestrial > Soil > Riparian zone | place: USA: East River...
GCGTTGATGGCTGCTTCCACATCGCGCGCTGCGCCGTCGATATTGCGACTGAGATCGAACTGAATGGTTACCGAGGTAGAGCTCAAACTGCTGGCGGAGGTCATCTCGGTGACGCCTGCTATGTGGCCGAACTGCCGCTCCAGAGGTGTAGCAACGGAAGATGCCATGATCTCCGCACTTGCACCCGGAAGGCTTGCACTGACAGAGATAGTGGGGAAGTCTACCTGAGGCAATGGCGAGACTGGAAGGACCTGGAACGCAATTGCTCCAGCGATGGCAACGGCAACCGTGAGCAGCGTCGTGGCTACTGGACGATGGATGAATGGCGCGGAGATGTTCACGACTGACCCGCCGGGTGTGGCTCATCGCTGGCGTGGACCCGCGCCGGCTTGCGAGAGAAGCGGTGCGCCAGGTTGTCGAAGAAGATATAGATAACCGGAGTTGTGTAGAGTGTGAGCACCTGACTGAGCAGCAGGCCCCCAACCATCGCGATGCCAAGCGGTCTGCGAAGTTCTGATCCGATGCCAGTTCCGAATGCCAGCGGAAGGCCACCTAGAAGCGCAGCCATCGTGGTCATCATGATGGGACGGAAGCGAAGCAGGCATGCCTCGTAGATCGCGTCGGTAGAGCTTTTGCCGTGCTGCCGCTCTGCTTCCAGGGCGAAGTCGACCATCATGATGCCGTTCTTTTTAACGATACCGATAAGCAGGACGATGCCGATGATGGCTACGACACTCAAATCCTGGTGAAAGATAATTAGCGAGAGAAAAGCTCCCACCCCTGCTGAAGGAAGCGTCGACAGGATGGTAATCGGGTGAATGAAACTCTCATAGAGAACGCCCAGGACAATGTAGACCGTAACAAGGGCGGCCAGAATCAGCAGAGGCTCGTTAGACAGCGAGTTCCTGAAAGAGGCTGCCGTGCCCTGAAAGTCGGCCTGCAGACTCGCCGGCATGTGCATGTCTTTCTGGACCTTGTCGATGGCTGTAATGGCGCCACCTAGCGCGGTATTCGGGGCAAGGTTGAAAGAGACGGTGATCGACGGAAACTGCCCCTGGTGCGTTATCGAGAGTGGTTCTGTCGTCGTCTCAAAGTGAGAGAAGGCACTCAAAGGAACAGCGTTGCTGGTGGCTGAACTTGTGTTGCCAGCAGAGGTTGCTCCGCCGCTGGAGGCCGCCGTACTCGAGGTAAGAGCGTTGGCTGGCTGGGTGAGTGTGCTCGCTGAAGGCGTATACAGCGCAGTAGTGCTAAGGGCATTCGACCCGGCTGAAGTGGAACCCCTTCCCGAAGAGGTAGAGGCTCCGGCTCCGCTGGTGCCTGAGGCCGCGTTGGCTTGGATGTAGAGGTGGTTCAGCTTGTTGGGATCGACTTGGAACTGCGGTTGCGCCTCAAGAATCACGTGGTACTGATTCAATTGCGTGTACATCGTGTTGATCTGCCGCTGGCCGAAGGCGTCATAGAGCGTATTGTCGATCGTCGTGGGGGCGATACCCAGGCGAGAGGCCGTTGGACGATCAATCACTAAAGATACAGCCAGGCCGCCCATCTGTTGATCCGTGGCAACATCTTCCAGCTCCGGCAACTGTTTCAGGCGCGCAACAAAACGATTGGTCCAATCGTTCAATTCGTTTTGATCGGGATCTTCAAGCGTGTACTGATATTGTGTACGGCTGACGCGGTCATCGACCGAGATGTTCTGCACCGGCTGCATGAAGAGTTGTATGCCGTCTACTTTACTGAGCTTGGTCTGAAGCCTGCGGATAACATCTGCTGCGCTTAGCTTGCGCTGCTCCAGTGGCTTCAGGTTGATCGACATTCTGCCGCTGTTGGTGGTGGTATTAGTGCCATCGGCGCCGATAAAAGATGACAGGCTTTCAACTGCGGGGTCATCCAGAACGACCTTTGCGAGTTCCTTCTGTTTCTCCGCCATGGCTTTGGAGCCGATGGTCTGCGGAGCCTGCGAGATACCCTGGATAACGCCTGTATCCTGCACCGGAAAGAAACCCTTGGGGATAATGATGTAGAGGAACACCGTCAACATCAACGTAGCCAAAGCGACAAGCAGCGTGATCGTCTGGTAACGAAGCACGAACTTCAGCGTTCGTCCATAAAACGCAATCATCCGTTCGAACACATGTTCGGAGGCCCTGTAGAAGCGCCCCTGCTGTGCTTCCGGATCGTGTTTCAGGATTCGCGACGCCATCATCGGCGTCAGCGTCAGTGAGACAACCGCCGAGATCACGATGGTCACAGCGAGCGTGACCGCAAACTCACGAAAGAGACGGCCCACCACGTCACCCATAAAAAGCAGCGGAATCAGCACCGCGATGAGCGACACGGTCAGCGAGAGAATGGTGAATCCGATCTGCTCGGCGCCCTTCAGCGCCGCTTGCATGGGAGATTCTCCCTCCTCAAGGTAACGGGAGATATTCTCGACCATCACAATAGCGTCGTCGACAACGAAGCCTGTCGAAATGGTCAACGCCATCAGAGATAAGTTATCGAGGCTGTATCCAAGCGCGTACATCGCCGCGAAGGTGCCAACAAGCGATAGCGGCACGGCCACACTCGGAATGATGGTGGCATAGAGATTTCGCAGAAAAAGGAAGATAACCAGGACGACCAGTCCGATCGTCAGCAGGAGTTCAAACTCAACATCATCAACGGACGCCTGAATGGGCGTCGTCAAGTCGGTGAGCGTTGTGACCTGGATTCCCTTGGGAAGATTCGCTTCCAGTTGTGGCAACAGCTTCTTAATGCTCTTGACGACACTAATCGTATTGCCGCCTGGTTGCCGCTGTACGTTGAGGATGATAGCCGGAGTCTGGTTCATCCAGGCTGCTTGTGTGCTGTTCTCAACTCCATCGATAATCTTGGCTACGTCGGTCAACATCACCGGGGCGCCATTGCGATAGGCGACAACTACTTTGTTGTAGTCATGGCTGGTGACGAGTTGATCGTTCGCGTCAATCTGGTAGTCCTGACGAGGTCCGTCGAAGTTTCCCTTGGCAGCGTTGACGCTGGAGTTGGTAACGGCGGTGCGGAGATCTTCGAGGCCAATGCCGTGGGAAGACAGTGCGGTTGGATTTGCTTGAATCCGTACCGCCGGCTTCTGTCCGCCGCTGATGCTTACAAGACCGACACCATTGAGCTGCGAAATCTTGGGAGCCAATCGTGTGTCGACGAGGTCCTCCACCTGAGAAAGCGGGATGGTATTCGACGTGACTGCCAACGTCAGCACAGGAGCATCGGCCGGATTTGTCTTGCTATAAATCGGAGGAGCCGGGAGGTTCGCAGGCAAAAAGCTCTGCGAAGCATTGATCGCCGACTGCACTTCCTCTTCCGCGATATCGATATTCAGGTTGAGATTGAACTGCAGTACGATGACCGAATTACCACCGGAGCTTGTCGAGGTCATCTGGCTTAGGCCCTGCAGTTCGCCGAACTGCCGCTCCAGCGGAGCAGTCACCGTTGTTGCCATCACGTCCGGGCTTGCCCCCGGATAAAACGTGAGAACTTGAATCGTCGGATAATCGACCTCCGGCAGAGCGGAAACAGGGAGCTGGGTATAACCGACAATGCCAACTAACAGGATTGCGGCCATAAGCAGCGCCGTCGCGACGGGACGGAGAATGAAAGGACGCGAAGGACTCAAGGAGCCGTACTCCCACTGGTGCTGGTCACAATTAGTTTTTTGGATACGACGACCTTGGAGTTGTCCTGCAACTTGTCGAAGCTGCTGTTGGCTAAAACATCTCCCGGATTGATGCCTTCAACCTCGGTCGTGTCGCCATCGGTCACGCCTTGCTTAATGCTTCGCATGTGAGCGGTGTTGTTCTGAAGAACATACACATACGATGCCTGGCCGTTATGTTGAATCGCTGAAGAGGGAATCAAAGTCGCGTTATGTAACGTATCGACGAGCAACCGCGTATTCACGAATTCATTTGGGTAGAGGGAAGAATCTTTATTGACGAAAGAAGCTCGAGCCTTTACGGTCCCGGTCGTCGTATCGATTTGATTGTCGAGCGTCAACAGTGTGCCGGAAGCGATCTGCTTCTGGGCCGACCGGTCAAAGGCGTCGACGGCAAGGTTCGTCCTCCCGCGGAGACGAGGCTGGACTTGTTCGAGGCTGTCTTCAGGAATGGTAAAGATGACAGTGATCGGCTGTATCTGAGTGATGACCGCGAGGGTTGTCCCTCCTGTCGCCTGAACGACGTTACCGGGATCTACCAGACGCAAACCGACCCGGCCCGTGATGGGAGCGACGATGTGACAGTAGTCGACCTGAATCTGGTCGTACTGAACCGTGCCCTGATCGTTCTTTACGGTTCCCTCGTCCTGCGAGACAAGCTTCTCTTGATCATCCAGCGTCTGCTTGGGAATCGCGTTGCGGGCCCACGCAGCACGATATCGATCCAGATCCATCCTTGCCTGCGCCAATACCCCTTCATCCCGTTCCAGAATGCCTTGCGCCTGCAGTAGGGTTGCATGATAAGGGCGTGAATCGATCTCGATCAAAGGATCGCCCTTACGTACCATCTGGCCCTCTTTGTAGTGCACTTCGGTCACTATCCCATTCACCTGGCTGGTGATGGAGGAGGTATAGACAGGTGTCACAGTTCCAATGGCATCGAGATAGACCCCGATATCACCCTTTTGCGCCGTGACAGAGGTTACCGTGGCGGTTCCTCCAGCGGCACCACGACGTGAGGATGTTGTACTTTTTTTCGTGTCGTCGCGATGCCGCAACACGAGAAAGAACCCTGCACCGAAGATAAGCAGCAATATAAACCACACGCCAATCCGCATTAATCTCTGGTGAGTTTTTTTTGCGGTAGGGGAGGGTCGTTGATGATCGGGGCCGATAGTAGAGTGTTCCTTTGGATCAGCTTGCAACGGGTTCTCCTGACCAGGTGTGAAGGGTCAAACAACCCAACAATTCGTCTCTAATAAGAGACACTCAATCCGCCTCTAAGTTGCAAAATCCTTCGTGCTTTTTGAGACAGCCAGTGCAGGAATCCGATTCGAATCATCAACACTTCATATAAATCAAAGGGTTCCGGTATACCTCCGCAGCGGCTTCCGCGGAAAAAGGAAATGATTGACAGAATCGTGACATGCTCTATGGAGAATAGGAGAAGTACTCCTTCTTCGGGGCTGGAATCTTCTTCTCTGATGCCCGCTTGAACTGGTACGCTTGAAGAGGTAGAGGATCGGCGACTGCGCACTGCGGCGGTAAACGCCGTACGCGGACTGACGAAGTGCTGCGGCTATGGCCTAATCATCTGTGCGCCCTGTCAAACAGTCATGAAGTCATCCGTGTCCTCATCGAGACCACACACCTGAAGAAAGAAGTTAGCTAAAGGTGGTCCCAGCCGATGCTACCCTCGTGGCGATGGTTATGCGGTGTGAGTGTGTATCGGCTCATGCATTTCATGTATCGCGTTCTGCAGTTTCTAACGTAGGTCTGACGAAGGCCAATATGGCCAACAGGCGTCGCCTTAGGCCGGAAAGGCGACCTGCGAGCCGTTCTCGCGAGAGCCCGCCGCGGCTCCGCTCGGCGCTGATGACGCTTGTGTTGCGAGCTTTGGTTTATTCTTATGGCGCTCTTGAAATCTACGGGGCCGAGGTCCAGTGCCCCTTGGCGAGTGTGGTGGTCGGCGCCCCCTTCACCTCATCTCTGCTTGACTCTGCTGCTCCTGCCCGCTCTCTATGAATGGATCTTCGAAAAGGAGCGTCCAACGGAAGTGGAATAGGATGGCACTGGAGTGGGGAAAATCCGGCAACCGCATAGGAGGCGAGCTTTGGCGCAAGCGAAGATAGTTGAAAAGAAGTCTATGACCTATGGCGGCGCTTCTCTGCCTCGGCTCCGGAATCGGGCTCACCTAGTACCGTTTGCAACTTCCGTCTTCTCGAGATATTGCTTGACGATCAGGACCGCTTCGCGCCGATTGCTGTGCTGGAGAGTCCGCTTATTAGGTAGGTTGAATAAAGAAACTGATCACCTAAGTGTTCTACACTTGTAATCGAGCTATGACGGTCGACTCCACGGCAACGATCGAAAGGCCCCTAACGGCAGGGCGGCGCGTTCTTTGGCTGGGCTTCGGAGCCATACTGCTAGTCATGGCTTATAGCAGTATCGATATTGCTCGCTCCCTGAGGAAAACATCTTCCAAAAGCGATGAGCTAATGAAGTCGTTTCGGGAACGCGACCACGTATTCGATGAACTAAGAAATACGATGATTCGTTCCGGCACAATGATCCGAGACTATCTCTCAGAGAATGAGGATTCACGGGCGGAGCGCGATCGACTCGACCTTCAAGCTGCACGAGAGCAAGCGGAACAGGTGCTCGATAGCTACTCCATTGAGAGAAGCGGGATAAGTAGCGCGGAAGAGAGAAAGACGTTTCTAGGTCTTCGGAACGGCGTTGAAGCCTATTGGAATTCCTTTGCTCCAACGCTTAGATGGGACTCAGCGACGCGCAGGAGAGAAGGCAATGCCTATCGACAAAAGGCGATCGGCCCCCTTCGCGGCGAAGTATTCCGGCTCTCATGGGAGATTACGGCACTCAATGATCAACAACTAGACGCGGGAGAATCTCTCATTAGGAGCGAGCAGCAGAAGCTTCGACTCCGGCTTCTCGTGTCTTCGATCGTAGAACTATTGATCGCTATCATCTTGACACTGGCAGTCACGTCACGTATTCGAGAACTAGAAGAAGCGGTCGAAGATCAATATAGCAAGGTGCTTCAGGGTAGATCCGAACTTCGGGAACTTACAGCTCGCCTGGAGAGCGCCCAAGAGGAAGAACGTAGAAATCTCTCACGTGAACTTCACGATGAAGTGGGCCAGTCTATGGCAGCAATGCTGGTCGAACTTGGCCGGGTGGAATCTGCGCTGTCGGGGGATGACGGGACGCATTTGAGGCTTTCGGCGCTACGCGAGCAAGCGGAACAGAGCGTTCGTTCCGTACGAAATATTGCGCTCCTTCTCCGCCCTTCGATGCTGGATGACCTCGGTTTGGTACCAGCGCTCAAGTGGCAGGGACGAGAGACTGCACGAAGTAGTGGTTTACGTGTCCGGGTCGACGCGGAAGAGGCGAACGATGAACTACCGGACAGCTATAAGACCTGTGTTTATCGCGTTGTGCAAGAAGCCCTACACAACGCAGTGAAACACGCAAAGGCTAAGTCAATACGAATTTCCTTTCGGCAGGCCGCATTCGGCATGGATCTAAGAATCGAGGACGATGGAATTGGGTTTGATCCTCGTACCGAGAAAGGTCTCGGCCTGCTTGGCATGGAAGAGCGCGTCGTGCGCCTTGACGGTGAAATAAAAGTTACAGCAAAGGCGGGGCAAGGAACGGTGCTGACCGTACACCTTCCCCAGGCTAGACCTGGAGAAGCGCTATGATTCGGATTGTTCTTGCAGATGATCACACCGTGCTCAGAACCGGCCTAAAGGCGCTGCTTGAGCGTCAGCGCGAGTTTCAGGTTGTCGGAGAAGCAAGCGACGGACGCAATCTACTCAAAATCGTGGAGGACCAGAAGCCAGATATCGTCGTTACGGATATCAGCATGCCCAATCTGAATGGCACGGACGCGACGCAGCAGATTGCCTCGAAGTTTCCGAGCGTACGGGTCATCATGCTCAGCATGCACTCTGATGAGGCCTATGTATTACGCGCCTTGAAAGCTGGAGCGCGAGGCTATTTGGTGAAGGAATCCGTAGAAGCGGATCTGATAACTGCTATTCGTACAGTAAATTCCGGTAAAGCTTTCTTTAGTCCTTCCGTAAGTGCTTTGCTCGTCGAAGACTATGTACGCCAGATGCAGGATAAAAGCATTGAGGATAGCTATGATTTGCTGTCACCGCGAGAGAAGGAAATACTTCAACTCGTGGCAGAGGGAAAGAGCAACAAAGACATTGCGAGCTTGCTGAATCTGAGCGTTTACACAGTAGAAACGCATCGCGGTAACCTGCTACAGAAACTCAACCTCCACAGCATTCCTGAGTTGATTTTGTATGCCGTACGCAAAGGCGTTATCTCTTAGGAGGTCCCTGACGGGATGCCAATATTTCTGAGATGTCTGCAAACATCCAAAGCCGGAAGCGCTTATTTAACGCTTTCGCCTTTCATCTTCGCGACGAAACAAGACACCGTGTGCGATAGACTTGGTTCCGTTCTTTCCACGTCGTTCCGTTAGGTCGGGCTGTATGTCACGAAGAAATCGGTCACATTCCGCGAAGCGCATCCCGGTCCGCCTCCTTTAGAATTTGCTCTGTCTCGTCCATGTAGACACTCGCGAAGAGGTGAGTGCAGTTTATCTTCAACGGTTTGATAGCGGCTGTAAATTCAGCTCCAACGTACTGAACCGCCGGCTCGAGCGCCTTTGCCTGGCATTCCGTAAGTTTCGCACGTTGTTCCTCCAGAGCGGTGAAGTAGCCGAATCAACGGGACGAGATGGTCTTTGAGCAACTAGAACGATGCCGCTCAAGAAAACGCTGGCCCTCGGGTAGGAGGCCAGCGAACAGCAGGACATGTTTACCGATCTTTCCGCGGCTACCTATTGCCCCAGCGTCTCGGGGGCTTCGCGGCCAGCGAGGTCGGCGAAATGCGCTTCTTTAGCCCGCGCATTCTCTAGTTTCAGATCATCACTCAGGAAAGTTGCTGTCTTCTTTGCATCAGTGGCTATCTGACCTGTTTTCGCGGGGTAATTGCTCGCAAACAGTTGGGCTTGGCTCCTATTATAGAGGCTGATCACGTCTGTAGATTCCCCTGCAATTTCATGCATCGACGGCAAAATGGCATCGATCAGTTCTGTTTGCCACGCGGAAAGCAGTTCGCGCTCGGAATTCAACGCTTTCAGCTCGCCTCCAACTCGATTGATCTCCTCACTCAAATGATTGAGCTCCACCCCTTGCACTTTGGTGTTATCCGGCTCTCGACTTTGCATGCTCATCTGGAATGAAGTATCGGAGATCTCCTTTATCTCAATATTGATCTGCTGAAGTGTTGTTTGCGCTCTTTTCGCGGCGGCCTGGTTGGAAGCTAAGTCCGCCGCATGCAGGGTGCTGACCGGTAGAGCCATGAGAAAGGTCGAAATGGTGATTGCTGAGAGGCGGTTCATCGTCGTATCTCCTTTTTGTCGAGTCTATTTAGGAACTCGTTTCAGTGAAGCGTGAGCGTTGAAGGGTTCGACTTCTGGTACTACTTTAGGGCAAGCAATTGCGGTGAGTTCAATGCGTTTAGTCAACGTTTTACTCATTGAAGGGCAGGTATTTCAGGGAGGTGGCACACCCTGTCCGCTGGAGCGAGACAGGGCACCACGGAAGCGGCGTAGTTCCTACTGTTTGGGAATTTCGCTGTCACATCTTATGAATGTGGCGACGACGTGGGCGTCTGGAAGTTGACGTCGGGATGGAGCTTGATCGATTTGCCCGCAACCACGAAGATCTGTGCATCTAAGGGTGGACGTCCAAACTCGCGAATTTCGATGCTGTAATTACCTGCTAACATCGTCATCGTCTTGAGTTGCCCGACCCTACCCGCGTAGTTGCCGTTGATGAAGACTGAGGCATCCTGGACGTGTGTATCGATCTTGACTTCGCCGGCGTTTGGAGCAATGGCATAGGGGGCGAACGGATAGGCACCAAACCCTGCAAGGCCGTAGGGCTCATAAAAGCCAAGGGGAGCAAAACCCGGTCCGACGACTCCGCCACGACCTGCGCAAAAAGCAGCAGATGGCACCAACGAGGTTAGAGCAGCCAGACCAAGAAGAATTTGCTTTTTCATAATGGGCCTCATTTCCTAAAGCATCCCGAGTTTTCGCTCGGTACACCCATAGAGACACTCCAATCTGCGGAGGTGACTCTACCGCCGAGAGGGTATTTTGATCGCTAGGGTTCAATTACAAGCCTTCGCACATGGCACGAAAGATTCTCGATCGAAAGTCGGCCCGACCGCGAAAATGTTGAGAGTCAAAGGAGGAAGGGTTTAGGCGCTTTCACGCGGACAACTCGCTAGCCCGCAACGGTCGGGCTAGATACATTCAAGGTCGACCATTGTCGCCGCAGCTCGAGCGCGCCCTCGCAAGCTTATAGGAGGCGGACCTGCCCTTCGAGACAGATCCTAGCCAACGAGCATGTAGTGCTCAACGAGGACGTCCCAACATCCGAAGACAAGAAGGAGGAAAAGGACCACTACAGCCCCGATGGCAGTCCAGAATGCCCTCTTCCTATAGTTCCCGCGTTTTCTATGAAATCTGGGTGTCGATGTTGCCGATTGTGCATTCATGGTTTACTCCGTTCCAACTCGCATTTGGTTTATACCCGGACCTTGGGGCAGCAGACGCTACGTATATTTAGGTGCTGACCCCAGTCATCGTTCACGGCATTTTTTTGATCGGCGGACACGGCTGATCGCTAGTCCCATTTCTGGAAAACACCTTTTCACCGGCTAGACCGCGCACCTCGTTGTAAATGAGCAATACGGGACAGGGACTCATGTAAATGTTGGCCAGTCGAGCCAGAAGCATTCCGCAAGCTATCAACAGGATTCGGTACCGCTTGCTGCTGACGTAGGTTGTAAGCAGTTGATCCATGGTTGTAGTGACACGGTGATATCGTCCTCGACTCTACCCTCGAGAGGGTATTTAGGGGTCACGGCCCGGAGAGTGGACTGCAGTTTGGTTCAAAATAAAACGGACAGCAAGGCGGGTAAAAAGATGGACGGTTTTGGCAAACGGTCTCTATGTAATTTCTTACGCTTGATCGAACCGACGGCCTGCCTTCGTGTGGTGCTCAGTCAAGGCTCCGCTGCCGGTCATCGGATTTTTTTCTATTCACAAACCTTTTGGCTCTCCTTGCCTTTGCCGAGGCTGTTCGTGGTTCGAAAACCGCGATCCCTGTATCAATGTGTGGCGCCTATTGCTTTATCTGGCTTCTACCTCGTCACAAACACACTTCCCCCGCACTTCTTCGGGTGTAGCCCCTGCAATCATCGTCGGTTGGCCCGTTCATGACCTTAGCCGGAAGACGGCTTCTAGACGGAATGGATCTGAAGTGGTGCGTCCTTCTGCATTCGATTCGCGTCTTGGTCGAACTGAATCGCTACTGGCATTCCTATAAGCACGTTCCAGCGCAAATTACGTTCGAGGCTGGAATCTCGATAATCTCGGTGGGCTCACGGCTCCGTTGATTGGATGGGCATTCAGCAACGGAAAGGTTGGGAGAAAGGGATTGTTTATTTGGAACAGCCTCAGCCTGCTCAGCGTCTTGAATGCGTTTGCAAGAACGATGCTGTCCGCGCTACTTCGCTCTCAGCAGTTTGCGCCCGAGTAGGGCGACCGTCGCCATACTTCATATTCCGCTTGTACTGTTACACGCGTTTATCGTCCCGGCAGCGATTTTTTGTCATCTGGCAGTTTCGAAAAATTGTCTGCTTCCACGCGACGAGACATCTAGGGTCGATCGTTGATGGCATACGCAATTGCGAACGGACAATGAGTCCCGGCAAACGCTGTTGTGTTACGAAAAAGTTTTCTGACGGCTCAGTTGTTGCGAAATCGCCGCCGCACTCAACGAGCACGAGGGGCTATTAGAAGGGGTCCAGAACAGCTATTCACTGGCGGTTCACCCTGCTGACAAACCCCCTTGTTGAACCTGATTTGCATTGTTCCATCTACGTCGGAGCTTGGAACAGACGCAACCCAACTAATGCGCTCGCGATCTCAAAAGATCTGTGTACATGTAGCGACCGTACAAAGCCGCATTCACACCGCGTCTTGAGCGATCCGAGGTTCCAAAACGCCAGATCCAAGCGAAGAAGGGGTGTCCATCGCGTATGGCAGGGAGCCTTTCTTGCGCATCTTTAAGGAAGGAGTCGAAATTTTCCTTGTTCCATGACAAGTGTGAGTCGTACCAGCATCCGCGATAGACCGCTTGTAGCAAGACGTTATCCTAATTTGTCATTCACATCATTCGCGGCTTGCGCCTGGCACAAGCCGTTCTACCGTTTGCCGGAACTGCGGAAGCGGGTCATCTACCTTGACCAGTTCGTCATTAGCAACCTGATGAAGCTGGACAATCCGGGAGTCAAAGGCCACGAGCGGATTGTGGCGGAACCTTTCTGGCGCGAGTTGCGTGACTTGCTCTTCCAGTTGCGCCAGCTTCGGACGATTTGCTGCTCGGACTCGGGTTTGAACGGACAAGGGTCCCGCATCGCAATACAACCCCGAGCTAAAGAAGACTTACGAGGCATTGTCGGCGGCATCACGTTTAAAGCATTCAATTCCATCTAATCGCACCCATAGTTGTTCGCCAAGTGAAATGGGTCACAACGCTCGCCGGATCACCGCCCGGCCAGTCTCGAAGACATCTACCCCACCAAAGTCTGCCACAGCCCAAGAGATACCGGCGGCAATCCGATCCCCGACCGCCCGCACCGCCGAAATTGCGCTCCGTCATACCGCTTCGCATCGACCACATAACTCATCTGCACAGGTCTCATTCTTCTTGTTGTACCCATTCCGTTTTCTAATCCGCCCGAGAGTGGGATTCCCGGGTGCCGAGCAGTTGGCACGTGCGGGAAACCCACTAAGGGAGACACCCATGTTCTTTCAGTTTGACGCTGTTTCTAGCGATGACCTCCGCCGAAACGAGTCGTCGGAATTATCTCCATCCCGCGGGAGACACCATAGTTTGAGGTCACGGTGTGTCCGGGAGAATCTTGCTTCCAGGACATGTCATAGCGGTATTGCTGAACCAACATGACATGGGTTGTCACTATGGGGGCTACAAAGTGGGGTTGACTGGCACGAGCTGTGTCTGCGGCGCGAAGCCAGGAGTGGATCCAACCGTCTTGCCGGTCTCCGATCACCTGATGGGTGCCGGCTTTGCTGGAAGCATCTCTTTGAGCAGCAGACATTTTCCAATGTTCGTTTTGTACAGCAATCTTATTAGTGGACGAACTCTCGGCAGGACCGCCAACTTCACGCGCATTACTCTCAGCTAAGCTCTGAGCTTCCATCATTGTGCAAGCAGAAAGGGTGACGACAACAAGCAGGAGAATCAGCATCAGACCGCGGAAGGGATGACCGATGGCGACAGCTTTGCAAGCCCACCCAACACTCTCGGCCATCAACCTGTAAATTGCGGCATTTTGGGATCGCATTGTTCTACAACCTCTTGAACCTGCCTGAATTCGCCCATTATCGAAAAACAACCTTAGCCATCATTCCCTTATCTTCGTGGTTCAGGAGGTGGCAGTGGAACAGCGATGTGCCTCGGATAATTGGATCGGTGAAGTCCATCACAAGATCTACTGAGCCCTTCGGCGGCACATTGACGGTGTCCAGCCATTCCTGCTGCTGTAACCGATGTCCATTGCTGGCATACACCAGGAAGTGAACTTGATGGATGTGGAACGGATGTACTTCATTTGTCTGATTAGTGATGCGCCAATGCTCATAGGAGCCGGTTTGAACGGTCAGCATTGGAGGGGAATCCATGGTGAATTTTTGGCCGTTGATGTAGAAACCATTTTTATCCTCCGTAAAGACAGCCGTGAACTGCGGCTCGGACTGCTCCACTGAATGCTTGATCGCGAGAGGAACCGCCTGATACACAGGCCTACCCATATCCTCGACGATCGTCCGCGGAGCACGTGAACTGCGTTTCGGCACAAGATCAGCAAGTACCATGGCCCCATTTGGATCTCCGTCCGATCCAGTGTCGAAGCAACGCGTATGAAGCGTTGCGCGCTCTCCCCCTGGGGGTCCTGTCACGATCGCTTCCAGTCGTCCAGCAGGGGCAAGCAGCACGTGGCTGAACCTTCGGCTGCGAATGTTCGGCTCGTGAAAAGCAAAGGGCATTCCATCCAGCGCGACAACGTCGAAGGAACTGCCATCGATCTCGATATCAGCATAGAGATCGGGACTGGCATTAACGATGCGCCAAAACTGATGTTCTCCCGGGGAGATCTCAATCTTCGGCCGTACGACGCCATTGACGGTGAACACGCGCTCCGGCTGTTCTGTGGAGGAACCGCAGCCCTGCGCTTGGAGCGATACTTTGCGCATCAGGGCTGATCGTTGTGGCCCCTGCTCCTCCAATTCCACATCGCGAAGCACCATGATCCGCTCCTCCATGTGCCGAAGCTCCGGAAGGTAACGATCGATACCTTCCACCACGATGGCTCCAGACATGCCGTCCAGATCCTGGCGATAACTCTCCATATGTTGGTGGGTGTGATACCAGTAAAGGCCAGGGGGCTGGTTGCGCGGAACGCTGACTGTGTACCGGAGCGTCTCACCAGGAGCGGCAGACATGGTGAGTACATCGTCCTGCGGGCTCTCGGGTGAGACATGCAGGCCATGGAAGTGAAGATTGCTCCTATTGCTGCACGGCATCATCACGCACCGCTCTTTCGAAACGGGCGATAAGGCGTTGATGTACTCCACACGGAGGTCCTGGCCTGGTCGTACCCGTATGGTAGGTGGAACATCGTTGCCGTTATAGCGGAAGTGAGATTTGCCAGACGCGCTGTCAGTGACAGCACTGAGCGTGAAGGGTCCCTTCACCTGCGGAAGCTCTGGCAGAGTGGCGTCCTGAGCCACAAGCGATGGCGTCGCTGCCACGAAGCTACCTAGAACTACCAGCACGAAGAATGATCTTTTCGAGCCGAACATCTCAGCCCCTCCCTTCTTTCCACAAACCGCTACGGACAAGTCCACGTCCCATCCCGGCCTGACTGTCAATTGTTCCAACTCCCGCCTAGGGCCCGAATTAGCGCAACGGTTGTCATCATGCGTTGACCCTGCACCTGGGCTAAGATCTCTTGATTCGAGAGCAGCGTCTGCTCGGCGTAGACGACGTCCAGATAGCTGACCAGCCCGGTGTTGTAACGGTTGCTTGCAATCTCTTCAGCACGCTTGGCATCGGTGGCGGCACTGTTCTCCGCGTCGAACTGGTTGGAGAGATAGTGGAGCGCGGCGAGTTGGTCTTCAACGTCCTGATACGCGACCAGGACGGTCTTCTCATATTGGCCGACAGATTGGCGATACAACGCCTGTGCCTGGTCGACATTCGCTTTGAGGCGTCCGCCGGTAAAGATCGGGGCGACGGCAGATGTAGCCATCGAGGCGATACTGTTCTGCCAGTTGAGCAGCGTTCCGGGATTCGTGCTCTCATACCCTGCGAATCCGGTCAGTGAGATCTGCGGCAGGTAGGCTGCCTTCGCAACGCCAATCTGGGCACTTGCGGCTGCTGCTGAGCGTTCCGCAGAGGCGATGTCTGGACGGCGTCCGAGAAGATCGGCGGGCACTCCGGCTGGAATAACGGGCGGCGGAGGAAGCGTCTTAACCTCAGCGATAGCGAAACCAGCTACAGGGCGGCCAAGGAGAACCGCGATCGCGTGCTCCGACTGAGAGCGCTGAATGTGAAGAGCCTCGATGCTGGCGCGCGTCTGGTCGAGGATCGTCTGTGCCTGCCTGACCGCAAGTTCACTGATGAGTCCGCGACGGAACTGATTGTTCGTGATCTCGTACCCACGTTCGAGATCGACAATCGTGGTCTGCAGGATATTGATCTCTGCGTCAGCCTCGCGCAGAGTGTAGTAGTCCGTGGCCACGGATGCAGCCACTGAGAGCCGAACGAAGCGCAGGTCCGCTTCACTAGCCTGCTGCGAGGCAGTAGCCGACTGCACCATACGGCGAATGCGTCCCCAGGCATCGACCTCATAACTGAGAGTGAGAGGAAGCTGAATATCGTTGTATGTGGCAGCATGACCATTGGTATTTCCATTGTTAGGTCGCTGCTGCGCCTCGCGGGTGCGCGCAACGGAAGCGCCTGCCGTAATAGTGGGGAGTTGCCGGGAGTGAACCGAGCGCCGGACAGCATCGGCCTGGTCGACGTGGGCGACGGCAATCTGGATGTCTGGGTTGGCCGCAATAGCCTGCTGTTCCAGGTCGTCCAGCGTCGTATCGTTGAAAACCTTCCACCAGGCTGCTCCTGCAGGAACGGCTATAGCCGATGCGGGGGCAGGCTCCTTGTAGGCGGGCGGTGCAGGCGTTGCGGGAACATGGTAGTTAGGGCCGACCATGCAACCGCTGAGCGATGCACACAACAGACCGGCCGTGAGAAGTCGGGCAACAGGAATTGAGGAATGTTTCAAGGAGTATGTCATGAGCTAGCTCCTCTTGGGTGCCGTGGGCGGTTGCACATCGGCATGGCCCTGTACGGTGACGGGCATGCCGTTGACGAGGTAGTCCGGCGGGCTGGCGATAACAGAATCCTGAGTGCTGATCCCGTTCGTGATCTCCATCGTGTTACCGAAGTCGCGGCCGATGACGACCTTGCGAAGTTCGATTGTGTTCTTCGCGGTTACGACCGCGACCTGCGGACCGGCGGCCTGGAAGAGGAGACTGCCGGAGGGAACGATGAGGGGACGTGTAGGAGAAGCCAGCTTGAAATGCACCTGTCCATAGGCGCCGGGCAGCAGTTTGCCGGTTGGGTTGGGGACATCGACTTCAACCAGCAATGTGCGCGTGGCGAGATTGATAGCGTGGTTGTTGCGTGCCACCTGGCCCTCGAAGGTCTGGTTCGGAAGTTCGGTGAGCTGTACCGTGACGTGCATACCAGTGACGATCTGGTCGCTGTAGGCCTCAGGAACAGAGACGAAGATGCGCATGACGTCAATCTTCGAGAGGCGGAATAGCTCAGCCTCGGTACCACTGTTGCCGGCGTTGATGAGGTCGCCGATATCGGTGCGACGTTCGGTGACCACGCCCGAAAAGGGAGCCGTCACTTTCTCATAGCCTTGCTGTTCCTCGAGCTGCTTTACATCCGCTGAAGCCGATACGACGGCAGCCTTCTGCGAGGTGAGGTTCTGATCGTTCTGATCGACCTCCTGCTGAGCGACCGAGTTGGACTTGATCAGGTCCTGGTAGCGCTGGGTCGTTACGCCGGCCAGCGTGAGATTGGCCTGCGATTGATTGAGCGTTGCGCGTGCCCGTATCAGCTGCTGGTCCACCTCAGGTGAGTCGATCTGAGCGAGAACCTCGCCGTTACCTACGTGCTGGCCTATATCCGCGTACCAGTGCGAGACATATCCACTGGTGCGAGCATAGATCGGTGCCTCGGAGAACGCCTGCAATGTGGCCGGCAGAACCAGTTCATCGCTCAGATCGCCCATTTGCGGACGAAACACGCTCACAGGCTCAGCCGCAGAGGCCTGCGTGCTGGCTGCGAGCGCAGTCTGCGTGCGTGACTTGCTGAACCACGTGAACAGCCCAAAGACACAGAGCGCCACGGGGATCATCAGGAACCAGAGCAGACGAGTGTGCTCTCCGGCGGGGTCGGTTCCTGGAAGTGAAGCAGCGGTGGGCGGAGTTGAAGGCTGCTCTTGCGAGTGGTTTAAAACATCCTCATGCGACATGGGGTTCCTCCGAATTTGCGTTGTGTCCAGTGGCTCGTGAGCGGACGATGGCGAAGACAGTAGGCACAAAGAAGAGCGTGGCAACCGTAGCGAACAGAAGCCCGCCGATGACGGCACGGCCGAGAGGCGCATTTTGTTCGCCTCCCTCGCCCAGGCCGAGTGCCATCGGTACCATACCGATAATCATGGCCGTCGCCGTCATGATGACAGGGCGCAGCCGGGTGGCTCCAGCTTCAAGAGCGGAGCGGAAGGCTTCTTTCGTCTCAGCGAAGCGTTCATTGGCAAAGGTGATGACCAGCACGCTGTTCGCGGTGGCGACACCGATACTCATGATGGCGCCCATCAGGGCAGGAACGCTGAGCGGTGTATGCGTAAGGAAGAGAATCCAGCAGACGCCAGCCAATGCGCCGGGCAGGGCGGTGATGATGATGAAGGCCTCGCTCCATGATTGAAAGTTCACTACAAGCAGGAAGTAGACCAATGCAATGGCAAACGCGAGTCCGACATAAAGGCCAGTGAACGAAGAGCGCATGGTGGCAACCTGTCCGCGAATGACCAGGTGACTGCCGCTGGGGAGATGCTTCTGTGCTTCATCCGTGATCTTCGTGACCTGAGACGCGACCCTGCCGAGGTCGATACCCTGCACGCTGCCATAGATGTCGATCACAGGCTGCACATTGTAGTGACTTGCAACCGCAGGCTCCTGCATGCGACTCATCGTCGTGAGGTTTTCAAAGAGCTGCGCACTGGACGGAGCGAGTGTACCGAGGGGAAAAGATGTGTTGGACGGAGAAGACATACCGGACGGAGAAGAGGAAGATGTGACAGGAATCGTTCTGATATCGTCCAGCGAGGCGATTTTATACTGCGGAGTCTGCACGGCGACGAGGTAGGAGACGCCATTCTTCGGATTCAGCCAGAGGTTCGGCGCGGTCTGGTAGCTTGAGCTCAAAGAGACGAGCAAGCTGCTGGACACATCCCGTGTTGTGAGCCCTACCTGCTGAGCACGGACCCGATCCAGATCGAACTGAAGCCGCGGCTGATCGAACTGCTGCTGGATGTGAACGTCGACCGCACCGGGAATTTCCCGCATCTTCGCGGCGATCTGCGAGGCAGCCGCGAAGTTTCCCGCCGTGTCACGGCCGACAATCTGAACGTCCAGCGGAGCGGGAAGCCCGAAGTTGAGTGTCTGGGCCACAATGTCCGCCGGCTCGAAGAAGAAGGAGGTGCCCGGAAACTCCTTCGGCAGCTCTTCGCGAAGACGAGCGACATAATCCGCAGTGGGATGATGTTTCGCCTGGAGTGATCCGAGAATCTCCGCATCGGCGTTGCCGATCGTTCCACTGTTGCTGTACGAGAGATTGATGCCGCTGGTAGGCAGGCCGATGTTGTCGAGGATCCCGCTCAGCTCAGAGGCAGGGATCTTGGTGCGTATGGATCGTTCTATCTGATCGACCAGACGGGCCGTCTCTTCGATGCGGGTTCCGGTCTTGGCGCGAACATGCAGCCGAAACTGACCGGCGTCTACCGTGGGAAAGAAATCGTTGCCCAAAGTCGGCAGCAGCAGGACACTCGCAGCACAGAAGACAAGAAAAAATGTGGCAAAGAGAAGACGGCGATCAAGGCAGAGCTGCAGGATGTTGGCGTAGCCGTGCTGCAATTTTTGGAATGCATGTTCAAAACGGTGGTGTAGTCGCTCGAACCAGCCGCGCTGCTGCTCGGCGTCCGGCCTGCGATGGCGCTCCACCTCCTTCCGCAGGAGGAACATGACCAATGTTGGAATAATGGTGCGTGAAAAGAAGTACGACGCGAATAGCGCGAAGACTACAGCCTCAGCCAAAGGCACAAAGAGATAGCGTGGAACGCCCGACAGGAAGAACATGGGCACAAAGACAATGCTGATGCAGATAGTGGAGACAAACGCGGGAACAGCGATCTGTTCCGCACCGTCAAGAATGGCCTGACGAAGATCTTTCCCCAGCCCCAGTTGGCGCTCGATGTTTTCAATCTCTACAGTGGCATCGTCGACGAGGATACCGACAGCAAGAGCAAGGCCGCCCAGAGTCATGATGTTGATGGTCTCGCCCAGTGCGCTGAGGATCAGAACCGAGGTGAGGATGGAGAGAGGGATCGAGACACAAATGATAAGCGTGCTTCGCCAGCTTCCAAGGAACACCAGGATCAGAATCGAGGTAAGCGCGCCGGCGATGAGGCCCTCGCGAAGCACGCCAACGAGCGACGCACGCACAAAGAGGGACTGATCAAGAAGCGTACGCATGACCAGCTGCGAAGGCAGTGTGGCGGCAATCTTAGGTAGAGCAGCACGCACCGCCGAGACAATCGAGAGTGTGGACGCGTTGCCTGATTTCTGAATGCTGAGCAGCACGCCGCGCTGCCCATCCTGACGAACAATGTTTTGCTGCACTGCGTAGCCGTCACGGACATGAGCGACGTCATGGATGTAAACGGTGGCCCCGTTCACGGTTTTGACGGGCATATTGTTCAACTCTTCAACAGAGACCGGCGCGCCGTTCAGGACAACGTTGTATTCTGTAGTGCCAATCTTCGCGGTGCCCGACGGCAAGATGACGTTTTGCGAGTTGACTGCATTCACCACATCGGTGGCAGAGAGACCCTTTGCCATAAGCTGTTGGGAATCGATATCCACCATAATCTGCCGGACCTTACCGCCATAAGGTATAGGCACAGCAGCCCCTGGAACCGTCGCGAGCTGCGGACGGATAAAGTTCACTCCAAGATCATTGAGCTGCTGTTCCGATAGACCTTTGCCGCTAAGACCGAGCTGCAGGATGGGAACGGTCGACGCATCATAGCGAATGACCAGCGGTGGAGTAATGCCTGGAGGCAGAAGTTTCACGATAGACTGCGCCTCGGCGATCACCTCGGCGATCGCTCCATCAACATTGGCCTGCGGCTGCAGGTAGACCTTGACAATCGAGACGCCATTGAGAGACTGCGACTCGATATGCTCGATGTTGTCGACGGTGGTCGTAAGTGCCCGCTCGTAGATGGAGGTGATGCGGGTCTCCATCTCGGACGGAACCAGACCTGTATACGTCCAGATGATGCTGACCACGGGCACATTGATGGCCGGAAAGATGTCGACCGGCGTACGTATCATCATGACCGGTGCCATCAGGAACAGCAGCAGCGCGAGAACGACGAAGGTGTATGGGCGCGAGAGCGCAACGCGTACGATCCACATAGAAGACCTCAAAGCTGATACAGGCATCCAGCCGTATGAGCCACGCTGGATTCAATCTCTGCTTGATAACCAATCTATGGATATAAAAGCGGCGGCGAAACGCCAGACTAGGCGTAGAAAAACTAACTCATCCGGGTGTATGAGTTATTGCAGATGGATGATGCCGCGGCGTAGTGCGGTGGTTACAGCCTCAGTGCGGTCATTGACACCGAGTTTCATGAGGATGCTCTTGACGTGCATTTTGACGGTATCTTCAGCAATGGAGAGTGCCGCGCCGATCTCTTTGTTGCGCTTGCCTTTGGCGACTTCTTTCAGCACTTCCAATTCTCTCTGTGTGAGCTTTTCCGAAGCGAGATGATCGACCAGTTTAGCGGCGACCGCTGAAGGAACATGCCGCTTGCCGGCGTGGACAGCACGAATAGCTTCGAGTAGTTCCTCCCGCACCATGCCCTTTACCACATAGCCTTTTGCGCCCGCAGCCAAAGCGCGTTCGATATCGACGTCGCCTTCAAAGGATGTGAGAACGATGGTACGAGCGGACGGAGAGAGCGCCAGAATGTCCCGGATCAGTTGGAATCCAGTGGTGTCGCGAAGACGAAGGTCGATCAGCGTTACGTCTGGGTTGAATTCACGAAACACCTTCAGCGCCTCCACGCCGGATTCTGCGGCGCCAACAATCTCCATATCCGGCTGCAACGCCACAATGCTCGTCAGCCCTTCGCGGACGATGGGGTGATCATCGACACAGAGAACCCGAATTCGTTGCCCTTTACTCATCCTGGCTCTTTCTCCTCGCCCATCGCGCCATAAACCTGGTCCACAGACCTGATTTCGTTTCGAATCCAGCATATGCCATGCTCGCGGGAACGCTGAGTTGCACATGAGCTCCGCCACGCACCCTGGATTCAATTGTGAGCCTGGAAGTAATGCTTGCGGCACGCTCGTGCATGCCCCTCAACCCGAAATGACCAGGAACACCCGATTCAATAATGGTGGGACTGATGCCCTTCCCTTCATCATCGACTACCAGGCAAAAGCGGCTGGAGGCATAATGAATTCCGACGCGAACGGTGCCCTGAGTATGTTGCAATGCATTTCGCAAGGCTTCTCGCCCGATCTGAACGATCTCTTCACCAACACCAACTCGAACCGGGAGTTCCTCACCATGAGTGCTGTACTGGACAGCTCTCCGTCGCCCTTCCGGAAACGCCGCTGCCGCAAGAGTGAGGGCCTGGAGGATGTCCTGCTGTGTGAATGCCGTCGCGCGGAGAGTTGTAAGGGCACCCCGGCCGTGCGTCAATGCGGATTCAGAGAGTTGGAGCGCCCGTTTGAGTTTCGGTTTCCCCGCCGCCCCAGGCGGAGTCAGTTCATCCGCAATCTCGAGTTGCAGGCTAATCCCTATGACCTCCTGCAATAGATTGTCGTGCAGATCCTGCGCGACACGCGCTCGTTCACCCAACCTCTCCTCAAAACGCAGACGAAGTCTATCTGCAGCAGACCGAACCCTGAGTCGAAATAAAAGTACTCCCGCCAGGATCAACGCAAGAACGCAAAGCGCCAGAAACCACTTCGTCTGATAGACAGCAGGAGCCAGCTTGAAGGCAAACCCGCTGGGTGTTTCGTTCCAGATACCATCCTCATTCGCCGCCATCACTTCAAAGCGGTAATCTCCTGGTGGCAGGTTGGTATAAGTGGCAAAACGCCGTGTTGAGACTTGGCTCCACTGCGGATCGAAGCCAAGCATCCGGTAGCGAAACGTTACCTTTCGAGGGTCCGTCAAACTCAAGCCGGAATAGTTAATCTCGATGCGATTTGTACGTGACGGAAGGGTAATTGCACTCCTCAGATCTATATCAGTATCATCTGCCGTGAGTTGAAGGATCTGGACTGGAGGCGGGGGAAGATTCTTGCGAAGATGCGCGGGATCGATCGTGGCCAGGCCTTCTGACGTGGTAAACCAAATGCGGCCGTCAGGTCCTGTGGTGACAGGGGTGCTGCCACGCAGCTCTGGATTCGCCTTCAGACCATCGCCATCGTCGTAGAAGTCATAGGGGACCAGGAAATGCGCGTCAGTCGCGGCATGCCTCATGTCTTCGATCCGCATGGAGGCGATGCCTATGTTGTAACCAACCCACAGCCTGCCCGCCAACGTGGGCACAGCCCAAAGCACTCGATTGCCCGGCAAACCATTCTTCTTCGACCACGAAATGAACCGCTCCCCGGTGAAGAGCGCGAGTCCTTGTTCGAATGCGATCCATACGCTGCCGTCGCTGCCGGCAGAGATCGAGTGAAGCACGCCTCCCGGAAGATTGTTCGCCTCGGTGAACGTCCTGAATCCGGCTCCGTCGTAGAGCACGATCTCACCGGTCGTGAGTCCGAGCCACACTCGCCCGCGAGAGTCTGCAATCATCGCCGAGACGCTCTTGTTACTCAATGCGGGGTCGATGACTCGCTCTGCAGTCTGTCCTTCCCGCCATCGGTGGAGACCCTTATCCTGATCGTAGAACCAGAGCTCGCTAGAGGAGCCTTGCAGGAGAGCCGTAATATGGGCGGCATCTACTCCCAACGGTACCAGGCGAACTTTGCCATCCTTGAGCTGAGAGAGTCCGAGCGAAGTCGCGAAAAGGAGGGAGCCGTCGCTGGCGTGCGCAAGCGAGAAGACGCTTCCGCGAAGTGCTGTCTCGGAGTGCGTAGTGGTCACTCTGTCCAAGCCGAGGTCTGAGCCGGCGAAGATGCCGGTCGACGTCGAGACTAGAGAGTTTATATTGTTGCTAAGAAGACCGGTTCGTCGCGTGACCGCTGAGATCTTGTCATCGCGAAGTCGATTCAGACCATTTTGTGCTGCGATCCAGAGATTGTGTTCACGGTCCTCAAAGATGTCCCAGACTGAATCGTTAGAAAGCCCCTCACCGGCTGTAAGCCGATCGATCTCAGCTGTCGTATCTGACGATCCATTTGGCTTTTTCGCAATACGGAGGACGCCACCTTCCTTCGTCGCGATCCACAGATTTCCGTCATTGTCGCGCATCGCCATACGAATCTGGTCCTGACCCAGATCTGTGCGTTTGAGAATCGCTGAGGTAATCCCAAGGCCCGCGCATGCAGGGCACCCAGCAATTGGGCTCTTTCTAGGCCGCAGCCTTGAAGGGAGAGAATCGCGCTTCGGATTCGGATTTCCTCCGATTGCATCCAGGTCCCTCGATCTGAGTTCCATACTTCGGGCGTCAAAGCGGAGGAGATGATCTGAGGTCTTCACTTGAACCGATGAGTCTGCATTCTCTGCTATGGCAACGATCGGCAGGTTAAGCATGACAACCTTCATGGAGCGCCCCTCCATTCGGACCAGGCTTCCATTTTCAGTGCCGATCCACATCGCACCGGTGCGGTCTACCTTGAGCGCCTGTACCCGGCCAAACACTGCATCTCCGGTCTCCGAGAGCGGTACCTGAACGAAGCGAAGGCCATCGAAACGGACAAGGCCGTCGGAGGTGCCAAGCCAAAGGAAACCATCCGGGGTCTGGGCGACAGCATAAATGGCGCTCGAGGGTAGCCCATCGCGGTGCCCCCATTGCGTGAGCGAATATTGTGTGATCTTTTGTTCGGGATTGAGTGCCGCAGCTCTCCGTTCGACAATGAGCACCGAGGCGCACAGACAGACAAGGACAGAGAATGGCCGCCATGCCTTCATGCATTCATTCTATTGGGCCAACATGGGCACGATCATGTATCAGCGAGGACACTGGACGAATCAGTTATCGGGAGAACGTGCAACGGGCCTGGGACGGACAGGATGAAGAGGAACAGAGTTGTTCCTTGGGAATCAGCTTCTTGTCAGACATGTGGCGGCGTTGCCTGCAAAGTTGGCATCAAATAATGCTGAACGTGTCGGCCTATTCACTG